>ENA-ORRN01000215-ORRN01000215.1-human-gut-metagenome-genome-assembly--contig:-NODE-215-length-48261-cov-13.688047_pt1 | contig 48261 bp, 42 predicted proteins | sample MGYA00242174_ERZ509132 | MGnify/ENA primary metagenome ERZ509132 (study PRJEB26280, sample SAMEA2338671) | human gut metagenome | biome: human gut; feature: human-associated habitat; material: faeces... | reverse complement strand
ATTTAAACCGAACGAAGTAAGCGGAAAGCTTACGGAACGCACCTTGAAAACTGAACAAAGAAGAAAGTAAATGCGAAAATGGTAAAATTTTTTTAAAGGGTAAAACTACAAGAAAATTTTGTCGTCGAGTGAAAGAACCAAAGGATAGAAGCAAAAGTCAAGCTACAAAGAGCGCAAGGGGAATGCCTTGGCACTGGGAGCCGACGAAGGACGTAGCGATCTACGATAAGCCACGGTGAGCCGAAAGCAGGCATCGACCCGTGGATTTCCGAATGGGGCAACCTGGCTGAATAGAACTCAGTCAACATACGGTGAATAAAATAGTCGTATGTAGGGAACCGCCTGAACTGAAACATCTAAGTAGGGCGAGGAAAAGAAATCAACCGAGATTCCGCAAGTAGTGGCGAGCGAACGCGGAAGAGGCCAAACCGAGAGTAGTAATACTTTCGGGGTTCGGACAGCGGACGGTATGCTGAAGGTTAGCAGAAGGACATGGGACGGTCCACCAAAGAGAGTGAAAGTCTCGTATGCGAAAACTGAAAGCAGCCAGCTGAATCCAGAGTACCGCCGGACACGTGAAACCCGGTGGGAATATGGGGGGACCATCCTCCAAGCCTAAATACTACCCAGTGACCGATAGCGTATAGTACTGTGAAGGAAAGGTGAAAAGAACCCCGGGAGGGGAGTGAAAAGAACCTGAAACCTTGTGCTTACAAGCACACAAAGCACGTCAACGTGTGATGTGGTACCTTTTGTAGAATGGTCCGGCGAGTGAATGTAACTGGCGAGGTTAAGTTCTTAAGGAACGGAGCCGAAGCGAAAGCAAGTCTGAATAGGGCGTCTTAGTCAGTTGTATTCGACCCGAAACCGGGTGACCTATCTATGTCCAGGATGAAGTTAAGGTAAAACTTGATGGAGGTCCGAACCCACGGTCGTTGAAATGCCCGGGGATGAGATGTGGATAGCGGAGAAATTCCAATCGAACCCGGATATAGCTGGTTCTCTCCGAAATAGCTTTAGGGCTAGCCTCGACTGAACATTACCGGAGGTAGAGCACTGAATGGGCTAGGGGCCGAGAGGTTACTGAACCCTATCAAACTTCAAATGCCGGAAAATGATAGTCGGGAGTCAGACTGCGTGAGATAAGTTTCGTAGTCGAAAGGGAAACAGCCCAGACCCACAGCTAAGGTCCCAAAGTACGGTTAAGTGGAAAAGGATGTGGAGTTGCACAGACAACCAGGATGTTGGCTTAGAAGCAGCCACTCATTAAAAGAGTGCGTAATAGCTCACTGGTCGAGTGACTCTGCGCCGAAAATTTAACGGGGCTAAATCGTACACCGAAGCTTGGGATGTATCTATGATACATGGTAGGAGAGCGTTGAATGCGGGGTGAAGTCAGAGCGAAAGCGCTGGTGGACTGCATTGAAGTGAGAATGCCGGAATGAGTAGCGAGATTTATGTGAGAATCATAAAGGCCGAAAGACTAAGGTTTCAGAAGGAAGGTTCGTCCGCTTCTGGTTAGCCGGGAGCTAAGGTGAGGCCGAAAGGCGTAGCCGATGCACATACGGTGGAGATTCCGTAGCCGTCGAAATATTTAAGCAAAGGGACACTTATGAAGGACATGACCCGGGCGATGGTAGCCCCGGGCGTAAGGGACTGAAAACAAGTAGGGAAGCATGTTTGGATTAAGGCGAGAAAAGCTTTGTGTATATATTAGACGTCCGTACCGCAAACCGACACAGGTAGTCAGGAAGAGGATTCTAAGGCCAACGGGAGAAGGGTAGTTAAGGAACTCGGCAAATTGACCCCGTAACTTCGGGATAAGGGGCGGTGCGTAAGCACCCGCAGTGAATAGGTCCAGGCGACTGTTTATCAAAAACACAGCTCTCTGCTAAATCGAAAGATGACGTATAGGGGGTGACACCTGCCCGGTGCTGGAAGGTTAAGAGGAGGAGTGCAAGCTCCGAATTGAAGCCCCAGTAAACGGCGGCCGTAACTATAACGGTCCTAAGGTAGCGAAATTCCTTGTCGGGTAAGTTCCGACCCGCACGAATGGTGTAACGATCTGGACGCTGTCTCAACTGCCCACCCGGCGAAATTGTAGTACCGGTGAAGATGCCGGTTACCCGCGGCAAGACGGAAAGACCCCATGGAGCTTTACTGTAACTTGATATTGGGTCTTGGTATTCTATGTACAGGATAGGCGGGAGACTATGAAACATACACGCCAGTGTATGCGGAGTCACCCTTGGGATACCGCTCTTAGAGTACTGAGATTCTAACCTGCGGCCGTGAATCCGGTCGGGGGACATTGTCAGGTGGGCAGTTTGACTGGGGCGGTCGCCTCCTAAAAGGTAACGGAGGCGCTCAAAGGTTAGCTCAGCACGGTCGGAAACCGTGCCTCTGAGTGCAAACGCAAAAGCTAGCCTAACTGCGAGGCTGACGGGCCGAGCAGTAACGAAAGTTGGAGTTAGTGATCCGGCGGTATGTGAATGGAAATGCCGTCGCTCAACGGATAAAAGCTACCCTGGGGATAACAGGCTGATCTCCCCCAAGAGTCCACATCGACGGGGAGGTTTGGCACCTCGATGTCGGCTCATCACATCCTGGGGCTGAATTCGGTCCCAAGGGTTCGGCTGTTCGCCGATTAAAGTGGTACGCGAGCTGGGTTCAGAACGTCGTGAGACAGTTCGGTCCCTATCTGTCGTGGGCGCAGGATATTTGAGGAGTGCTGTCCTTAGTACGAGAGGACCGGGATGGACGCACCTCTGGTGCACCAGTTGTCACGCCAGTGGCACAGCTGGGCAGCTATGTGCGGAACGGATAAACGCTGAAAGCATCTAAGCGTGAAGCCGCCTCCAAGATAAGATATCCCATAGCATAAGCTAGTAAGACCCCTCATGGACTAAGAGGTTGATAGGCTGCATGTGTAAGCGCGGTGACGCGTTTAGCTTGGCAGTACTAATAGGTCGAGGGCTTGACTTTGTTTCCTTTCGTTCATCTTACTTACTTCCTTTGTTCAGTTTTCAGGGTGCGTAACTAAAAATGCACCTTTCTTGAGACTCATCTTTTGATGGGTCTTTTTTTATTGTAAGAATAAACAAAGTTTGATCTGAAAATTTGTTCAAGTATACAAAATGTGACTGCTTATGACATTTCTGCTTGAAATAAAATTTGGCGTATGTTATTATGTGATTGTGACAATGCATTGAAACAAAAATAATATGAAATTATCAGAGACGATACACTTGTCGAAAAATATTTAGGATGTTTTGTGCTCTGCAAGTGGCTCACATTTGTTTTTTATGTTCTGATGCCGTAATTCATAAGGAGCTGAAGTTTTGAAACGAATATCATTACTGCTTTTCAAAGAGTTTAAAAAGAACACGGTTCTTATAATCGCATATATTATATATTTACTTTTGGCGCTCGTCGTGACGGCTTATGGATTTATCTTTATGCTTGATGGGCGTTCTTCGACGTTCTTTCTTGATGGTGTTCAGCTGATTCTGCTTGCCAGTCTTTTGCATTTTGTTTTCTATTCGCTTGTTTCGTATGAGTTTTGTCGTTCCGATTGTGCGGTGGGCTTTGATGAATGTGCTTGCGCAATGGAGGCGGGAAAATCACGGCTGTTGGCGGGAAAATTGTTGGTGCTGATAAGCCTTACGCTTCCTATTTTGGTTTTGAATATAATCACAACAGCCGTTGGCACAGTTATTGCTCATGCCGGAATGGCATTTTTTCAAGTACTTCTCCACATATTGCTCAACCTTTTGATTCTGCCTGCGGTAGGTGTTTTGTTTGGCGCGGTATTGGCGTATGGTGCGAAACGCGGAATAGCATATATTATAATAGCGGTGGTTACACTTCTGTCAACTCCGCTGGCGGGCGATTGGTGTGTCACTATATATAAAGCGACCGGTTTTTCGGCGAGCGTATTAACACGCCTGTTTCCGTTTATGACCCCTTCGACAATGTTGACTTCATCTAATCTGGCATACGGATATTCGCTCAGACCGTACAGGATTTTTGCCTATGCAGTGTGGATTCTTGTTCTTTGCGCCGTTTTGTTTTTCTATATCTCAAAGGAACGAGGAAAAAAGAAACGACTGTTCTCGGCTGTAGTCTGTTTGGTGGCGGGACTGTGCCTGCTACCGTTTGTGTTCAGAAGCAATTCGGATATTATATATGATGACATGAACAGCGAGGGTGCCGGTCGCGAAATCAGCTATTATGAGAGAAATAAGATAACTCCTCCGGATGCCTGCCCCGAGTTCAAAATAACTTCATACGATATGGAGCTGAAGCTCAGCAATGTGCTTCATGCCGAGGTCAAGGTCTCGGTGTCCCCAAGCAATTTGGACATCTACGGTTTTACGCTCTACCACGGATACAAAGTCAAAGAAGTCAAAGATGAGAGTGGCAGGGCGCTGAAATTCGAGCAGACCGGCGATTGGATAGAGGTTGAGTCGGCGGGTGAGACTTCGTCGCTCACATTCAGCTACAGCGGATATTCAAATACACACTACAGCAACGGACAGGGCGCGGCTCTGCCGGGAACATTTGCTTATTATCCCCGCGCCGGTTATGTCGTGTGTGCTGATGACAACGGATATGAATATTTGACGCTCGATGAGCCGACGCAGTTCGATGTAAAAATTAAAAACCGCAAGAAGTTTTTCACAAACCTTTACCGCACCGGGAAAAATACATTTTCCGGCAAAACCACCGGACTGACGATTGTCGGCGGATTCTACAAAGAGGATAAAATAGGTGACACGAACCTTGTCTATACATCTGTCGGCAGGGATGTCAATGAAATAAAGAAAGTGTTTTCGAATCTGATGCAGACATATGACAGATCGTTTAATACTATTATGGTCGCCGAGTTGCGTGAAGGCAAATCTATGCGCGATTACGGGGATACTTTGATATTCACGGATCTGGCGTTAAGCGCTGTGGAAATGGACTATTTCCTGTCGCAGGTTCCCGAAAGCAGAGGGGATTTCGGCTTGCAGGCTTATGTCTTTGAATATATGCGCGGTACATTTGAGGAATATGCTGAGGGGGATAAAAGCATTGGTATGAACACCCGCTATGTCCGCGTGGAGGCGGCGGCCGATAAGTACGGCGACGAATATTGCAGAAAAGCGATAGACAAATATCTGTATGACGAGAGCGACACACGCACGCCTGACGAATTCATTGACGATCTGAACAGAGGTACTGAAAATGTTGAAAATTGACGGACTTACTTATAAATTCGGAAAGAAAGCGGCGGTCGACTGCCTGTCATTTGAGTTTACGAATGGCGTATACGGCCTGCTCGGACCGAACGGCTCGGGCAAAACAACGCTCATGCGCTGCATAACAGGGCTCTATAATGTCAAGGGCGAGCACATTTTCTATAACGGCAAGCCGGTTGAAAAGGACAAAAGTTTCTCGCGTCATGTCGGCTATCTGCCGCAGAAATTCGGGATGTATCAGCACCTGACTCTGAACGAGATGCTGCTGCTCATAGCCAACATGAAGGGGCTCGATGACAAGTCGGCGCGCGAGGGAGTCGAAAAAGCACTCGGGTTAGTTAACCTCACCGACTGCGCCGAAAAGAAGGTCAAGGCGCTCTCCGGCGGAATGGTTCGCCGCGCGGGAATAGCCCAGACTCTGCTCGGAGACCCGGATATTCTCATTTTTGATGAGCCGACTGCGGGACTCGATCCCGAGGAACGCCTGCGCTTTCAGAGCATTATTTCCGAGATAAAGAAGGATAAAATAATTCTTATCTCGACGCATATTGTCGAAGATGTCCATGCGGTGTGCGAGACTGTTGCGGTCATGCGAGACGGCAAGATAATAAAAAGCGGCACGCGCGAGGAGATGGCAGCGTGCGCCGAGGGCAAAACATATATCATAGACATGGACGATCTGCCGAAGTTCAAAGAGCCTTATTATAAGCAGAAGCAGTTCGACAGCGACGGAAAATACTACCTGCGCCTTGTCAGCAGTGCGCCGCAGGATTTTGCGCCCGTCAAGCCGAATGTCGAGGACGGATACATATGCGCGCTCAAAGGAATATGAAGCTGTTGCTTCAGAGACAAAAATATCTGATCAAAAATATGGGCGCCCTCATGCCCGTTCCGATAGCGGCGATTTATGTGCTGGCTCTGCCGCTGTGCATTGTACAGAGCAGAAACGGCAACGCGGAAGAGCTGCGCTCGTTCGTATCGCAGTTTTCGCAGGGCGTTTTTTCGGTGCTATCCGTCTGGTGGGTTATATTCGGCGTGCGCGAATATTTTGAGGCGGACGGCTGCGAAGTCCTGTTTCTCCACAACAGGCGCGGATTCCTGCCCGATGCAATTCTATTTTATCTGCTGTTTGCTGTTTCGGCGGCGCCGTTCTATATAATCATGAACGCGGTTGCGGGGATATCACTGCTTGCACTTCTCCGCCTGCTGCTCAGCGGCATATTCTGTTTCGGATTGGTCTATTTTCTGATGTTCCTGACCCATTCGACAGCCATCACGCTCATGACGCTGTTTATCTACTCGCTCGGTGGAATGCTCATTTATCGCAGCCATCCGATCTTCCCTTTCTGCTATGACCTTAACTCTGCCACGGCGGAAAACTGCCTGGAATTCTATCTTCCGCTTGCGCTGATCGGCATTCTGCTGATTGCCGCAGGACAAATTGTAATTTCAAAAAACACAAGATATCATCAGTAAAATCCTCCGTAATTTCATAAAGACCCCCGACGCAAATGCTGCGCCGAGGGTCATTTTATTTGAACAGATTTTTCGTATAACTCGCCGATCTTCCGCCGATGCGTTTGTCTCCGGCGGCATTTTGGCTTGACAGTCGCTTATATAAAGTTTCGAGTATTCCGCCTATAATCAGATTTGCCGCCATCAGCCCGAGCGCCTGCCGCGCCCCGAAATGAATCGGCAGAAAGGTGCAGATTATTATAGCGGCGGTGAGAATCAGGTGAATCACCAGAAACACGAAGCTCACTGTGCGATATGTCATGATGCTCGAACTGAATTTGCGCGGACGCTCTTTGTACATGCGCACCATTTTGCGCGCGGAATATTTTCTGCGCTCGGTCCGCCGCAGATAGTCGAGATATTCTTTCTCCGTCAGTCCGTCGATGAAAATCGACTCAATGATGTCTCTGAAAACCGACATAGTGAGCAGCAGCCCTACTAACGATCCTCCGACCGTAAATCCGAGCAGCATCCATGCGCCGCGAATAGTTTCGATTATATACTTCAGCCCGACCGCCTCCTTTGCACTGAAAGAATTGTATCATATAGAAAATACGTCTGTCAAATAAAACGGTCGGAGAAAATTCCCCGACCGTTTATTTATTTTATTGATATCGCGGCCTTGTATGCCGCCTTTGTCGCGTCCGCGATTTTGCCGGCCCTGTTCGCGTCGCCGATGACTATCGGGGGGAAGCCGCTCCTCTTGAGCTCTTCAACCACCGATGCGTCGGGTCTCGAACCGAGCGACAGCACCACACGGTCGCAGGGAATGTCGGTTCTCTGCTTCGTCTTGACATTCTCGGTAACTATCCTGTCGATGTAAACCTCGCAGAGCTTTTCACCGGTTTTTATCTTCGCTCCGGCACTCTTGAGCTTCGGCAGGATGTCGTCCTTGTGCTGCATCCATGTGCCGGGGGCAACTTCATTCGCCATTTCAACTATTGTGACCTTGCATCCGTTCTCGCAGAGCGCGTGGGCGGTTTCAAGTCCCGTGAGTCCCGAGCCGATGACCGCGACCGAGCAGTCTTTGAGCTCGGCTTTGCCGCTGAGAATATCCTCGAATGTGAGAATCTCTTCTGCCGGGCAGTTGCCTGCGAAGCGCGGCTTTATCGGGCGGCTGCCGGTTGCGGCGATTACTGCGCAGGGCGCAAGAGCCTTAATTGCGTCTGCCGTTGCCGGGGTATTGAGCCTTATCTCAACGCCCTCTTCGCGGCATATCTTCGCGAGATCTTCAATCATCCACGCGGTCTTGCTCTTTTCGGGCGGCGCGGAGGCGAGATTGATCTGACCGCCGGGGACGGCATTCTTCTCGAATACAGTTACCTTGAATCCGCGCTGCGCGAGTACATCTGCCACCATGAGTCCCGCAGGACCCGCGCCGATAACAACGGCGGCGCGTCCGTTGCCGTCCTTTATAAGCTCTTCGCCCTCGTGACCGACAAACGGGTTGACGGAACATTCACCGTGACTGCCGATAAACGCATTTTCCTCCATCGATTCGATGCAGTTGAGGCAGCAGATGCAGCGGCGTATTGTCTTGCCGTCAATGGCTTTCTCCGTCCAGTGCGGGTCGGCAATGTGCGGTCTGCCGAGGGAAATGAAGTCCTGAGTTCCGTCCTCGAGCTGCTGTTCCGCCTGCTCGGGCGAGCGGATAAGGTTAGCCGCGATGACGGGGATTGATACTGCATCTTTGACGGCTTTTGCCATGTATTTTCTCCAGCCGGGTTCGAAAGAAACCGGTTCAAGCCAGTAGTTGAAAGTGTCGTAACCCGCGCTCGAGACATCTATCGCGTCGATGCCCGCCTTTTCGAGGTGACGCGCAATTTCAACGCCCTCTTCGAGCGTGTAGCCCTTGCCGGGCTGACCGATGCGCTCGTAACATTCGTCGACGGTGAGCCTGACTATCAGCGGGAAATCCTCGCCGCAGGCTGCTTTGATGCCCTTTATTATGTTGAGAATGAACCTCATGCGGTTTTCGAGCGAACCGCCGTATTCGTCGGTGCGCTGATTTGTCACGGGGCTCAGGAATTGTTGGAGCAGATATCCGTGGGACGAGTGCAGCTCAACGCCGTCGCAGCCGGCTTTCTTGACGCGCACTGCGCCGTCTATGAACTGCTGCTCGAGCTGCTTTATCTCGCTGTGTCTCAGCGCCCTGACCCGACCGGCGGAAAAATATGCCGGATCGCACTTCGACGGCGCGACGCTCGAGGGGACTATATCGTGCTTGAGCAGAGTCGGACCTATCTTCGGCGTTATTTTGTAGAGAAACTTTCCGTATGCGCCGCGGGTCAGATTCTCGCATTTTATGCTCAGCGGAACGGTGCCGACGAGCAGACCGACATTCTGCCTGCCCGGATGGTGGAGCTGAACGAACAGCTTCGCTCCGTGGCGGTGGATGCGCTCGGCGAGCTCGGAGAGCGGCTTGATGTGATAGTCGTGGCTGACTGCGAGCTGCGCGAATGCGCCCGCGCCGGTCTGATCGTTGACTCGGGTTATCTCGGTTATGATAAGTCCTGTGCCGCCCTTGGCGCGCTCCTCGTAGTAGTCCATCATTTTCTTCGTGGGCTTTCCGTCGAACTGACCGAAGCCCATGAGCATGGGCGCCATGACGACGCGGTTCTTTATTTCGCATGAGCCGATGTTCATCGGCGTGTTAAGTATATTGCTCATTTCGTCACGCTCTCTTTGCTGATAGCTCTTGATTTCTGCTTGAAATCCTCGAACTTTCTCTTTTCGAGTCCCCAGTACATAGTTCTGACAAACGGCAGGAACTTCATCAGCGCCTTGGCGAATCCGAACAGCGCGCAGGGGCTGACGCTCTTTTTGCCTTTTTCAATGCCCTTGACCATCTTGCGCGCGACGACCGACGGCTTCTGCACGGGGAACGGCTTCTTGAACTCGATTGAATTTGCGGTCTTGAAGAAATTCGTGTCCGTCGCAACGGGGTAGAGGCAGGTGAGCTGAATATTGTCGGGCAGCTCGAGCCTGAGACCCTGTTGGAAGCCTTCTATCGCGAACTTCGACGCGCTGTATACGGTGAAGCCGGGCATCGCCATCTGACCGATAGCGGAGACGGTTATGGCATAAATGCCCTTTCTGCCGTTGAGATACTGTGCGTATTTCTGATATGTATAGATGGGCGAGAACACGTTCGTCTCGAACATTCTTTGGACTCTGTCCCAGTCAACATAGTTGAACTCTTCATAGTAAGGATATCCGGCGTTGGCGTAGAAAATGTCTATTGAGCCGAGCACCTCGAGCGCGCGGTCAAATATAGCGTCGACCGCCTCCTTTGAAGAGACATCGCACTGCATGACAGTCATCTTTTCGCCCGCATATTTTTCGAGCACATCGGTGTTCTTGTCAACGCAGAGTATGCGGTTGTCGCCCTCGAGCAGAAGCTTCAGTACCTCAAGCCCGATGCCGCTGTTCGCGCCCGTGAGCACAATGGTTTTCCCTGTTATCATGTGTTTTTCTCCTTTTCCGTCTTTGATTTGACATCATATTAAATAGTATCAGAAATGCACAGTTAAATCAATTTTGTTTATAAAAATTTATCGATTTTGACGATAACAAATAACCGCGGAAATCAAAAAATGATTCCTGCAGTTAGTCACTCATCATATCGGGACAGTCGGTGCGGTTCAGGAGATAGTCGACGGATACATTATAGAAGTCGGCGATTTTTGAAATTGTCTCAAGCGGAATGTCCCACTGCCCGTTTTCGTAGCGGGAGTAGCAGACCTGCGAACAGTTGAGATAATCTGCGAGATCCTGCTGCTTGAGATCCCTATCCTCCCAAAGATCCCGTATTCTTGAATATATCATATAATAGAAAGCTCCTGAAAAAATATATATTAATTGTATTTTATCAGGTCAAACCAATTGGCATATATACCGTGTTGGTATATGAGACCTTAAAATTACTTCCGACAATATCTCGCAAAAGCTTAATAATTAAATTAAAGAAAATAAGACGGTTATTTATCCTCAAAAATTACCAGTTATACAAAGTGTATTCCATTTTGAATATAAAAGTGCTATTGTATTCACGAAACGACAATAAATATGGTTGCGTATTAACGGTTCGTCAATTTTCGCGGCTCGTCTATAAGCCCGAGCAGATAATCTGCGGACACATTACAGTATTGCGCGAGGGTATAGAGCATCTCCGTCGGAAGCGTACGCTCGTCGCGCTCATATCGCGAATAGACCGTCTGCGATGTGTTCAGTATTTTGGCTATATCCGTTTGCGTCAGGTCGTGATCCTCACGCATTGCATGTATTCTTTGTGCCAGTTTCACAAAAAATCCCCTTTCTTTTGTGTACTGTCACAAGCTTATCATAATATCATTTGGTGCTATTGGCTTTAACGCCGAATGGTGTTATTGTGCAATGTGGGAAGAAGAATTATTCTCTGTGCAGGATTTGCGCAGCCGCACGAAACACACAAATTCGATTTGCCATAGGCTCCCCTGCAGGGGAGCCGATTGGCGAAGCCGGGACTGAGGGGTTAGCTGCGGTTATAACTATGGTATGTATTAGCAGACTATGGATTACGGCAACAGGATGGTATTATTTCGTGCAAGAAACAATCGGGCAGATTCTCGGATTAATCGGCATTGAGATTTTTGTGGCGTTTGATGCGGGCATAATCGGCGATCTTGCGGATAAAGATTCAGAAGTGTGTTGATTATTAACAACGAAGTACATAAGTTACATAAAATATAAGTTTTTAAACTGGCTGAATTTGGGTGAGGAACAATCATTTATGATAATAACACGACAAATCAAAGAAACTGTACCCTTAATGTTTCCCCCGGCACCTCCTGAACAGGGCGGAATCCTTGGAATGAAGAACGGTGTTATCAGTGCTTTTGTTCTGGACAATTCTGAGCAGAAAACCGAAAGTGCGGAATATTCTCCGAATACTCAATTCCTGAACAGACAAATTGAAAAATGGGCTGATGAAGGAATTGAGTTTTGCGGGATTTTACATAGTCATCCTTCCGGACAGACAACTCTTTCTGGCTCGGATATGGAGTATATTAAAGAGTTGTACCATGTTAATCTCTGGCTTGAAAAAACATACTTCCCTTTGATAATAGACGGATGTGACATGATTGTTTATGCTGTTGAAAAAAGCAATGGGAAAATAGAGGTAAAAAGAACACAACCTGAAATAATTGACTGAATATATGTCGAAGAATCATTATCACAAGAGCTTTTTGCGATGTGATAAGATAAATTCACAAGGTAAGGAATGAATTGCAATGACAAAACCGGAGTAAGGTCAATGCCATTTGCAAAATGTCTTACACCTTGCAGACTGTAGAAAAGGAGGCGACGAATATGGAGAAAATTAATGCCTGTCAGCTCCCCGAAGGTAAGCTCTGCGGACATAATTGCGCTGATGGCTGCATCTATTGGGATCCGTACAAGAGAGACAGCAACGGAAGACAGTACTGCAGCTGGTACAGCTCATACTATTATCCCAGAGAGCGTCAGGGATGTCTTTCTTATAAGGACTGATGACGGTAAAAGTTGCCGCAGCCCTGACCGGTTGCGGCAATGATTTTCACAATAAGGAGAATTAACATGCTTTTTAGAAAAAGAAAACAGGAGGAAAAACCTGCTACTAAAGAAGTGAAATCGGCTAATACTTCGGCCGCTTCTAATGACTCAGAGAAAACAGATGAAACAGATCTGGATCTTGGAGATATGATTAAAGCGTGTGATTATTATGCTGGAACCGAAAACGAGTCATTCTTGGTGAAATTGCTTGCAGATTGTTTATATGATGGTTCTAACGGAATTGCCCAAGATTTGGATATGGCATGGTCTTATTATGAGCGTCTTTCAAATCTCGATAAGGCTGCGGGCTTTTTGGGAATGGGAAAAACTGATATAATGATAAGCCTGGAAAGGAATGACAGTTTTCGTTTCTCGTTGGGTATAAACAGAGTGTATAAAGCATATAAACTCGGAAATCAAGACGCGGTTGAAATACTCGCTGTTACAGCCGAGAGTGGTATGTTTGAAAATATATCCACTCTTGAGGAAATGATTAAGTTTTGCGAAGAATGTAATGATGTTAAGATGTAAGATTTCAAGGTAGCGTAAAGTAAAAGTATAGCTTACAAAAGCGCGGGAAAACTATCGCGAAGCGACGGAAGGGTTTATTTCGCTTCGCTCAAGCAAGTAGGCGGTAGGAGACAGGAAAGAGCACGCCTCAACCGCTTCCCAATTCATAGTTGGTCTCCGTATTGTAGCTTAACACAGCATCGCGCTGCGCAAATAAAGAATTTTGGGAGAAGGATGTATAATGGGCTATTAGCATTGGCACGATTCGGATGATTAAAAAGCAAGACAAAACGGGTGGAAAATGATTTGAAAATCTATTACTAAAGGAGATGTTAAAATGAAAAAACGCAGATTGTTGAAAGCACTTTCTTTGATTCTTGCGTTAATTCTGAGCTTTTCGATAATACCGATTGTGGTATTTGCTGCCAGCGAAACGACTGTTAATGGAGAAAATATATATAATGAATATCTTTCATTAAATGTCAAAAAGTCAAATGGTCATTTCTCTATAGGCACAACCGGAGGAAATCCGGATTTGACTACGGATGACAATAAGAAACTGTTGTTTGGTTGGCCGGATAGTTGGTCTTCCTATACTACAATAGTTGTTGATGACAACATATATAAGTATGGTGATAACGGCTTTGTTGAGTCTCCGAGCTTTAGCGCCAAAGATGGAGCTGTTCTGGTTGCTAAGTACGGAGACATTGAAGTACGCCAGCAAATAAATATAGTTGAAAACAACTCCACAAACAGAAAAGACGTTGTTCAAATTAGCTATGTTGTAACGAACAAAGGAACAAAGTCACATGATTTCGGCACAAGAATAATGCTTGATACCATGCTCGGGTCTAATGACGAAGCTCCTTTTAGAGTGCCCGGTCACGGTTCAATTACGACGCAGACTGAATTTGAAGGGAGCGATATTCCGCAGTATTGGCAGGCATTCGACAGCCTTGATAATCCTAAGGTCGTTTCTCAGGGGTCTTTTTTGCGTACAACCGTAAATAAACCGGACAAGGTTCAGTTTACCAACTGGAGTAAAGTCTATAATAATCCTTGGAATTGCCCTGTGACTGCCGGTGAGTCAAACGGAGACAGTGCTGTAACTATCACATGGAACAAGAAAGCCCTCAAAGCCGGCGAGACAAGAACATATACCACGCACTATGGCTTGAGCGAACTTGTCCAGGATAACAGACCGCCTCTGCTTGTCAGCATCTATGGCGACAGCACTCTGTCTCTTGAGAACGGTCAATATTCGCCCAATCCGTTTGATGTTACGGTTTATATCAAAAACATAGGCAGCGGAATAGCCAAGAATCCGTGGATCGAGATATCATTCCCCGGTGATAATCTTACAACAAACGGAATGAAGCGTGTGAGGATAAGCCTTAATGATATTGGAAGAAACGAAGAACTTCAGCAAAGCTGGAAAGTTACAGCAAAAAATGTAAGCCAAGATACCCATGAGGTTATCAATATAACTGTTGGCGCAGATAATACTGAGACGAAGACGGTATCGAAATATATTACCATTCCGGCGCTCGGAAAAAACAACGAGATAAGGTGGGGCAAAAAGACTTGGCTCGGTTCTTGGAGCGGCGAAGATAATCTTAGCTTCTTAAATACATATAAGCAATTTTTTAAAAAAGACTTGTGGTCTGGTAATTACAAGAATATGTATTACGAACTTGATGACAATTACTTCTATTCTCTGGTTGCCGGGATGGAACCAACTGTTATAGAATATATTGGAAATCAGCGCAATGAAGACTGGGGTGGGTCGTGCTATGGAATGAGTGTTGTTGCGTCCTTAATGAAAGATGGACAATTGACATCTAACTATTGGCAGAAACGCGCTAAAGTAACACATGACCTGAAAGCTCCCAAAAACAGCGCGACAGTAAGAAATCTTATTAATTACTATCAACTTTCTTGGTCATTGCCGGATAGTGTAGATATGTGCGATAACGATAATGCGATTAATGCAGTGTCTCAGACGGTTCTTTTAAAGAAATTTATCTCCGATTGTGAAAGAGTTCAAAATGGTGGACTTCCAGTTGTATTTACTTTTTGGTGGTATAAAAATTCTTTTACAGAAGGTGCGCGTGACTCAGCATGCCATGCAGTCGTAGGATATCATGTGGATAGAGTAAATCATGACGGGACTGGCGAGAACAGTTATAGAATTTCTATCTGTGATCCTAATTATAGCGAATGGAAATATATGTATGTAAGTTCTGATTACTCTAAGTGGAGCTATGACGGAATAAAAACAAGGAGTGACGACCCGGATGGCGTTTGGACAAAGGATGGCGTTGAACAAAAGTTTATACAGTCAGTTAGATCTTCTTTGAATCAAATTGACTTGAGAAATCCTGAAAACGGAGCAGACAGAACTGTTTTGAAGAACTATAACACTAATTTCTTAAGTAGCTATTCGAATAATCCAAATAATTGTATAATTCTTGATTCTAACGGAAAAAAAGTAGAGAAAAATACTACACATGGTCCATCCGGACAGGAAATAACATATCTTCCGGACGGAAATCAATTTACGATTGTGCCTGATGACGGAAGCAACGAAATCGATGCATCGTTAGTCCTCAAAGATTGTTCGACTACGGTAAAGGCGACTAATGCTGATAAAGTTACCGTCAATAAGAACGGTAGCGTTGCATTCAAGGGCGATTCGTCAGATTGCGACATAAGTCTTACTCTCAACTCTTCGCTTTCAACGCTGCCTTGGTATACGGTTAATCTAAAAGGTTCTGATATCAATGACTATGAAATGAACCCGACATCTGAAGGTGTTTTGGTTTCCGGCAGCAATCTCAAGAACACGCAGATAACAGCCAATAATCTTGAACAGACCGTCTATGTTGATGTTTCTACCGATGCTACCTCCGTTTTGCTTAGAGATGAAGGAAACGGAAAAGTGGGCGTGTATACCGACGAAGATGGAGACGGAAAATACGAAACCAAGATTGCAGAGGGCGGTGAAGACAAACCTGTAACAGAAGAACAGTCCCTGTTCCTGAAAATATTTAAAGTTGTAGGCAATATTTTACTGATACCCTTTAAGTTGATCCTCGCGCTTATAAGAGCAATAATCAATCTGTTCAAATAATTCTTCGGCAAATAATTCAACACCTACAATCTCTATATATGAGCACCGCCGTCTGCGACATCGCAGGCGGCGGTGTTTTGCTTTGCGGCTCAAAATAAACCTCAAAATATGATAGAATTTTCGGCTTTGCTGTGCTATAATATAGAAGATTATACTGGCATATACTGTCACTACTGCTTTAGGAGTGTTTTTGTTGCAGACAACTGTTGATTCGCTGAAAATAAACTACATGGACAAAGGCTCGGGCGAGCTTGTGGTTCTGCTGCACGGCTGGGGCTCGAACATAGAGCTTTTCGAAAATATGTCCGAACTGCTCGCGCGCAAATATCATGTTGTCGCGCCCGACATGCCCGGCTTCGGGCTGTCCGACGAGCCGAAGGAGCCCTGGCGCGTTGATGATTATGTCGATTTCGTGCTGAAATTTCTTGAGCCGTTCGCGCCGAAGAAGGTGACTTTCCTCGGCCACTCGTTCGGCGGCAGGGTCATCATAAAAATGGCGAGCCGCGATTTGCCGTTTGAGATCGAAAAGGTCATTCTGGTCGATTCGGCGGGAGTCAGGCCGAAAAAGACGGCGGCGCAGAAGATAAGACAGCGCAACTATAAAATAGGCAGAAAGATTCTCGAAACCGCGCCCGTAAAGGCGCTGTTCCCCGACGCACTCGAGGAGTTTCGCCGCAGCCACGGCTCTGCCGATTATAACAGCGCAACGCCTGTTATGCGCCAAACGCTTGTCAACACGGTCAACGAGGACCTCGTGGAATATATGCCGAATATGAAGATGCCCGTTTTGCTGGTATGGGGCGAGAACGACGACGCAACGCCGCTGAGCGACGCGAAATTGATGGAGCAGCTCATGCCCGACGCCGGACTCGTCACCCTCAAGAACTGCGGACACTATTCGTTCCTTGAACAGCAGTTCACCTTCAACAAGGTGCTCGCATCGTTCATGGAGATAGACTGACCGACACGACAGCTTTTGCGAAAGGATTGATCTTTTAAATGACGATATTTTCCGAGGTGCTTATCTTTGCGGCGTTCTGGCTGTTCGCGGTGCTCTCGACGCTGTTTTATATGCATATGTTCCAGCTGAATTCATACCGCGCCGACGATCAGTGGCACTGGATGCTCAAGAACCGCGTCAAGGTAGTGCCGCTCGCTCTGCCGCTTATCGGAGCGATTATCGGCGTTATCTGCGGGAAGAATGCCGGCATGATAGTCTGCGCCGTGTTCATTTTGCTCGCGTGCCTGTTCTATAAGCCTAAGAAAGCGAAAAAGCCGCTGAAATATACCCCCAGAGTCAAGCGTATGCTCGTCACCGTCGCGGTGCTCTATGTTGCAATGACCGTCCTGCTCGCGGTGTTCGCGTCCGGGCGCATAACGGCGCTTGTCGTCGGTCTTGTCGCCGCAGCTTCGCCGTTTGTTATAATTCTCGCCAATATTATAAATAAGCCTATCGAGCTTTCGATAAACAGATATTACACGAACGACGCGAAAAAAATGCTCGCCGCCTGCCCGAATCTTACAGTTATCGGCGTCACCGGAAGCTACGGCAAAACGAGCGTCAAGTTCTACCTCAACACTCTTCTCAAGGCAAAATACAATGTCCTCATGACCCCCGAGAGCTACAACACTCCAATGGGCGTCGTCAAGACCGTGCGCGGTTCGCTCAGAGCGACGCACGAAATCTTCATCTGCGAGATGGGCGCGAAATATGTCGGCGATATCAAAGAGCTGTGCGATATAGTCCACCCGAAGCACGGCATAATAACCTCGATAGGCCCTCAGCATCTCGAGAGCTTCAAGTCTCTTCAGAATGTTATCAACACGAAGTTCGAGCTCGCCGATGCACTGCCGAAGGACGGCATGCTGTTCTTGAACGGCGACAATGAATATATAGCCGAAAGAGCGCCCGACGGCGCAATAACCTACGGACTCAATTCCGACAGCAAGTATAAAGCGAAGCTTATCAGCGTCGGAGATAAAGGCACTACTTTTGAAGTCACAACGCCCGACGGCGACACAGAGGAGTTCACGACAAAGCTCATCGGCACCCACAACTGCCTGAACATCCTCGGCGCGATAGCAGTTTCGCATGAACTGGGCATCTCACTTGCCGAGCTGCGCCCGCAGGTGCGCCGCCTCGAATCCGTACCGCACCGCCTCGAACTCTCAAAGCGCGTCGGCATGACGCTTATAGACGACTCGTATAACTCAAACCCGAGCGGCACGAAAGCGGCGCTTGAGACTCTGAGCTTCTTCGAGGGCGAGAAGATTCTTGTCACGCCCGGCATGGTCGAACTCGGCGACAAGCAGGAGGAATACAACTGCGAATTCGGCAGAAATGCCGCCGCAGTCTGCGACTATGTTGCCCTCGTCGGCGAGAGGCAGACGAAGAGCATATACAAAGGTCTTGTCGAGGCAGGCTTTGACGAGTCGCACATATTTGTGTCTCCCGCGCTCGGCGATGCGCTTGCAAAGGTCGGCGCGATAAGAACGGATAAAAAGAAGATCGTCCTGCTCGAAAACGACCTTCCCGACAATTATTAATGGGGGTATTCCTATGAAGATAAAGCTTGCAGTCATGTTCGGCGGCAGAAGCGTTGAGCATGAGATTTCCGTCATTTCCGCCATCCAGGCGATTCACGCGGTAGATAAAGACAAATACGATGTTATCCCGATCTATATCACAAAGAACAACGAGATGTATGTCGGCGAACATATCGGCGAGATTGAAGCTTATAAAAATATCAATGCGCTTATCACGGAGAGCACGCGCGTTAATCTCGTCAACGACGGCGACCGCACGCTGATAGTCAGATATCCGCACAAGGCTTTTGCAAAGGATGTTATTGATTATATCGACGTCGCGTTCCCGATAGTCCACGGCACGAATGTCGAGGACGGCACTTTGCAGGGCTATCTACAGATGCTCAATCTTCCGTATGTCGGCTGCGACGTTATCTCGTCGGCGGTCGGAATGGATAAATATGTTATGAAGACCGTCTTTAAAGATAACGGCATCCCCGTGCTCGACTGCGTTTGCGTCGATGCGGAGGACTATGACGCCGACCCGGAAAAGATAATTGCGGATATCGAAAAGAAATTCAGCTATCCCGTTATCGTCAAGCCGATAAACCTCGGTTCGAGCATCGGCATCAGCAAGGCGCATGACATCGACGGACTTGAAAATTCGCTCTCGAACGCGTTCGACTATGCGGACAGAGTCCTTGTCGAGCCCGCGATAGAGAATCTGCGCGAGATAAACTGCTCCGTCCTCGGCGACAGACATTCGGCGCGCGCTTCCGTCTGCGAAGAGCCGCTCAATGCGACGGATATCCTTAGCTATGAAGATAAATATATCGGCAACGCTTCTAAATCCGGCTCGAAAGGCATGGCGTCGACCCAGCGCAGAATCCCTGCCGACATCCCGAAAGAGACCGAAAACGAGATACGCGAGATGGCAGTCAGGGCGTTCAGGGTGCTCGGCTGCAGCGGCGTGTCGCGTATAGATTTTATGATTGACGCCACGACCGGTAAAGTCTGGCTCAACGAGATAAACACGATTCCCGGCTCGCTCTCGTTCTACCTCTGGGAGCCTCTTGGAGTCAAATATACCGAGCTTATCGACGAGATGATATCGCTCGCCATGAAGCGTGAACGCGAGCGCGAAACGATAACCTATTCGTTCGACACCAATGTGCTCTCGGGCATAAAGCTCGGCGGCAAAAAGACGGGCAAAATGTAATTAAGCTCAAGAAAGGATGTCTCATTATGGCAGTATTCAGACCCTTCAAAGCAGTAAGACCCATCCCCGAATACGCGTCGCGTGTTGCGGCTCTTCCCTATGATGTTATGAACAGCGACGAAGCCCGCGAGATGGTAAAGGGCAATCCCTATTCGTTCCTCCATGTCGACAAGGCGGAGGTCGATTTGCCCGTCGGCACGGAGCTCTATTCCGAAGCTGTCTACAACAAGGCGGCAGAAAACCTCCAAAAGCTCGAAACCGACGGCATCTGCAAGCAGGACAAGTCGGATTGCATGTACATATACCGTCAGATAATGGATGGCAGAAGTCAGACGGGTCTCGTCGGCTGCGTGTCGATAGACGACTATATGAACAATGTCATAAAAAAGCATGAGCTGACCCGCGCCGACAAGGAGCAGGACAGAATAAATCATGTCGATTATTGCAACGCGAACACAGGGCCAATCTTCCTTACTTACAGAGACAACGCCACGGTCGGCGATCTCGTCAAGGCGTGGCAGGCGGAGCATGAGCCGGTCTACGATTTTGTCTCCGACGGCGTCGCCCAGACGGTCTGGGTCATTGACTGCCCCAAGACGATAAAGAAACTTTCGTCTCTCTTCGCGGGCATCGATTCGCTCTATATCGCTGACGGTCATCACCGCGCCGCCTCGGCTGTCAAAGTCGGCAAAAAGCGCAGAGAGCAGAACCCCGGTTATACCGGAAATGAGGAGTTCAACTTCTTCCTCGCCGTGCTGTTCGCGCAGAGCGAGCTTGCGATAATGGACTACAACAGAGCCATAAAAGACCTAAACGGTCTGACTCAGGATGAGTTTATAGCAAAAATAAGCGAAAGCTTTACCGTTGAATCCGCGCCCGAGTCGCCTTATAAGCCGCAGGATAAGCACACCTTCGGAATGTACCTCGGTGGAAAGTGGTACAAGCTCACCGCAAAGGACGGCACTTTCGATGCGTCCGACCCGGTCGCAGCGCTCGATGTTTCGATACTTCAGCAGAACCTCATCTCTCCTGTGCTCGGAATAGACGATCCGCGAACCGACAAGAGAATTGACTTCGTCGGCGGCATACGCGGTCTCAAGGAGCTCGAGCGCAGGGCGCAGAGCGACATGTGCCTCGCATTTTCGATGTTCCCGACGACCGTTGACGACCTTATGGATATAGCCGACGCAGGCAAGATAATGCCGCCGAAATCAACCTGGTTCGAGCCGAAACTGCTCAGCGGTCTGTTTGTGCATAAGCTTAAATAAGGGGTGAAAACATGGTAAGATACAAGACCGAACCCGGCGAAAAGGAGCAGAAAATCCTCGCAGAAATTTCGCTCAACACGCCGAACAATCTGAAAAGGCGCAAGGTGACTTCTGCAGTTTCGGCGGTTCTCTGTGTCATATATGCGGCGTTCGCCGTGTGGATGTTCGCGCGCGGTGTTGTCGGCAACGGATTCCTGCTGCTCGGCTTTGCAGTGCTTTTTCTGCTGATAATTTTGTTTTCCAAAAAGTTTCAGCTCAGTGTAATGCAAAAGCTCATGAAAAAGAGAAACAATGCTGTTTCGGGCGGAACTTTGGAATATGTCATTGACGATGACGGCGTGGCGATAACTTCGCCGCTCGGCACGGGCAAAAACAACTGGTCGGCTTTCGACCGATGGGGCGAGCAGGACGGATATATCTATCTCGTGCGCCTTGACAACAATGTCGTGCTCATGGATAAATCCCGCCTGACTCCCGATGAACTTAAAGAGCTTGAAAGATTGCTCGGAAATGTGAAAAAATGAGTCTGATTGAAAAACTTCCCGACCTCAATGCTGTCAAGGGCGGCTTTGGCGAACGGCTCGCCGCCTATTACAGCAAGGCGGTGTTCTCAGATGCATATGTCCTGCATGATGTGCTTATCGACGGAAAAGACGAGCATAAATCCCAGATAGACCTGATAATAATTGCCGCAAGCGGAATTTATGTTGTAGAAGTAAAGACTTTCAGCGACGCTAAAATATACGGCGATGGGCGAAAGAGGGATTGGCAGTATTACCTCGGCGGGCACAGGTATGATTTCTACAATCCGATTATGCAGAACAAAAAGCATGTAGAATATCTCAAAAAGATGCTCTCTGATTTTGCTAAAGTCGAGTTCTACTCTGTTGTGCTGATGCTGTGTGATGACTGCAAGGTGTCTAATGTGAACAGATCCGACAGAGTCGATACGGTCGTCTGCACAAGCTTACCCGCCATGAACAGGGCGATGAAGATGTTTTTGGAAGCGAACGAAACTAAGCTTAGCCCGGCGGATACGAGAAAAATATATGATTATATCAAGGAAAATCAGGAACAGGGAAAAGAAGCCCGAAGAGCGCACAAGGAGGATGTGAAGGCGTATCGGCAGAAGGTGCAGACCGAAAGGGAGAACCGCGTCTGCCCGTACTGCAAGAAACCGCTCGTGCTGAGGCATGGGCAATACGGCAATTTTTATGGGTGCTCGGGTTATCCCAAGTGCAGATATACTGAAAAATAAAGTAAAAGCGGAGACTGCTTCAGCCTCCGCTTTTTGTTATTCTTTTGCCGCTTTTCTTTCTTCTTCCTCATATGTTGTGACGATCGCCTGGGATATCACCACCATGGTGCGCCTGACTCTGCGCGCCATCTCCTCCGGCGGCTCCGGGTCGGAGCTGTTGAGCCAGCGGATGAGAGTCGAGACCGTGCCGTCGGCTAGGAATGTCACGAGAAATTCCGTGTCCTCTTCGCTGTCAAAAAGATTGCCGACAAGCTCCTTGAGCACCGGGTGAATCTGCATGCGGAAATAGTCCCTGAACGAGTTCTGCCCGGTTATCTGGAGCGCGCTGCGATAAAACTCGCGGTCGGAATAAAAATATTCGCATATCTCTTCAAAGTTCGCAATATGATCCGGTCGGTTGCGAATCTCGCTGAACTCCGTGTCGAATATCCAGTTGACAAGATCATATTTGTCGCAGAAATGATAATAAAAGCTCTTGCGGTTCATCCCGCATTTTTCGCATATGTCTCCGACGCTTATCTTCGTCAGGGGCTGGGTCTTCATCAGTTCCTTGAGTGACGAAGCGAGCGCCCTTTTCGTTATGAGCGAATCCGGCATATTCCCTCTTTCCTCCCTTTATTTTCCCTTTATGTTATATTATATCACAAAATTCGCTGTGTTTCAACCCCTGCGATTTTGGCGCCGCCGATTACTTCATTGCCGATATAAAACGCCGCAAACTGCCCGGGAGTGACCGACCTCTGCGGCTCGGAAAATATGACGCGCGCCGTATTTTTTGAGTCGAATTCAACATGCGCGGGCGCCGCGGGGGCTCTGAATCTTATCTTGACATCGCAGTCGAAGCTGCCGCTCATTTGCGCGCTTATCGCGTTTATGCCCTCGACCGTAAATTCCTTTGCATACTGCGCGCCGTTCTCGCCGAGGATAATTGCGTTTTGCTCCGGCACGATGCGCGTGACGAACATCGGGCGGCCGAACGCGCCGAGCCCCTTGCGCTGACCGACGGTGTAGTTCATTATACCCTTGTGCCTGCCGATGACATTGCCCTGAGTGTCGAGAAAATCGCCCTCGCCCATGTCTTTGAATCCGTGCGAGCGGATGAATGATGAATAGTCGTTGTCGGGGATGAAACAGACCTCCTGGCTGTCCTTTTTCTGCGCGACCGGCAGAGAAAATTTCTCCGCAAGGGCGCGGATAGCGCTCTTCTCCATCCCGTCTATCGGGAACATCGCGTGAGCGAGCTGAAACTCCGAGAGCATGCAGAGAAAATAGCTCTGATCTTTCGCGCTGTCCGAGCGCAGGAGCTTTGTGTGTTCGCCGTTTTTGTCGAGCGAGGCATAGTGTCCCGTCGCGACATAATCACCGCCGTTTTCGAGGGCGAACTTGAGCATCGCGCCGAACTTTATCTCTCTGTTGCAGACGACGCAGGGGTTCGGAGTCGCTCCGCGCAGATATTCGGCGGCAAAATAGTCCATGACTTTTTCTTTGAACTCGCCGCGCAGGTCGAGTACGCAGTGCTCTATTTTAAGAGCCTTCGCCACATTTTTCGCGTCCTCAATGTCGCCGTCCGCGCCGTCGCCGGGCTTTAATCGTAGGGTCACGCCCACGGTGTCATATCCGCGCTCTTTGAGCAGAGCCGCGGCAACGGAGCTGTCGACCCCGCCGCTCATGCCTATAAATACGCGCTCCAAGCTTTCGCCCCCTTTCGATTCTTTGTTGATTATACCATATCCCGCCAGACTATGCAAAGCAACTTAAATTTTACATCCCGAAATCATTTCGTTTTCTGCGGAATATTTTTATATATTTTTTGTTATGATGCTTTTTAAGTGTTATTTTTCGGTTAGTGCATGATTACCGGAAAATAAAATCTCGAAATCCGCTTGCAGAAAGCGGCAAAAAAGAGTATAATAAAAGATATATTGAGGGATTATGCGCTTTAGATACACGCACAGACCCGTGCGCCGCAATCGTATATACACGGTTCACTTTCGTTGACAATGCGGCTTTGGTCATTGCCGGGTCTTATTTCCAAGGGAGGATTTATTTTGTCAGTTGATCTACACTGTCACACGAAGTTATCAAACAGTTCCATGGGTATTGATGACCTTATTATGCTCGCAAAAAAACGCGGCGTCGATACTATTTCTATCACAGACCATGACTGCCAGGCGGGTTCCGTCCGCGGCAGGATCATCGCCGCAAGACGCGGAGTGACCGTTGTCCCCGGCGTTGAACTGTCCGCATCGGATGCCGAAACCGGCCGTCAGGTACATATTCTCGGTTACTTCTGCGACAGTCCGGACAGGCTCGAGGAGCTCTGCCACAAGAACAACGCCGCGCGCAAAAAAGCGGGGCAGTATATGATTCTCAAGGCGGCTCAGCGTTATCCTATCTCCGCCGAGCTTGTCATGAAATGCGCCGCCGGTTCGACCGGAATCTTTGAGGAGCACATTATGCACGCACTCGTCGAATGCGGCATCACTCAGGATTTTCATGGCGATATATATAACGAACTTTTCAGCCCCGACAGCCCGAAAAATATTATAGTAGAGCCGAAGTTCGTCGGCGTAAAAGAAGTTATCGACGCCATTCACGGCGCGGGAGGCATAGCTGTCCTCGCTCACCCGTATAAATATAACAGCGTGCCCGGGCTTGACCGCTATGTAAAATACGGCATCGACGGCATCGAGGTCTGGTGCCCGTCAAGCAGCGAAGAGCAGCAGAACGATATGCTCGACTACGCAAGGACTCACAAGCTCCTCGCAATAGGCGGCTCGGACTTCAGCGGAATGTATAACAAAGGCACCGTCAGCGTCGGCGATTTTGCTACGCCCGCCGCCGATTTCAAGGCGCTCAGCGACTACAAGACGATGCTCAAAAAGCGCGCCAAATAAGTTAGGAGGGATCGCAATGCGTCCCGAAGAGGATAGGGATATCAAAGTATTCCATCCGTCAAACGAAAAGAAAGAACAGGCTGGGGAATCAACCGACCTCAGCCAGGATATACTGCACGCCGTACAGGAGCTTGACGCCCAGCGCTCAAACGGCAATCTCCGCCGCGCACGCAAGCTCGGCAGGAGTCTCGCGCAGTTCACGCCCGAAAACGCGGCGAAGCTCGGCGGGATAGACATAAAGGCAAAAGGCGGAGTCGACCCGCAGGAGCTGCCGTCAAATGTGCTCTATCAGGCGCGCGTGCTCATGCTGTTCACCGCGCAGCTGACTCTCCACCGCCTGCTGCCGCCGGTCATCTCGAACGAGGCTGTAAACGCCATGTACGACGATCTGAGCGAAGGTTTCTATGACAATGTCATGGAGGGCGCTTCGTTTTCGATATATTATCTCGCCGTCAGAAAGGCGTTCAATATCAGCGCAAATATCGGAAAGGGCTTCGCAATGCTCTGCGGAGACGAGGATTCCGACGAATACGCAAAAATCGGAACGCTGGTTTACAATCTGTCGGACAAATATGTCACCCGACGGGTCAACGAAGCGGGATTTAAAAAATTGAGCTAAAACAAAAGCCGAACGGATTTTTCTCCGTCCGGCTTTATTTTATTATATCATTTCGGTTTCTTTCCCGAGATATTTGCAGTATTCCTGCGCCGTCATGAGCTTAGCCCCTCGCTCGGCATCACCGAACTCGGCGAGCCATGAGCCGTATGGGTCGCTGTTTATGCTCTGCGGGTCGTCGAGCAAGTCGTCGTTTATTCTCAGAACGGTCCCGCTTATCGGCGCGGAGATATCCCAAACGCCCTTGAACGCCTCGGCGTCGCCGATAACCTCGCCGGACTGATAGTATTCGCCCTCGTCGCATAGGTTCAGAAAAGATATTTTCCCGCGCTTTTGCGGTACGAAGTCGGATATCCCGACCCGCGCCGTGCCGTCGGGCATGAAATCGACCCACTCATGCGAGGCGGTGTAAAGTAACCCGCGCTTTACTTTCATATGCCGAAATATTCCTTCGCGTTGTTGAACGAGATGTCGCAGACTATCTTCTTGAGCGTGTCCATATCGGCGGGATAGAGTCCGCGCTCGACCATGCTGCCGATAAGATCACAGAGTATGCGGCGGAAATATTCGTGGCGCGGATAGGACAGGAACGAGCGCGAATCCGTCACCATGCCGACGAATTTAGAAAGCACGCCGGTGTTCGCGAGCGCTTTCATCTGCTCGCGCATGCCGTCAATGTTGTCGTTGAACCACCACGCCGAGCCGAACTGAATCTTCGATGCCGCCTGCGAATTCTGGAAGTTGCCGAGCATCGCGCCGAGAACATAATTGTCCTTGGGGTTGAGCGTGAAGAGTATGGTCTTTGGGAGAAGATCTTCAACATCGAGGGAGTCGAGCAGGCGCGAAAGATTGTCCGCAACCTCGTGGTCGGCTATCGAGTCGAAACCGCTGTCCGGGCCGAGGAATTTGAACATACGCGAATTGTTATTGCGCGTTGCGCCGATGTGTATCTCCATGCCCCAGCCGCGGCGCGCGTATTCTTTTGCAAAGAAGCGCATAAGCTCGGTCTTGTATTCGTCAACTTCACATTCGCTCAGCTCCTCGCCGCCGAGAGCCTTTTTGAACACTCTGTCGAGCTCCGCCGCATCTGCGCGCTTATAGGGCACGCGGGTGAATGCGTGGTCGCTCGCGCGGCAGCCCATCTTTTCAAACAGGTCGATTCGGCTCAGGAGCACTTCTTCGAGCTTTTCGTAGCTGTCGACTTTTTCGCCCGAAGCCTTTTCAAGAGCCTTCACCCAGTCGCGGTAGCCGGGCAGCTCGATGCCGAGCGCCTTGTCGGGTCTGAACGCCGGGATAACGCGGCATTTGAAGCTCTTGTCCTCGGCGATGAGCTTGTGATATTCGAGGCTGTCCGCCGCGTCGTCGGTCGTGCAGAGGCACACGACATTCGAGTTTTCAATAAGCTCACGCGGGGTGAATCCGCCCGCCGCTATCTTCGCGTTCGCGCGGTTCCAGATATCCTCCGCCGTCTTTTCGCTCAGCGGCTCATATATGTCAAAATATCTCTGAAGTTCGAGGTGAGTCCAGTGATAGAGCGGATTGCCGAGAAGATACGGCATTATCTTCGCCCACGCCATGAATTTTTCGCGCGGGGAGGCGTCGCCCGTGATGTACTTTTCCGGGACACCGCAGGAGCGCATCGCGCGCCACTTGTAGTGATCGCCCGCGAGCCAGAGCCATGCTATATCCTCGGGCGCACGGTTTTCATATATTTCCTTGGGCGACAGGTGACAGTGCCAGTCGAATATCGGCATCTCGTTAGCTGCGGCGAAAAGCTCGCGCGCGGTGTCGCTCTCAAGCAGAAAATCCTTGTCCATAAAAGCTTTCATTCGTATCTCCTCCCGATTTCTCGTTGATATTATTATAACCTCCGCCGCCGATATAAGCAATAGTGCGCGTTGACAAAAAGATTAAATTTCTGTAATATAAGAGCGGATAAATTTGCTTTCAAGAGGTGCTCACTTTGAGAAAATTCAAGATAACAAACCCCTATGCCGGCGTTGACTGGGACAGCTGGCATCATTACAAAACCAATCTGCACACGCACTCGACCGCGAGCGACGCGCAGGTCGATTTTTCGGACATGATAAAGGCATATTACGACGCGGGCTTTGATATTCTCGCCATGACGGACCATGGAGTCGTGAACCACGGCTGGAATCAAAAGCCCCGCCGCATCCCCGTGCTCTCAGTCAGCTCCATTATAAAAAAGCCGACATGGCTCAGCGACGAGGAGTACGGCGCGATACTCGACGGCACATACAAAAACCGCGGGCGCGGCATGACCGATTTAAGATACGGAATCGAGATAAACACCGCCGTGTTCACAAAAGCCCATGTCAACGGCTTTTTCACCGAATACGGTCAGGGACTCGTCGGGCACGAAAACGACTTTGAAGGGCCTGTCAAGGGCGTCGCCGAGAGCGGCGGACTCTCCGTCATAAACCACCCCGGCGACTGGCTCGAATCCTATGTCGATGTGAATCACGCGCACGAAAAAAAGAATGTCGAGCTGTTCGCCGATATATTAAAAAAATATCCGTCGTGCCTCGGCATCGAGGCGTTCAACCGCATCGATACCGTGACCTGCGCCGACCGCATACTCTGGGACGAACTGCTTTCGGCGGTCATACCGAGCGGCAGAAATGTCTGGGGCTTCGCGAACAGCGACGCCCATGTGCTCTCTGACATTGACACGAGCTTCATGGATTTTGTTCTGCCGGACAGGACGGAGCAGACCATCCGCCGCGGCATGGAGAACGGCACATTTTTCTCTGTCGGCAGGCGCGCTGTATATGAGCTCGGTAAAGATTTTGTCGGCGAGGGCGAATATCCGACCGTCACGCGCATAACCGCGAATGAAGATGAGCAGAGCATAAGCATCGAGGGCAAAAATTATAACCGCGTGCAGTGGATATCAAACGGCAAAATAATCGCTGAGGGCGAAAAAATCGATCTCATCGCCGCGTCGCAGAACATCGGCTGCTATGTCCGCGCTCAGCTGCTCGGCAAGGGCGGTATATGTTTAACTCAGGCGTTCGTGCTCGACGACGGCAATATGCATGAAGTGACCCTGCGCAATATCACGCCGAAGCAGCGCAAGTTAGAACGCGCCGAAGATAAATTCAAGAGCACCAGATTCTATGTTCTCGGTCAGGAGATATCCCGCGAAACAGCATACAGAAAACGCCGCAGGCAGGAGAAAAAGAAATGAAAAAATCATCGAAAAAGGGTCTTAAAATCGCCGCGATAACCGTCGGATGCATAGCGCTGGCGGTCGCCGCCGGGTTCGGCACATACAGAATAAAGAACCGCATCGACTCGAAAAAATATAATCTTATCACGCTCGACACCTCGTCGCTTCCCGCGCCGCAGGAGCCGGTGCGCGACGATTTTGTTCAGCTCAAAAATGTCAGGATGCACTATGTCGTTTACGGCAGCGGCGAGCAGCCGCTTGTATTGATCCACGGAAACGGCGGCAGCGCGAAGTCGCTCGCCGAGGCGGCAAGCTATCTCGCCAACGACTACACAGTCTATGTGATTGAGAGCCGCTGCCACGGACAGAGCAGCGACCCGGGCACGATAGACTACGAATCCATGGCGGACGACACCGCGCAGTTCATCGCCGCGATGAAGCTCAGAAAGCCGTATATCATGGGACACAGCGACGGCGGCATCATCGCGCTGACGCTCGCCGCGAGATACCCGGATATCCCCGGTGCGATAATATCCTGCGGCGCGAACACGAGCCCCAAGACGATGAAGCCGTATTTTATCATCGGCGTGAAATTCAACAATTTGTTCCACCACGATAAGCTCAATGATATGATGCTCACCTTGCCGGATATCACTGCCGAAATGCTCGGCGAGATAACTGCGCCGACCTACATTGTCGCAGGCGAGCATGATATCATGTGGCTCTCCGATACGGCGTATATGTACAGAAAGATCCCCAACAGCCGCATTGCGATAATCAAGGGCGCGGGGCACTCGACATATATGTCGCACGACGGCAAGCAGGCTTATGTGCTCGCCAAAGGATTTTTTGACACACTCTGATATATAAATTTAACAGCCGCCGATTCGGTTTTTTACGCTGAATACGGCGGCTGTTCTTATTTTGCGGCTGTCCGTTTTCACCCTTTCGGCATATTATACTATGGGGTCGTTCCCCACGAAATCCAAAACAAGCGCGGATATGCCGAAGGTGACAGATTTCTGTCCGCAGGGGAGCCGCGGCTGTGCGTCCGCGCATAAGAATAGAGGCTCCCCAAGGCGGGGAGCCTCATCGGAATTTTATCGGGACCCCGCCCCGTTTGCCTAAAACAGAATCACTCCGCTTCGCGGCTTGCGGGGGCTTTCAGATTGATAGCGTAGACAGTGTTAATCCGCAGCGGATAGCTCTCCGCGATTTCACCGTTATAGTAAACGATAACCTCGTCGCCGACAGCCACATCCGTATAGCTGTCCTTATTCTCGGCATTCAGAGAAACCGCGCATCTTGCGCCGCTTGTATAGACATCCGTCTTTAAATAAATAATCATATAGTTGTCGTGAACTTCCTCCACTGTCCCGGTGACGCTCGGCTCATGCTTTATGATATAGTTCATATTCCTGTTATTGCAGCCGACCAATCCGAAAACAAACATCAGCGCTAAAATCAGTGTCGCTAATCTTTTCATTTAAATCAACTCCGATCAAATCAATTTCGGCTAAGTCTTGACAACCGGGGTTTCGAACGCAGAATCGCGGTATTGACAATCCGGATTTTACTTTTTGCACCTGTCCCCGGTATTAATCCAGACGACTCCGACGACAATCACAACCGCAAACAGAGCTATGCCTACCCACAGAAAAATCATGTTTTTGAAGATTTCGCTGAGCGCCGCCACGACCCAACACGCCGCCAGCGCAAACATAAGCTTCGACACAGCCCGACAGAGCTTCTTTTCGTCGTACTGCGCCTTTTCTTCTGCGGATGCGGTATTATAGCCGGCAATCAGAAATGAGCCTTTGCCAAACGCAAAGACAGTGCCGAGCACCAGAAAAATCCCGGCCACAACAAGATGAACGATAAGCATCAGAAAACCTCCTTTTCGGTATACGCTATATTCCGTATATATTATAGCATAATCCCGCAAATAAGTCTATGCAGACAGACGCCGCGCTTTCAGACGTTACCATTTCTTTCGCGTCATAAAAGCGCCGACGAGCGAACCGACAAAAGCTATCGGCGCGAATCGTACAAACAGCCACTCGAACACATGATAAACAGTGCCGAAAACCGCAGTTTCCGGGTCGCCGAAATTCCAGCCGAGATACGGGCTGTTTAAGGCTATCAGCACCGCCGAGACAAGCACCGTCGCTACACAAAGCGCAATAAACAGCCAGTGAAGCGCCGCTCTTCTCGCAATTTTTCTTCGCGCGAGCTGCAGGTTTATCACCTCGAGCTTTTCGCATATCGCTTTCAATTCGTCCGCTTCCTGCTTTGCGACATTCTCGCCGAGCAGTGTGCTCACGGGAGTTCCGAGCGCGTCCGACAAAGATATGAGCATATCCGAATCGGGAACGGACAACCCCTGCTCCCATTTGGACACAGTCTGCCGCACGACATTCAGCTTGACCGCGAGCTCCTCCTGCGAGAGTCCTTTTGATTTTCTGATAGTTTTGATGTTTTCATTGAGCATCGGTATAACCGCCTTTCTGTCAGTCGTTACCGACATTGTATCCCCGATTGCCCGTTGCCGCAAGCAACGCAGATTAACATTTTGATGTTTGCATGTATTTAAACGAGTGGAGATGGTGATGTTGGTTTGATGAATTGGAATTTATTTATCGCTTGAGCTATAGCAAGGTAAAAGTGAGCGACTCAACCAATTTTTGTAATCATACTTTCAATAGCCGCGCCGCAGTGTTTGATAAGCCAACGGAGACAGGCGGGCAACATCACCGAAGCGCCGCCCGTATCGTTTGAGCGAAGCGAGTTTACGGGCGAATGTGCCGAGCTGCCGACCAAGAGCCGCAGGCTAAGTACTGCGGCGCGGCATCGGTGCGTCGAGGTCGCCGCACCCTACAACGCCTGGGAGCGTGTGCCAAGTATTTTTGCAAGTTTCGTCGGTAGATGATATCTGCCCCTACCGCACACTTCTTCGTTTTTCACTTTTACTTATTACTTTGAACGAAGCGGAATAACCCCTCAGTCTCGGCTCACGCCGAGCCATCTCCCCTACAGGGGAGCCTGATAGATTTCACGACAAATCCCAAATTTGCACCGCCCCACAACTCACAACTTAAAAATAACGGCGCGACCGAAAAGTCACACCGTTTATAAATTCAATAATAGCCGCAAAGCGGGTGCTTCCCGTCCGTTTATTTGCCGTTATTCGTCCCAGTCAAATTTTGTCAGTTTGCCTTTTGTCAGCAGCTCGGGATATCCCCATTGGCGCAAAACTTCGTATACGCCGACGGCGACGGAGTTCGAGAGATTCAGACTGCGGGCGTCCGAATTGTTTATCATCGGTATTCTCACGCAGCTGTCCGGGTTGTCGTGCAGAAGCTCCTCGGGCAGTCCTTTTGTCTCCTTGCCGAAGACTATGTAGGCGTTGTCGGGATAAACTACATCTGAATGAATGTGCTCCGCCTTGGTTGAAAAATAGAAAAATTTTCCGTCCGCGTTCTTCTCAAAAAAGTCCGCGAGGTTTTCATAATATGTTATGTCGAGCAGATGCCAGTAGTCGAGTCCGGCTCTTTTGAGCTTGCGGTCGTCAATGGTGAATCCCATTGGCTTGACTATGTGCAGGCGCGAGCCGGTCGCGGCGCAGGTGCGCGCGATATTGCCGGTGTTCTGCGGTATTTCCGGTTCAACGAGAACTATGTTCAGCTGCATTTTTGTCCTCCTGTTTCGTACATTTTGACAAAACAAATTTTGTCTTGAATCCCGGCGCGCTCCCTGCTCAAAATATAAAGGGAACGCCCGAAGCGTTCTGAAAAATAAAAAGGGGTGTGTTCTTTTATGAAGATGGCTCAGTCCGGATCGACCGCCAAAAATGTCATGGTCGCCCTCGCAGTCGGCGGCGCGGCGGCCGCAGTGTCGGGTGCGATGATGATGGGCTCGAACAATTCGCTCAAAAAGGCGAAGAAGAATGTCAAGAAGAGCGCCGCAAAGGCTATGAAGACCGTCAGCGGCATAATGGACGATGTGTCCTCGATGAAAAACTTCAAGATCTGACTTTTTAATGGGACTCGGTCGCCGCGCGGTTATTTTGCGGCGTTGTAGAGTCCCATTGCCTTTTCGGTCTCTCCGTTTACGAGCAGGGGAATCGCGTCGCACGCCTTGAGGCAGGCGGAGCGCAGATTTTCGAGGTCGTCGCCCTTCATGACCGAGAGCACCCAGTCGGCGAGCGGCTGCTCGGGGTGGAGCTTCGCGCCGATGCCGAGCTTGATGCGCGGGAACTGATCACTCTGAAGCTGATATATTATGCTCTTTATTCCGTTGTGACCGCCGTCCGTGCCTTTGCGGCGTATTCTGAGCCTGCCGCAGGGGAGAGAGATGTCGTCAAAAATGACGATTATCTTTTCGGGCGGAATCTTGTAGAACGAGGCTATGTCGCGCACCGCCTCGCCGGAGTTGTTCATGAAAGTCTGAGGCTTTGCAAGAATGCAGCGCTTGCCGCCGATTTCCGCATCTCCGATGAGTGCGTTGAACTTCAAGCGGTTTATTTTTATATCGTTCTCCTGCGCGAAGAGATCGAGACAGAGAAAGCCAGCATTGTGGCGGGTAAATTCATATTCCTTGCCCGGGTTGCCGAGCCCAATTATCAAAAATTCGGGTGCGCCGACAGCGCGGGGAGTGCGTCTGAAAAAATTCATATCTTTTTCCCTTACATTTTATACGGACGCCCGGAAACCCGAGCGCCCGTATGTTATTTTGACTTTATCAGAACTTTATGTCGATCGCGAATTTGTCGGCGTTTGCCATGTCAAATTTTACGAACGACTGATTCGCGGCGGACTTGTTCTCCGCAAACACGATGCTCGGGTTGAGCTTCTTGAGAGCCGATTTGACAGCGTCGGGGCTGTTGTAGCCCTTGGCGAGGACATTGAATGTGAATGTCCCGGTTTCGCCGGGAGCGATGGTCACATAGTTGGCCTCGTTGGTGCGCGAGCAGACCCAGATGTTGTCCGTTCCGTTCGCTTCGCTCTTCGCGTTGGAGATGACTATCGCAGTGTCGCTGCGGTTCTTTATTGAGACTGTCTGGGCGTAAACGTTCCAGCCCTCGCAGTTGTTCTCATAGAACTTTGCAACATCGTCGGCGCTCATTCCGTAGAGCGATTTGAGCGTGATTTTGTAGACCTGGGGGATAGTCTTGTATGCGGTCATTGCGGTGTCGTCAACAGCTATCTCCTGTGCAGATGCCGTTCTCTTGTTGCCGACAGGGATGACTCCTCCGAGGACGAGTCCGCCGACAACTATCGCCGCGGCCGCGATGACGGCAATAATGATTATCGCCGCTTTCTTGCCTTTCTTCATGGCAATTTCACCGTCTTTCTTTTAAACTTTATGCTTATAGGGCTGCTTTATCTTCACCCAGCCCTTTTTGACCGTCTGTCTGGAGCGGGCGACTGCGAGCGAGTTGTCGGGGACATTCTCGGTCACGGTCGAGCCTGCCGCAGTGTATGCGTTTTCGCCGACCTCAACGGGAGCCACGAGACAGGTGTGGCATCCGATAAATGCGCCGTCCTTGATTGTGGTGCGGCTCTTCTTGTTGCCGGAGTAATTAGCCGTAGCGCAGCCGCAGCCGATGTTGATTCCCGTGCCGAGATTGGAGTCGCCGATATACGAAAGGTGGGATATCTTTGTATCTGCGCCTATCGTGCTGTTCTTGACTTCAACGAAGTTGCCGACATGGACGGAACTGCCGATAACGCTGCCGGGACGGATGCGGACGAACGGACCGATGTCCGCGCCGTCGAGTATCTTCGATGAGTAGCAGACCGAGCGGACGAACGAAACGCCGTTTTCTATCGTGCTGTTTTCAACGAGCGAGTCGGGACCTATCGTGCAGTCCTCGCCGATAACGCTGTCGCCTTTTATCACAGAACCGGTGAGAATCACGGTGTCCCTGCCGATTTTTGCGCCGGGGCAGATAATGACGCCGTCGGTGCAGGGGATGGACACGCCCGCACGCATATGCTTCTCAAGCTCGCGGTGGCGGGCAAGCTCGTTGAGCGCATTGAGCTGAACCCTGTCGTTCGCGCCGAGGATTATATCTTCGCTCTGCGCCGTGAACGAACCTGCGCGCAGACCGTATGACTTTATCTCTTCAAGAGCGTCGGGCAGATAGAACTCTTTCTTCGTGTTCTCTCCGCTTGCGCGCTTTTCGCTGAGGCTGTTGAGCGCGCGCATCAGAGCTTTGCCGTCAAACCAGAACGCGCCGGAGTTGACTTCTCTTACAGCCGCCTCTTCGGCGTTCGCGTCGCGCTGTTCGACTATCTTTTCAACCGAACCGTCCGCCGAGCGGATTATCCTGCCGTAGCCAGTCGGATCGTCTATCTCCGCAGAGATAACGGTGACGCTGTTGCCCTCTTTCTTGTGCAGGGCGAGTGCATCGTATATTGTTTTTGCGTCAATGAACGGAGCGTCTCCGTTTAAAACGAGGACATCGCCGCCGTTGCTTTCAATAAAGTTTCCCGCCTGCAAAACGGCGTGACCCGTTCCGAGTCTCTCGCTCTGGAGAACAGTCTCGCAGCTGCCTGCAAGGTGCGCGTCGAGATATTCCGCGCCGAAGCCTTTAACAACGCATATGTCGTCTATGCCGCTTTCTTTTGCGGCGCCTATGACCCAGTCGATCATCGGCGCGAACAGAACCTCGGCGAGAGCCTTCGGCTTTTTGCTCTTCATTCGCGTGCCTTCGCCGGCGGCGAGAATAACAGCACATTTCTTATCCATAAAGCTTATTGTCCTTTCCTTATTGATACCCGTGCGGTATCTTAAAATATATTATGACAGAAAAAGAGTGAAATTACAAGCCATTGTGCATATGACGGCGCGATTTTTCAAAGATTTTATAAATCGAGAAGAACGCAGCTTGTGATGAAATCCTGTTTGTCGGTCGCGATGTGCCGTTTGTTGAGCACAGATTGCGCAAAAAATAAAGATGTATCAACAAACATTGCATATTAAATGCACAATACAAAAAATAATTGTCTTTTGTATTGACATTGGAAATATAATTTGATAAAATTAATTTGTCAGATGACGATATTGATATGAAATATATTTTTGCTAATTGATTTTTATAAATGATATACAATAATTGATTTTGGAAAGTCGGTGATTTAATGCCGGTTAATAGGTGAGGCTTGTCGACATAAAACGCTATTTTATAAAGTAAAAGGAGAGTTTGAAGAATGAAAAGATTTTTATCAATTATAACCATTATTTCTTTGCTATTTGCATTCGTAATTCTTCCAGTAAACGCCAACCAAAGCATCACCCAAAATGATTTATCGATAACCGAAACATTAAAATTTAATAGCGAAGATTCATCTGTGAGTAGTGACAAAACAGCGGAGAACAGGCTTGAAAAACTCGGATTGTCACCGAAAATGAAAAAGATGATGTTGGATAGATTTTCTGATGAGATCAGCAGTGCAGAAACTATTTCGATAAAGACTGATTTCTATGTTCAGAAAGATGACGGAACACTTTCACAGGTGACTGAAAGTGATTACACTGTTGCCGTAAAGGAGCAGAAACAAAAAATCTCGGAAAACGAAAAAAAGATAAAGGAAAATATAGAAAAAATTCAAGAAAACCGGAGCGTCGATTTGATGGATATTGATTGGGGGATCATTTCTTTCCGTCAACAGGAAATCAGAAAACGATAGATAAGGGAACATTAAAACTTGTAATTATGATCCTATCTGAGGGTAGATCCTTTTTCTGTGCAGGAATGTTTCAATGGGAAACTATGCCGAAATCCAGATATACCGATGCGTTTGGGTTCACAAGGGATGTTAATACTACACTTGATGCTAAAAGCCAGAGCGGATATTTCGAATATAAGCATACATACTCATATTTGAATGGTAGCGAATCCGTAACAACGGAGAAGACAATAGAAAAAGAGATTGGGTTTAATGATTTGCAGTTTAGTTCAGGCGGGTATGGCTATGCATATAAAATCGGTCTAAGTTTGGATAATCAACAGACGGAATATCCTTACATGAAGAATACATATTCGGATTTAACCGGTTTCTTGTGTTACAGGGGATGGCTGAACGATAATGTAAGCAAAGCTAATTTCTGGGCAACATATGCCCATCAAAAATGGTTCGTAACATTTGGCGGTATAGACTTTTCAATACCGTTTTCCGCGGGTTTCTCTATTAATCTTTCTGCTGCGTATGAGCAGTTGGTTGAAGAACATCTTTGGACAGTGTAAAAGGAGGCTGTGCGAAATATGGATCCCTCTATTTTAATTGTTGCTTTGGTTTTTCTGGCAACGGTAGGCGCAACTTTTTCGGGATTTAAAACGGTAAATCTCATTGTTAAAGGAGATACATGGCAACTGTGGGCAATATTTACGGGCGTGCTGATTTTTGTTGCAGCGTTGGGCTTTCTTTTGCCTTTTATGTTCTGAACATCTAAATTACAGACACTTTTTCGGCGCAGGGAGGCTCTCCCTGCGCTATATATAATTGTATAGTCAAATCTGTACAAAAGAAAAGTCGCAAAAATCGCTATTTTATTGTAAAAATATATGGTATTTTTCCTGCCGGTCTGCTATAATAACATGAGGCGAAGATGCAGCCTTTGGTTTCTGCATCTTCTTCGCAGCTAAAAACACTATTTACGGAGGTATATCATGGCTCACAAGTACGTTTATTTGTTCTCCGAGGGCAACGCTCAGATGAGAGAGCTTCTCGGCGGTAAGGGCGCGAACCTTGCTGAAATGACAAACATCGGTCTTCCTGTTCCTCAGGGCTTCACCATCACCACCGAGGCCTGCACACAGTACTATGAGGACGGCCGCGAGATCAATCCCGAGATCATGGCAGAGATCAACGAGTACATCGTCAAGATGGAAGGCATCACCGGCAAGAAGTTCGGCGATAAGGAGAATCCGCTCCTTGTTTCCGTCCGTTCCGGCGCCCGCGCTTCCATGCCCGGCATGATGGACACTATTCTTAACCTCGGTCTTAACGAGGAAGTCGTTGAGGCTATCGCAGAGAAGTCCGGCAATCCCCGTTGGGCTTGGGACTGCTACAGAAGATTCATTCAGATGTATTCCGACGTCGTTATGGAGGTCGGTAAGAAGTATTTCGAGCAGCTCATCGACGCTATGAAGGCGAAGAAGGGCGTGACCCAGGACGTCGAGCTTACCGCTGACGACCTCAAGGAGCTCGCTTCTCAGTTCAAGGCTGAGTACAAGGCAAAGATCGGCACCGATTTCCCGACCGATCCCAAGGAGCAGCTTATGGGCGCTATCAAGGCTGTTTTCCGTTCGTGGGACAACCCCCGCGCAAACGTCTATCGCCGCGACAACGATATCCCCTATTCGTGGGGTACTGCCGTTAACGTCCAGTCCATGGCGTTCGGCAACATGGGCGATGACTGCGGCACCGGCGTTGCGTTCACCCGCGACCCCGCAACCGGCGCCAAGGGTCTGTTCGGTGAGTTCCTCACCAACGCACAGGGCGAGGACGTCGTCGCAGGCGTCCGTACTCCCATGAAGATCGCTGAGATGGAGCAGAAGTTCCCCGAGGCGTTCGCAGAGTTCAAGAAGGTCTGCAAGATTCTTGAAGACCATTACAGAGATATGCAGGACATGGAGTTCACCGTCGAGCACGGCAAGCTCTTCATGCTTCAGACCCGTAACGGTAAGAGAACCGCTCAGGCAGCTCTCAAGATCGCCTGCGATCTCGTTGACGAGGGTATGAGAACCGAGGAAGAGGCTGTTCTTATGATCGAGCCCAGAAACCTCGACACCCTCCTTCATCCCCAGTTTGACGCAAAGGCACTTAAGGCCGCTACCCCGATCGGTAAGGGTCTTGGCGCTTCTCCCGGCGCTGCATGCGGCAAGATCGTCTTCACCGCTGACGACGCTGAGGCTTGGAAGGCAAGAGGCGAGAAGGTTGTCCTTGTCCGCCTTGAGACCTCTCCCGAGGACATCACCGGCATGAAGGCATCTCAGGGTATCCTGACTGTCCGCGGCGGTATGACCTCTCACGCAGCTGTTGTTGCCCGTGGTATGGGTACCTGCTGTGTCTCCGGCTGCTCCGAGATCATCATGGACGAGGAGAACAAGAAGTTCACCCTTGCAGGCAAGACCTTCCATGAGGGCGACTTCATCTCCATCGACGGCTCCACCGGTAACATCTATGACGGCATCATCCCGACTGTCGACGCTTCCATCGCAGGCGAGTTCGGCAGAATCATGGGCTGGGCTGATAAGTACAGAACCCTTAAGGTTCGCACCAACGCAGATACTCCGCGCGACGCAGCCAAGGCTGTTGAGCTCGGCGCAGAGGGCATCGGCCTTTGCCGTACAGAGCATATGTTCTTCGAGGCTGACAGAATCGCTGCTTTCCGCGAGATGATCTGCTCCGATACTGTTGAAGAGAGAGAAGAAGCTCTTGAGAAGATTCTTCCCTATCAGCAGGGCGACTTCGAGAAGCTCTATGAGACCCTCGAAGGCAAGCCGGTCACCATCCGCTTCCTTGATCCGCCTCTCCATGAGTTTGTTCCCACCGAGGAGGCAGACATCGAGGCTCTTGCAGCTGCAAAGCATAAGAGCGTTGAGGATATCAAGGCTATCATCGCTTCTCTCCATGAGTTCAACCCGATGATGGGTCACCGCGGCTGCCGTCTGGCTGTCACATATCCCGAAATCGCAAAGATGCAGACTGCTGCTGTTATCCGCGCTGCTATCAATGTTCAGAAGAAGCATCCCGATTGGAAGATCGTTCCCGAGATCATGATTCCCCTTGTCGGCGACGTCAAGGAGTTCAAGTTCGTCAAGAAGATCGTTGTCGAGGTTGCTGACGCTGAGATAAAGGCTGCCGGCATTGACCTTGAGTATGAGGTCGGCACCATGATCGAGATCCCGAGAGCGGCTCTCACCGCTGACGAGATCGCTGCTGAGGCTGATTTCTTCTGCTTCGGCACCAACGATCTGACTCAGATGACCTTCGGCTTCAGCCGTGACGATGCAGGCAAGTTCCTCAACGCTTACTATGACACCAAGATCTTTGAGAACGATCCGTTCGCAAAGCTTGATCAGAACGGCGTCGGCAAGCTCATGCAGATGACCATCGCTATGAGCAAGCCCGTCAACCCGAAGCTCCACTGCGGTATCTGCGGTGAGCACGGCGGCGACCCGACTTCCGTCGAGTTCTGCAACGACATCGGCCTTGATTATGTTTCCTGCTCGCCCTTCCGCGTGCCGATCGCACGCCTCAGCGCAGCACAGGCAGCTATTCGCAAAAAGCACTAATCACAAGTTTGGGGCTTTTAGCATAGCAATATAGCTTAAGAATACGGTCACACAGTTCTTTGAATTGTGTGGCCGTTATTTTTTATTTACAATGAATAGATAGATTTTAGCCGTTGCTTTTAACCTGAAAGCAACGGCTTTTTTCCGTTCATAAAAAGTTTACAAACTTTTTTGCTTTAGGTAGTCCACAAATAGGCCTTCTCGCTGCCTACCTATTGAGGGATAAATTATTATCCTCGTGAACCTTGACAAATGAATACACATTCAATAGGTACATTCCTGATCGGAGACAAAAAAGTCTCAGCCGAATGAAGGCGCGCCAAGAACTTCCTTACCATAGAGGTTATTACGGAAAGAAAGGTTGATAGCGATTCCGAGCCATTCAGAAATATCCGACTGCTACGGATAAGGCGATGAAACGATCAAGGGACAATGATACTTCCCTAAGGGGCTGGCGGAGTACCCGGCAGAGGTGAAATTCCTATGAGTTCGGTCAGCAGCCGAACGCCTATTGATTTCCTTTTATGTTTTTGGGGGATAAGATCGAATTAAATGCAGCTATCAAAGCATAGGACAATATGCCTGTGTTTTGATTGGTCTAATGATCCAAATTTATAAGAAGGAGGAAAAGCGAAGATGCCAAACTGTAAAACCATAGCGATATGTAATCAGAAGGGCGGTGTGGGCAAAACAACTACTGCGGTAAATCTTGGAGTAGGTCTTGCTATGCAGGATAAAAAAGTACTTCTTGTTGATGCAGACCCGCAAGGAGATTTAACTACTTGCCTCGGTTGGCAAGATACGGACAGCTTAACGCATACACTGGCCAATAAATTGTTGGCGGTGATGCGAGAAGAACAGCAGAATCCGCTTGTCGGTATGCTCCATCACAAGGAAAAAGTTGATCTTGTTCCCTCGAATCTTGAACTTGCTTCGACAGAAATGAGCCTTGTTACTGCGATGAACAGAGAACGTATTATGAAAAGTTATCTTGACCAGGTGAAAGACAAATATGACTATATACTTATAGATTGTATGCCCTCGCTTGGCATGATAACGCTTAATGCTCTCACAGCGGCAGATAGCGTAATTATACCCGTGCAAGCACAGTATTTGCCCGCCAAAGGTATGACACAGCTTTTAGCGACAATTGCAAAAGTAAAAAAGCATACTAATCCCAATCTGCATATAGACGGTGTTTTACTGACACTTGTAGATGGAAGAACAAATCTTGCAAAAAGTACCGTAGAAACATTACGAAATCATTTTGGAAGTTACATTAAAATTTATAAGACGAGCATACCCATTGCCGTGAAAGCTGCCGAAGTATCCTCAAAAGGGAAAAGCATATATGCATATGAACCAAACAGTATCGTGTCAAAAGCTTATGCAGACTTTACAAAGGAGGTGTTAGCTGATGACAGAAAGAAAGAGCGACTTCACGTTACCCACGAATATGCTCGATGATCTGTTTTCTACACAGGAGGAACGAGATGATGCAAAGCTTAGCAAAATACGGGATATTCCATTAATAGAGATTGACGATTTTCCCGAGCATCCGTTTAAGGTGCGCGATGATGAAGATATGATACAGCTTGTGGAGAGTGTAAAGAAACGAGGAGTTATTACTCCGGCTACTGTTCGTCAAAAAGAGGATGGCAGATATGAACTTGTCTCAGGACACAGACGAAAAAGAGCTTGTGAGCTAGCCGGGTTTGAATCCCTCCGCTGCGAGATTGTAAACCTTGATCGTGATGCTGCGACCGTTCTTATGGTAGAGAGTAACTATCAACGTTCGCAGATACTACCGTCAGAGAAAGCCTTTGCTTACAAGATGCGACTTGAAGCGATGAACAGGCAAGGAAAACGCATGGATTTAACTTGTGCACCAGTGGAGCACAAGTTAAATGGAGCAAAGTCAAGAGATATACTCGGTAATGAAGTTGGCGAAAGTCGAGAACAAGTTCGTCGGTATATTCGTCTTACAAATCTTGTCTCTGAATTGCTTGAACTTGTAGATGAGGGAAAAATTAAGATGCGTCCAGCTGTGGAACTTTCATATTTGGATGAGGACTGCCAGCGGGCGATTGTTGATGAAATTGACATGAACCAATGTACTCCGTCCCATGATCAATCTATTCGCATGAGAAAAATGTTCGAAGAGGGAAAACTTACGCCGGAAGCAATTACAGCTATCATGACCGAGCAAAAGCCCAATCAGCGCGAGCGCTTTATTATTCGAGGAGATAGGGTAAGAAGTCTTATACCCAAAAGTGTTCCGTTAGATCAGACAGAGGAATATATTGTAAAAGCACTCAAATATTATGCTGATTTTATGCGAAAGCGCACGGAGCGGGACAGCCGTTAGAAAAGGAGTATGTTTGTTGTGACTTCCCCTTTCTCACACTCTATCCCCTTTATAACTACCACATACTAACCGAAAAACAATCTGTTTTAAATTAAACTCTATCTTACTTAAGCAAATAAGAGTTCTGCATTTGAATTTGTGGAAAAGCCAATGTTAAATGGTCGGCGTGGTTGAATAATTGAGAAGAAATGTGAAAAAGGGCAAGCTCTGAACATATATTTGTACTTTGCGATTGGCAGACAATGCCTTGCGCATCACAAATAGGCTCGACCCTGTTTTTCGGGTAGTAAAAAAAGTTTCAAAATAACCCAACAGGCTCGAGACAAATAGAAAATGGAGGTTAAGGCCATTGGTAAAAAAACAAATTTTTAACGGGTCAAAAATATAAAACAGATTATCAAATTAAATAAATTTGTTTAGACACATCGTATCATATGGTGTGTTTCTTGTTTTTTAGGAGGTAAAAACAAAATGAAAACACATTCGTTTAAGCGTTGGATTGCAGGACTGCTTTCTGCCGCGTTGTGCCTTTCCGCATTTTTGGGACTTGGCATAACTAAAGCCTTTGCTAAAGGTGAGCAGGCGGAAGTGTGTTTGGTTTCATTCCCCCGCGAGGGTGATGCTAATTATAGTACAACCACATGGGGACATGATGATATAAAACTTATGAACGGTTGGTTCTTTCAGAAAGGAAAGTATCTTACGGTTTATTCAATGGGTTCATATAACGGTAAAATATGTTACTGTATCGAACCCAGTACCATGGTGAAAAGCGGAGATAGATTATCTTCGACCAATGAAACATATTGGGATAATTATCCAGATAAATACAATAAGACGATTTCTGGGAAAAATGTTAAGCTAATTATAGGGCGCATTCTACAGTATGGCTATACTGGAACTATAAGCACATCATGGCGTTCACAGAATTCAGAGGATGCAGCGAAACTTTCCAATGCTACAGCCACACAGCTTCTAATATGGGAAACTATCGTTGGTGAGCGCGATGCGGAGTTTAACCATGTTGCCCCAAAGAATTGTAGTTCAGTTCTTGACTATATACGGGCAGACAATCCACTTCGCTCAGAGATATTGAACTATTATAATCATATTGTTGAGAGGGTTCAGAGACATACGAAATTGCCGTCCTTTTGCTCTGCTACAATTGATGGAGCCCAGAATATTGAACTTAAGTGGGACGGAAACTCTTATACTTCCACACTTACAGATACTAACAATGTCCTTCAGGATTACACTTTTTCCAGTAGTTCTTCTGGGGTTCAGATTAAAGTCAGCGGAAGAAATCTGATTGTTACTTCATCAGAAGCACCATCATCACCGATTACAATTGTTGCTAAGAAAAACGATTCACAGAGAAAAGGTCTTGTCGTATGGGGCGATGGAGTTTATGCGCCGGGTGAAGGTGTACAGGATCTTGTAACATATGTGCAAGAGGTTGATGATCTTGTACAAGGGTTTGTTAATTTAAATGTATCCTATGGTTCTGCTAAGATTGTAAAGACTTCTGAAGATGGTCATATTGAAAATATTACTTTTACTGTTATAGGTAATGGTGTTAATCAAACAGTTAAGACAAATTCTAAGGGCGAGATACGGATTGACAATCTAATGCCTGGTGACTATAGCGTGACCGAAATGAGCTATGACAAATATGAGCCACAGGAGTCTCATCATGTAACTGTTGTATCAGGAAAAACAGCTACAGTGACTTTTAATAATAAGCTCAGACGTGGAGATTTAAAAATCATAAAGACTTCGGAAGATAACCTCAACGAGGGCGTGACCTTCCACCTCTACGGTACCTCGCTCTCGGGCATTGCTGTGGACGAATATGCCGTGACTGATGCGGACGGCGTGGCGACTTTTGAAGATGTCCTCATCTCCGGTTCCACACCTTATACCGTGGAGGAAGTGGACACTGCTGTTCGCTATGTCGTTCCCGAAGCGCAGTCTGCGCCTATCCGCTGGAACCAGGTCACAAACCGCAGTTTTCTCAACATTCTAAAGAAGTTCTCCGTTACCGTTACCAAGAGTGACGCTGAAACCGGTACGGCGCAGGGTGATGCTTCTCTTGCCGGTGCGGTTTATGGCATCTATAAGGGCGAAACGCTTGTGGATACCTATATTACCGACAAGAACGGGCAGTTCGTCACCAAGGAATATATCTGCGATGACGATTGGACGGTGCGTGAGATTAATCCGTCTGAGGGTTATCTTCTTGATACTACCGTTCATAAGGTCGGCGCAGAGCCGCAGCTTTATACCGTGGAGCATAATCAGACGGCAAATGATGTGACCGAGCAGGTCGCAAAGGGCAATGTTGCCATCATCAAGCACACCGATAACGGCGATACGCAGATCGAAACACCCGAAAATGGCGCTGAGTTTGCCGTGTACCTGAAAGCCGTAGGCTCTTATGATAATGCAAAGGATACCGAGCGTGACTATCTCACCTGTGACGAAAGCGGCTTTGCACAGACGAAGGATCTGCCTTACGGCATCTACACCGTACATCAGGTGTCCGGCTGGGAAGGCAGCGAGCTGATGCCCGACTTTGATGTGTTCATCTCTCAGAATGAAGCTACTTATCGCTATCTCATCAACAACGCTCCCTTCAACAGCTTTATCAAAATCGTGAAGCAGGACGCAGGAACCGGTAAGACCATTCCTTATGCAGGTGCAGGATTCAAGATTTATGACCCGGACGGGAATCCTGTGACAATGACCTTCACCTATCCGACATCGACCAATATTGATGTGTTCTATACCGATGATGAGGGTTCACTGATTACACCTGAAAAACTGCCTTACGGCAGGGGGTATTCCATTGTTGAAGTGCAGGCTCCCTATGGATATGTACTTGATGAAACACCTATTTATTTTGACGTGACACAGGAAAACTCTATAGAAGAAAGTGGGGTTACAATAATAAAAGTAAATAAAAAGAATTTTGCACAGAAGGGCACAATTGCAGTAGAAAAGACGGGAGAAGTGTTCTTTGGGGTTTCAGTTTCAGGAGGCATAGATGAAAGTGGCAATGAACTACCTATCATATATCAGCCGCAGTACGAAAAGCGTGGGCTTCCTGGTGCGGTCTATGAGATCGTTGCCGCAGAGGATATTATTACCCCTGATGGTACCGTCAGAAATCATAAGGGCGATGTTGTTGATACCATTATTACCGATGAAAATGGAATAGCTATGAGCTGTGAACTCTACCTTGGTGAATATGAGGTGCGTGAAGTCACTGCTCCTAACGGTATGGTTCTCAATCCTGAATCCCGTTTCGTGGAGCTTGTCTATGCCGGTCAGAATGTGGCTGTGACCGAAACTGCGACTTCTTTCGAAAACGAACGTCAGAAGGTGGAAATCAGTCTTGTGAAGTCCATTGAGCAGAATGAACGCTTCGATATCGGCACAAACGGTGAGATGAAGAATATTACCTTTGGGCTGTTCGCCGCCGAGGAAATCGTATCTGCCAGCGGCACTTCCATTCCCGCAAATGGCCTTATCGAGATTGTTTCTCTCAATGAGGATGGAACGGCAACGATTAAGACAGACCTTCCTTATGGAAGATACTATGTGCAGGAAATTGCTACAGATAGCCACTACAAGCTTTCTGACGCTAAGTATCCTATAATTTTTGAGTATGTCGGTCAGGATACGGCGGTCGTAAAGATTGCTGTCAATGATGGTAAGGCAATCAAAAATGACCTGATTTATGGTTCTGTTTCCGGCAAGAAGGTTGATGAGGACGGCAACGCTCTCGGCGGTGCGATGATTGGGCTGTTTCGCACGGATGACGGCGAGTTTACAAAGGAAAACGCTCTGATGACTACCACTTCTGCCGAAGATGGTAGTTTTTCTTTTGAGAATATCCCTTGCGGCACTTGGTATGTCCGTGAGATTGAACAGCCCACAGGCTTCGTGCTGGATGATACCATCTATCCTGTGACGATTGGCACAGACGGTCAGGTCGTAGAGATTGAGATTGTCAACGAGTATGGCCGTGGCAACATTCATCTGACCAAGGTGGATTCCGAGTATCCCGATAACAAGCTGACTGGAGCAGTATTTGAGGTTTACAAGGACAGCAATAATAATAGTAAGCTGGACGAAGGCGACGAACTGCTCGGCACACTGACTGAAAAAGAAATCGGTGAATACGGAATGAATGACCTGTTCTACGGTCGCTACTTTGTCAAGGAAACCAAAGCACCGGATGGCTTTGTTCTCGATACTGACGTGTATGAGGTGGTGATCGACACAGACGGCAAGACTTATGATGTCGAAAACAAAGCGGGTGTCGGCTTTATCAATGAGGTGATGCGTGGCAACCTGAAGATTGTTAAGACCTCATCTGATGGTAAGGTCAAGGGTTTTGCATTCCGCATTACTGGTGCAAACGGCTATGAGATTATCCTTGAAACTGATGAGAATGGCGAGATTTTTATAGAGGGGCTTCGTATTGGAGACTATACCGTATCTGAGATGAACAATTCTGCTTCTTCTATGTATGTTTTGCCTGATGATAAAACGGCAACAGTTAAGAGTGGTGCCACTACTATTGTGGAGATGCACAATGTGGTGCGTGAAACGCCCAATACTGGAGAACCCGATAATTTATCGCTTGTACTCACGCTTATGGGACTGTCCACGCTGGAAATTGCTGCGAGTAGTTTTCTCAGATTTAAAAATAAAAAGAAAGAAGAGGGTAATTAATGGAACTTAAAACTATTGTAGCTATTGTATTGGTAGTTGTTATTGTTGGCGGATTTGTTTTCTTGCAGATTAAGAATAGGAAAAAGTAATTTGATTGTCTGTGGGGCAGAGCTAAACTCTGCCCCTTTTATAAGGAGTGATATAGATGGAGCGACTAAAAACCGTGGAGAGCCGTGTGCTTTCTGTTTTAAAAGACTGCCCGAGAGCAAGGTTCGACGATATGATACTTTTTATGCATTACTATGACCGATATGCGGACTATCTTTGCGCTGGCAAACTTCCACTCAATGACTTAGCATTCAATTACAAGGCTTACGGACTTCCGTGCTTTGAAACGATTCGTAGAGCAAGGCAGCGTGTGCAGTCACTTTTTCCTGAGTATTCCCGTAGTGCCGACAATGATGACAATATCGTTATCATTATCGGTATTTCCTAAGTTAGGGGGTAAATAACTATGCCAACAAGGAAAACCACAGCCGAACAGGGCTTACAGCAGAAAATAAAAATTCTGACAAAGCTTTTTGATGCCGGCTGCAAAACCGAAAAGGCTTTGAAGTCACTGACCTTGTCGACGATACTGAAAATTCCCGATGTAACCGTGCCGGATATGACGGTCATCATTGAGCTTCAGGAGCATGTCGTAAAGAACCGCCTTTTCTCCTATTTGGGAGGTGGGATGGATGGGTCGAGTGACACGAGCGAGTGACCGCCACATCATTTGGAGCAACCGAAGCCTTGATGTGGACGACTGGCGAGAGGATTACAAGGAGTTCCTTGAAGCTAATGAGCTGGACGACGACCCGAATGATGAGCAGGCGCTCTATGAGTGGATGGTGGAAACCAATGACGACTACCTCTCCGATGAGCGAGTCAACCTGAATGTTCAG
>ENA-ORRN01000210-ORRN01000210.1-human-gut-metagenome-genome-assembly--contig:-NODE-210-length-48563-cov-3.549353_pt1 | contig 48563 bp, 30 predicted proteins | sample MGYA00242174_ERZ509132 | MGnify/ENA primary metagenome ERZ509132 (study PRJEB26280, sample SAMEA2338671) | human gut metagenome | biome: human gut; feature: human-associated habitat; material: faeces... | reverse complement strand
CCTGCCGTGGCCCTCCATCACCTTCGTGCCGCGCAAGACGCGGTTGGTGGCAAAGGTGGCATTGGGGTCGAAGTCTTCGGGGTGAATGCTCTTGCGGCAGACGGGCTCTCCCGTGAGCGACGACTCATCGACCGAGAGGCTCACCGCCTCCAAGAGTTCGCCGTCTGCGGGAATCTCCGCTCCCGTCGGCAGCACCACAATATCGCCCACCACTACCTCGCGCTTGGGGATGGAGGTGACGTTGCCGTCGCGGATCACCTCCACGGGCTCATCGTCGTGGACCTGGTTGAGAATGGAAAACTGCTTGTCGGCCTCGCGCTCGAAGTAGAAGGACACGGCCGTAGCCAGGAATATAGCCACAAAGATGCCCACAGGCTCGAAGAAGACCGTCGCGCCGTGGTGCAGACCATAATACTCGTAGCAGGCTATGCCGATGGAGAGGACACCCGCGAAGAGCAGGATAATAATCAGCGGGTCCTTGAACTTCTCCAGGAAAAGCGACCAGACGGACGCTTTTTTCGGCGGAGTAAGGACATTTTCCCCGTATTTCTGACGACTGGCCACCACCTCCTCGGCAGTGAGCCCCATGATGTGTTGTTGATCTTTCATCATTGATAATCTTATACTTACCGCCCCACTCCACTTTCTCTCTCCTTTCCCTTAGCCTAAGGCGAAGGGAGGGGGCGTTTTTTGAGGAATGCAAAGTTAGCGACAATACCAAAGAACAACAAACGATTTATAATTATTTATTAGTAGCCAAACATATTTTTAGACAAACGTCATCGAATTGTAACAATCCGCCGCCTGAATGAGGTCGTTCCACAAGAGATCTGCAGCCGAATCTCACCTACGACCGAAACAAAGGATAAGCTACGACCAAGACGAAGGATAAGCTACCATTGAGACGGGCCCTCAGCTACCGTGGGTCGCTCCTTGTTCTATGTGTCTCATGAGTTGACAATGCGATAGTCTCTATGACGTCACTTGGTAGAATCACACCTATCTCTAAGACCTTCGAAAAATGAAGTTAACTTCATAGACCGATGAATATAACTTCATTTTTTGAGTATGATTTGAGGCGTTATCGATGAGTTGTTTCCGATTTGTCTCAGGAGCCTATTTTGGGGTGATTTTGGATTATCGGGTGAGCCGACAGGGCCTCAACAAGGTCTTCGGAACAATTCGTTCCAAATTTAGGGAACGACAGGGGAATATCACGGAAAAAAACGCTTCAATGAGGAAAGTTTTTTGTAAATTTGCACGCAAATTGCCCCAAACACCCCCTCGGGCGGCAAACAGTACAAGCGATAACACAAAAACATAGCAATGGAATACGATTTCAGAGAGATCGAACAGAAATGGCAGCAGCACTGGCGGGACCATCAGACCTACCAGGTGACGGAGGACCCAACACGTAAGAAGTTCTACGTCCTCAACATGTTCCCCTATCCATCGGGAGCAGGTTTGCACGTCGGCCACCCGCTGGGCTACATCGCCAGCGACATCTACGCGCGCTACAAGCGCCAGCAGGGCTTCAACGTCCTCAACCCCATGGGCTACGATGCCTACGGACTGCCCGCCGAGCAGTATGCCATCCAGACCGGACAGCATCCCGAAGTAACTACCAAACAAAATATCGCCCGTTATCGTGAGCAGATGGATAAAATAGGTTTCAGCTACGACTGGAGTCGTGAAATCCGTACCTGCGACCCGGAATATTATCACTGGACACAATGGGCATTCATCAAAATGTTCAACAGCTACTATTGCAACGATGAAAAGAAAGCACTTCCTATCGAAACCCTGATTGAAGCCTTTGAAACCGTAGGTACTGAAGGTCTGAACGTTGCCTGTGGCGAAGAATTAAGTTTCACCGCCGCTGAATGGAAAGCTAAAAGTGACAAAGAAAAACAAGAAATATTACTGAATTACCGTATCGCTTATCTGGGTGATACAATGGTTAACTGGTGTTCCGAACTGGGAACCGTACTGGCAAATGATGAAGTTGTAAACGGCGTTTCCGAACGTGGAGGCTTCCCGGTAGAACAAAAAATGATGCGTCAGTGGTGTCTGCGTGTATCTGCTTACGCCCAGCGTTTACTGGACGGACTGGATACCATCGACTGGACGGATTCATTGAAAGAAACACAACGTAACTGGATAGGCCGAAGCGAAGGTGCCGAAGTCAATTTCAAGGTAAAAGACAGCGACCTGGAATTTACCATCTTCACTACCCGTGCCGATACGATGTTCGGTGTTACTTTCATGGTACTGGCTCCCGAAAGTGAACTGGTTGAGAAATTAACAACTCCGGAACAAAAACAAGAAGTAGACGCTTATCTGGACCGTACCAAAAAACGTACAGAACGTGAACGTATTGCCGACCGCCAGGTAACAGGTGTGTTCAGCGGTTCATACGCAATCAATCCGTTTACCGGAGATGCAGTGCCTGTATGGATTAGCGATTATGTGCTGGCCGGTTACGGTACAGGAGCCATCATGGCTGTTCCGGCTCACGATAGCCGTGACTATGCTTTCGCAAAACATTTCAACTTGCCTATCATCCCGTTGATTGAAGGTTGCGACGTTAGCGAAGAAAGTTTCGATGCCAAGGAAGGTATCGTCTGCAACTCACCGAGACCGGACGTTACTCCTTATTGCGAATTGTCACTGAATGGATTAACCGTTAAAGAAGCTATTGCCGCCACCAAGAAATTTGTAGCAGAACATAAGTTAGGACGTGTAAAAATAAATTACCGTCTGCGTGATGCTATCTTCAGCCGTCAGCGTTATTGGGGCGAACCGTTCCCCGTATATTATGATGCGGACGGAATGCCTCAGATGTTACCGTTTGAAGCACTGCCTTTACAATTACCGGAAGTAGACAAATTCCTGCCGACTGCCACAGGCGAACCTCCATTGGGACATGCAACCAAATGGGCCTGGGATTCAGTCAATAAAGAAGTAGTTGAAACCTCCAAGATAGATAATAAAACAATCTTCCCGCTGGAACTTTGTACGATGCCCGGTTTTGCCGGTTCTTCCGCTTATTACCTGCGTTATATGGACCCTCATAACGACAAAGGTCTGGTAGATAAACAGGTAAATGATTACTGGAAAAACGTAGACCTGTATATCGGTGGTACGGAACATGCTACCGGTCACCTGATTTATAGTCGTTTCTGGAACAAGTTCCTGTATGATATGGAAGTTATCTGCGAGAATGAACCGTTCCAGAAGTTGATTAACCAGGGTATGATTCAGGGACGTTCAAACTTCGTATACCGTATCAAAGATACCAATACATTTGTCTCTCTGAACCTGAAAGACCAGTACGAAGTTACTCCTATCCACGTAGATGTAAACATAGTATACAATGATATTCTGGATATCGAAGCCTTTAAAAACTGGCGTCCGGAATATAAGAATGCTGAATTTATCCTGGAAGACGGCAAATATATCTGCGGATGGGCTGTTGAAAAGATGTCAAAATCTATGTTCAACGTAGTAAACCCGGATATGATTGTTGAAAAATACGGTGCAGATACATTACGTCTGTATGAAATGTTCTTAGGCCCGTTGGAACAATCCAAACCTTGGGATACAAACGGTATCGACGGTGTTCATCGTTTCCAGAAAAAGCTATGGGCTTTATTCTACGGAAATACCGACAGCCTTCAAATAACCGATGCCGAACCGACAACTGAAGAATTAAAATCATTACATAAACTGATTAAGAAAGTAACATTCGATATCGAGCATTTCTCTTATAATACTTCTATCAGTGCTTTCATGATCTGTGTCAATGAATTAAGCAGCTTGAAATGTAACAAGCGTGCTATCCTGGAGCAACTGGTTATCCTGCTTGCCCCGTTTGCACCTCATACGGCAGAAGAGTTATGGCACGAATGCGGTCATACGACTACGGTTTGCGATGCTCAATGGCCCCAGCACAACGAAGAGTATCTGAAAGAAAAGTCAGTTACCTACGCTATCTCATTCAACGGAAAAGCCCGTTTCAGTATGGAACTTCCGGCTGACATGCCCCGTGAAGAGGTTAAAAAGGCAGCTCTCAGCCATGAAAGTTCCGCTAAGTGGACGGAAGGCAAAACACCTAAAAAGGTTATTGTCGTTCCAGGTAAGATTGTTAATATCGTTATCTGATGAAAGCTGCTCAGTTTTATAAAATTTATTTTTCAATACAGGATTATCTGATGATTCTGTTCGGGACCTTATTATATGGTTTCGGATTCAATGCATTTATCCTGTCGAATGAAATTGTTACCGGTGGCGTTAGTGGTATCTGTGCGCTGATATTCTTCGCCACAGGCGGCGCCATACCGGTATCGGTTTCATACTTTGTTATCAATGTAGTCTTACTACTGGCCGCACTTAAAATATTAGGTTTTAAGTTCCTGATAAAAACCATATTCGGAGTATTCTCCCTTTCCGCTTCCCTTTCATTTTTTGAATGGCTGCTGAAAGGAAACCCGATTCTGCACGACCAGCCGTTTATGGCTATCATGATTGGTGCCCTCCTTTGCGGAGCCGGACTCGGACTGGTCTTTTCTGCAAACGGAAGTACGGGAGGTACCGATATTATCGGAGCTATCGTAAATAAATACAAGAACATATCCATCGGACGTGCCTTGTTATTCTGCGATTTCTTTATTATCAGTTCTTCTTTCTTCCTCTTCCATAATGTGGATAAGATCGTGTTTGGTTTCGTAGAAATGATAATCAGCAACTATGTCCTCGACATGGTATTGAATGGTAACCGTCAATCGGTGCAATTCCTCATATTCTCACAGAAATACGATGAAATAGCCGAACGAATCATTCACGACCTGGACCGTGGATGTACCATCCTGGACGGTGTCGGAGGTTATTCCCGCAAACCGGTCAAAGTTGTCGTATTATTAGCTAAGAAATCAGAATCAGTATCCATTTTCCGTCTGGTAAAACAGATAGACCACCAGGCATTCATCTCGCAAAGTATTGTCCGGGGAGTTTACGGAGAAGGATTTGACCAGATAAAAACATAAAAGATTCATTCAAACAATTAAAAGCACTTCCATACGTTATATATCGTACAGAAGTGCTTTTTTATTTAGACATTTACAGATATGAAACTCGTATTCGCAACAAATAACCAACATAAGTTGGATGAAGTACAAAAAATAACAGCCGGTCATACAGAAATAGTAAGCCTGGCTGCCATCGATTGTCATGATGACATACCGGAAACAGCCGATACCCTGGAAGGTAATGCACTCCAGAAAGCTCGTTACATTAAAGATAAATTCGGTTACGACTGCTTTGCCGACGATACCGGCCTCGAAGTAGAAGCGCTGAACAATGCTCCCGGTGTATATTCTGCCCGCTATGCCGGTCCCGGACATGATTCGGAAGCCAATATGAAAAAACTTCTCCGGGAAATGGAAGGGATGGAAAACCGCAAAGCCCGTTTCCGTACCGTTATAGCACTTATTCTGGATGGAAAGGAATATCTGTTCGAAGGCATAGTAAACGGTCAGATAACAAAGGATAAACGCGGAACAAGCGGATTCGGATACGACCCTATCTTTATGCCGGACAATCATACGAAGACATTTGCCGAAATGGGTAATGATATAAAGAATACAATCAGCCACCGGGCTGAAGCTGTAAAAAAATTAAGTGCTTTTTTATCTACATTATCAGAATAAATTATGAAGAAGATACTATATACACTTATATTCTTCTGCTTACTCGTTACGAATGCAGTAGCTCAAAAGGCAATAGGCCAATGGAATACTTATTTATCTTATTACTCAACAACTTTGGTTGCTGAAGGTAATAATCATGTATTCGGTGTAGCCAACGGTTCGTTATACAGTTATAATAAAGAAGATAACAGTATATCCTATTACTCAAAACAAACAGGGTTAAGTGACAATGATATAAATAATGTAGCATTCAACCCGACTACAAATACACTACTAATTACATATAGCATCAGTGGAAATATTGATCTATTGAGTGATAAAGGTATCTACAACCTACCTTATTTAATGAATAATTCCAATATTCAGGATAAGACGATTAACAGTATATTCATATATAATGAATACGCTTATTTATCCACCAATTTTGGAATTATGCTAATCAATATAGATAAAAAAGACATTACAGATACCTATAAGCTGAATAAAAAAGTATATTCTGTCTGTATTAAAGATGAGTATATCTATGCTGCTACAGAGAGCGGAGTAATCAGAGCTAAATTAGATAGTAATTTATTAGATCATAATAACTGGTCTGCTTATTCTCTCAATACTTCTATATTTAATAGTAATAACATCAGAAAAATAGTTTTATTCCAAAATAATTTATGTTTCTTTGTTCAGAATAGTGGAGTTTATTACCAATCTAACGGACAGATAAACATAATCTCTCAAAACAATCAATTAAAAAATTTACTTGTCCGGAATGAAAAGCTAATTACTTATACTGGTTCCACTCTTTATATCTATTCAAATTTTACGACTAAAGATGCTATTAATGTAGAAAATATCAATGATGTTACATCCGGTAAAGATGCTAATACATTTTGGATAGCTACCGGAATAAATGGTATAAAAGGAATTAAAAAGAGCAACGAACAATATACTACTATCCTGGAAAATACAAATAATGAATTATATTCTCCCAAACGGAATTATAATTATTTTATGACCATAGAAAACAATCAATTATATATTGTAGGTGGAGGCCGTAATTCTGATCGATTAAATATTCCCGGAACATTAATGATTTACAATGGAAACGAATGGTTTAATCTCGACGAAAACGAAGTTAATAAAGAAGTCAACAAACAATTTCCAGAGAATAACTTCATATTTACAACAAAAGATTACACAGGGATAGCAGTCGACCCCAAAGATCCTACCCATTATTTTGTTTCCGCTTATGGAGAAGGTGTATTAGAGTTTAGAGAAAATAAATTCGTAAAACTATACAATCATACTAATAGTACTATATCTCCCGCATTAAATAAAACAACTGAACAACAATTCACTTACAACCGAATAGGAAGTTTAACCTTCGATAAAGAAGGTAATCTATGGATGACCAACTGTGAGATAGACGATGGAAGCATCAAAGTATTAAAAGCAGATGGTACTTGGATTTCTCTGATTCATGACAAATTGAATCATGCTTATCAGGCAGATAAAATATTAATTGCTTCAAATAATCGAAAATGGATTAACTCTCCATCTCCAATTGGTATTTTCGTTTTAGATGATAAAGGAACGATAGATGACGTCAGCGATGATGAATTTGATTCATTTACAATATTCAAGAATAATAACGAAAGTATAGAAGCTGCCGGTTTCTATTGTGTTACAGAAGATAAGAACGGACAAATCTGGATTGGGACAAACAGAGGTCCTGTCTATTGTCTTAATTCCAAAGCTGAAATAAGTAAACTACAATTCTCCCGTGTCATTCGTCCGTTAGAAGACGGAAATGGAGAAGGTTATGCATTTCTGGATGGTGAACAAGTCAATGCCATCGCCGTTGACGGAGGAAACCGTAAATGGATAGGAACACAAAGTTCCGGTGTATTTTTAGTCAGTGAAGACGGGATGGAAACCATTTCCAACTTTACAACAGCCAATTCTCCACTCCCATCCAACCAGGTCAATACTCTAGCTATCAACCAGCAGACAGGAGAAGTCTTCATCGGTACCGAAAAAGGACTGGTATCTTATATGGGAGATGCCACGGAAGGCAGTGAAGATTATTCGGATATATATGCTTATCCGAATCCCGTTCGGCCGGAACAGAATGACCGTGTAACCATCGTCGGACTGATGAATGATTCAAATGTAAAAATAACCGACCTGAAAGGCAATATCATTTATCAGGGTAAATCGGCCGGCGGAACATTTACATGGGATTGCAGAAGAAAAGGTGGTGGCCGTGTTGCTACCGGAATTTACCTGGTATTATCAGCAACACCGGAAGCTAAAGAAAGTGTCGTTACTAAAATAATGGTAGTAAAATAAAAAATCAGCCCTGTTATCATGATGAATAACAGGGCTGATTTTTTATTATAAACCTAACTTCTCAGATATCTCCAACATCTTCCGAATCGGTTTAATAGCTTTTTTCTGCACCTCTTCGTCTACGAATATTTCCGGCATCTCATACTTCAGGCAGTTATAGAGCTTCTCCATCGTATTCAAACGCATGAAATTACATTCGTTACAAGCACAGGTACTATCGTTTGGCGGAGCCGGGATAAACTCCTTTTCCGGACTCTTTTTCCGCATTTCGTGAATGACGCCGCTTTCCGTCGCTACAATGAACTGTTTCTTGTCCGACTTGATAGTGTGCTTCAAAAGTGCCGCAGTCGAACCTACGAAGTCGGAAACCTGTATAACGGGCTGTTTGCATTCCGGGTGGGTGATTACTTCTGCATTCGGATACTGTTTCTTCAATTCCAATATCTTTTCCAGTGAAAATTGTTCATGCACATGGCAGGCACCATCCCACAGCAACATATTACGTCCGGTAATACTGTTGATATAATTACCCAGGTTACGGTCCGGGCCGAAAATCATCTTCGTTCCTTCCGGGAAACTTTCAACAATCTGACGGGCATTCGTGGAAGTTACCACCACATCTGTCACCGCTTTCACAGCAGCTGTTGTATTCACATAAGAAATAACCACATGATCCGGATGCTGTTTTACAAATTCAGCAAACTCCGGAGCCGGACAACTGTCTGCCAGCGAACAGCCTGCATTCAGGTCGGGAACCAGTACCTTCTTATCCGGACAAAGAATCTTCGCCGTTTCACCCATGAAATGAACACCGCAAAGAACAATGATATCCGCCGTTGTTTTAGCCGCCCACTGAGCCAGTGCCAGGCTGTCTCCTACATAATCTGCTATATCCTGTATATCTCCTGTCTGATAATAATGAGCGAGGATAACCGCATTTTTCTCTTTACGCAACTTATCGATGGCCTCCTTCAGATTTATATCTTTAGGTACCGGTGCGTCCATATATCCGATCGATTGATTTGTCAACATAGTATATCTATTATATTATTCCTGATTTCAATAGCCTATCAACAAGGTTATCACCAGTCTTTATTATTGATATTCTTACTATTAGTATAGTTATTAACTTCTTGTTGATAATTTGCAAAGGTAAAAACTTTATTCATTCCCGCCGAAAAACAAAAGCAAAACTTAGCTATCCGATGACAAAAAAGGTATAAATTATTTACCTTATTCTATAGGGGCGAGCAGAGAGTTTGTCACACCTCATTATCAAACGATTATCCTTAAAAACGGTTACAACCGGGAGTAAAAATATACTACTTTTGCCCTTGTGTTTGTCATAATTAACATTTGTATATATTTAGCGGATGGAAGAGTAAGTTATCATCCCGGTAACATTGAAATGCCACCCCGGTGTTGATGACGCGTCACCGGGATGACAATATTCAAAACAAATAGCTTTTATCATTAAAGTCTATTGCTTTTACGTTTAAAGTCTATTATCTTTGACCTTAGCCATAGGTACCCCCCGAACCTCCTTATGGATGTTTCGGCTATCGGCATTTACTATCGACGCAAACCGGTCGGAACATATCCGTCGTATCCGGCCATCAACTATTAGTTATCCACAATCATATATTATATTCTTATTAATCTTTAATTTTAAATTTAAATATGATGAATATGATATCCTGTTGAAACAGTTAATACATTTATCTTACAATATTTGTTTGGAGAGTTATTAAAGTATATGAACCGGTTATCAAGAGGATACTAACATGAATAATGATATTTTAATTGCTGTATATCTTTATATTACGTACTTTATTAGTTTTATGTTGATAACTGGTTGTGTGTAAAAGTTTATATCTCCGGATGGTTGTTGAAAGGTGTATAACCCTTGTTAATAGCTCGTAATAAATAAGGGGTTATAATTGTTGCATAATTAAAACAAGGGGGTGTATAACGGAGATTCTGAATAATGCAAGAACTTTTTTTCATTTTGTGTTCACTACTTATCAATACCTTTTCAACGGCATATCCACATTAATTCGCTACTTTTGCAACCAAAGAAAATAGCTATGCGTAAACTGAAGATAACAGAAATGAACCGCCTCACGCCGGAGGCTTTCAAGGAAAGTAAAAAGATACCTTTAATTGTTGTACTTGACCATATTAGGAGCCTGAACAATGTCGGTTCCGTTTTTCGTACTTCTGATGCGTTCCGGGTAGAGGCTATTTATTTATGTGGCATTACAGCCTGTCCTCCTCATGCAGAGATTCACAAGACGGCTTTAGGGGCGGAAGAAACAGTCGACTGGAAATATTTTAAAGATACACACGAGGCTGTTGATAACCTGAAACAACAAGGGTATGTCGTATGTGCCATTGAACAGGCAGAGGGAAGCGTGATGTTGGATAAGTTGTTGTTAGACAGGAATAAAAAATACGCTATTGTCATGGGAAATGAAGTAAAAGGTGTTCAACAATCTGTTGTTGATAACTGTGATATGTGTATTGAAATACCTCAGTACGGGACAAAACATTCATTGAATGTGTCGGTAACAACCGGGATTGTTATCTGGGATTTCTTTAAACAGTTGTCAGAGTAATCCTCTTTCCACCAGGATAACGACCCGTTCCGTCATGGCATCTTTTCCTTTCGGGTCGTATTCGGATTTCAGGCTGGCTCCGAACATACCGGCAAACAGGTTCCAGAAGCCGGCCCTGAAACTACCCAGATAGGCTTTCAACAGGTTATAACTGGATTGGTTACATTCCCTGTCTATCAGTTTGATAAGTAATTTGCCTTGTGAGAAAGTCAGTTTTTTCAACTCCGGTTTATATTCTTTGAACAAGTCTTTTTCCATCCGTTTCAGATGAGCCTGGCGAGCTTTGTCATCGGGAAGGGTTTCCATATATTCGTACGTTTCTATTAATGTTTCGTAGACCATCTTGGCATAAGGTAACGTACGTTTGACATCGCGGACCAGTTTGTTATACTTTTGTTCTTCCCGTTTGTTTTTAAAACGAACTTGCGGAAAGACAAAGACTTCCTGCAAGTTAACAACGGCAATGGTATCTTTCCCGTCGACATACGCTCTTTGTACACCTTCGGGAAGTGTATTTATTTTCAGCTTCTGCGCCTGGCTTCCGACTGCACAGAATAGAAATAAAATCAGGATTTTATACCATCTCTTCTTTATCATCGTTTACAAAAGTAGGTGATTTACCAATAGCCTGTACCGGTTTTACAGAATTTGACTAATTATATGGAAATGATAATTTAGTTGTTAATAAGTTGTCAAGTCAATAAGAATCATTATATTTGCTCCGATTCTGATAATGACAAAACGGTATGACTATGAACATTGAATAGTATTTTGCATTAAAAGAGCGTTTATTTATTAACAACCAAAAATATCTTATCTATGAAACAATTGTTTTTATGTCTCCTGTTGGGGATTTCTCCCTGTTTGTATGCTGTTAATAACCTTCGTTTACCCGGTGTCCGTTGTATGGGAATGGGTGAATGTGGCGTTGTGCAATCTGCACTTTTTAATCCTGCGGTAGTTGCTTTGGATAACTATAAGTCTTTTGATATCAATTACTTTAATTATTACGGACTGAAAGAACTGGGAACGGTGGGTTTGTCGGTCAGTTATCCGAACAACTTACTTTCTGCGGGTGTTAATATCTCTTCTTTCGGTTATGACCGGTACCGGGAAAGTATGTTTCGTGTTTTCCTGGGAAAATCGTTGACTGAAAAATGGACGGCCGGTATCAGTATTCAATATACATTTCTTCAGACCGAGTTGGTTGAAGAAAAGCCGCAATACTTGTCAACCGATGTCGGTATCTTGTTTATTCCCGTTGAAAAGCTGTTGATTGGTGTGTTGATACAGGATTTTCCATCTGTCAGCATTCAGGAAAAAGAGATTGATATAGAGTCTTTTATATCCTATTCATTACAAATAGGTTTTCAATGGGAAGTAATTAACAACCTGTTAATAGCCGGAAATGCGGAGACGAATAAACAGACTGTATTAACAGGTTGTATCGGCATGGAATATCAGTTGCTTACTCATTTTTATGTACGCACCGGCATTAAGACAACCCCTCTTCTGCCTACCCTGGGAATAGGATACCGGTTATCAGGTTTTATTGTAGATGTGGCCGCTCTTTATCACCCGGTGTTGGGAATAAGTACCGGTATTGGTTTGAAGTATTGTTTTTAACGGAATGATCACTATGAAAAGATTGTTGACAACTCTGTTGGTATACCTGTTTATAAATAGTTATAACCTTAATAGTCAGACTATATATTCTGTTGATAAGTGGATGGAATATATAGAAGAAATGGCTTCTGAAACGGAAGATGAAGCACAGATTGAAAACCTGTATTCGGACCTTTCCTATCTGTCGGAACACCCTTTTGAACTGAACAGTGTGACCGAAACTGAACTGAAACGCCTGCCTTTCCTGTCCGACCAACAAATAAACAGCCTGTTGGCTTATCGTGTGAAATATGGAAAGCTGGTCACTCTTTATGAACTGAAGAATGTGGAAGGAATGGATTTTTCAACGATTTCTTTATTGCTTCCGTTTGTTTATATCGGAGACATATCGGTTAATAAGCGGCCCTTTTCTGTTAAGAACATGTTGAAGTATGGTTCTAATGAGTTGCAAATCAGATATGATAAGTGTTTTCAACAGAAAAAGGGATATTGTTCATATCCGGATAGTATCTTGCAGCAATATCCGAACCGGAAATATCTGGGGGAACCTTTCTATCATTCCCTGCGTTATTCGTATACTTTTGATGACAGGCTCCAATGGGGAATGGTAGCTGAAAAGGATGCCGGTGAACCGTTTTGGAATAACCATCATAAAGGCTATGATTTTTATTCGGTACACCTGTTTTTCAAAGATATGAATAAATGGTTGAAAACTTTGGCCATCGGTGATTATAAGGTTTCTTTCGGGCAAGGTCTGGTTATCAGTAATGATTTCACTCCCGGCCGCAGTTCGATAGTGGCACAGGCAGAAAGACGCAGCAATGGTTTCCGTCGTCACTTTTCAACAAATGAAAATGATTACTTTCGTGGAGTAGCTTCTACTTTAGTATTAAAACAGGTATATATCAGTTTGTTATATTCGTATAGAAAGTTAGATGCCGGTGTTGATAACTATGAAGTCAGTACATTTAAAACAGATGGTTTGCACCGGCTGGAGCGGGATTGGGAAAAGAAACATACGGTTCCTATGCAGGCATACGGTGGAAATGTACACTATACGACTTCAAATCTTTCCGTTGGGTTTACAGCTCTCTCCTACTCTTTCGGAAAATATCAGGTACAACCGGCCCCGAAACCTTATAATCTTTTCTATTTCCGTGGAAACGATAATATCGACATAAGCGTCGATTACATGTTTAAAACAAAGAAAATAAAGTTTTACGGAGAAACAGCCATGTCCTCAAACAAGGCAGTTGCCACATTGAATGCCATCCGGTTAACGCCTGTCTCCTATTTTTCTTTATTGTTGCTTCATCGCTATTATGACAAAAAGTATCGGGCTTTTTTCGGGAATGCTTTCGGACAGCATTCATCCGTACAGAATGAACAGGGGTTTTATACTGGGATGCAGTGGACGCCGTTTGCCCGTTTCAAATTGTCAGCGTATGCGGATTTGTTCCGTTTCCCCTGGTTGAAATATGGCGTGGATTCTCCTTCTTCGGGCCAGGAATATATGGTTCAGCTGGATTATAATTCGGGAAAGAACTTTACAACCTATTTGCGTTATAAATACAGAAAGAAAGAAAAGAACCGGACGTTGGAAAATGAATCGGCATTGAGTATTCTGCCTTATTCACAGCAGCGTATCAGACTGCAATTGCTTTACGGAATACAATCGACATGGGTGTTGAAAACATCGGCCGACGGTGTTTATTATGATGAAGGAAAAGGAAAACGAAGTCTCGGATGGATGATTTCGCAAGGTGCAGGCTGGAAGCCGTCTTCTCTCCCATTCCAATCAGATATTTACCTGGCTTATTTTCATACGGACGATTATTACAGCCGTATCAATTCGTATGAGAAAAATATATTGTATGCTTTCAGTATGCCTTCGTTTTATGGGAAAGGAATCAGGTTGTCATTTTCTTTCCGATGGGATATACTAAAGAAACTTTCTCTTTCTGCTAAACTGGGACATAGTTATTATGCAGACCGCGACTTAATCGGTACGGATCAGGAAGAGATAAAAGGACATAATAAAACGGATATGTATATGCTTTTACGGTATAAGTTTTAGAATATATATTTACAATTCAATATCTAATTTATGTCTGATGGAATCCTTTAGTATTTTAGTAAACTTTTCAGCACCTTCTTCTGATAAATGATCGCCGTCTTTGAAATCGTTATCATTGAATCGGTCATCTTTTAGAAAGTTGAAATAAAATACATTTTCGTGATTATTATCCAGCTCTTTTGCGGTGGATAATAATTGGTCGAGTTGATGCTTATCCAGATGCTCATAATAACTATGCCAGGTTGGTGTAGTGACAAGAATTAATTGAATCTGTTTATCTTCACAGAACTGAATGATTTTGTGAAGATATTTCAGATTATCATCCAAATCTTTCCGGTTATTTAATGTATGTCGTTTGGCTGCTTTTATACCACTTACTTCCAAATTATCTTTTGAAAATTTGTTTACTCTGAATCCTAAAGGAGAATATTGTGAAGTACCCTCTTTCAGATAGTCTTTTATTTTCTCATAAGTAATGCTGCTCGTTATTTCCACACTGTATTTATATTTTTCATATCCCATATAAATACCATAATATTTTAACCGGGATTTGTCCGTATTATCCATCCTGTCCTGAAGCGTACAATACGAAAAAGAAAGGATAACGCATTTTAAATTATTGTACATATTCTCATATTTGGTCAATACAAAATAGTCACGTTCCAAATCCTGTGAAGAATTTGCGAAATTGAAAGCGCTGTTGGTCAGATATAAAGGATTGACTCCCGACATACAATGTGAATTACCCAATATGAGTGTATTCAGGCTATCTGCATGCTGTGACATCCATTCGTTTTTATATTTGTAAGTGTTCGGTATTTGCCGGATAGCATACTCCAACAGGATGAACAGTATCAGGATAGGTATCAGAAAGATAATTAATCGTTTTATAAATTTCTTCATATCGTTTAGAATTGAAAATAAATGAAATCGGCCGGTGTACCTTGCAGAAAGACGATTATAAAAATCAGGATATAATAGATTCCCCAACGGACCACAGGTGATTTAATCTCTTTATTTATCTGTAATGCATGTTCTTTTTCCCGTTGCATCCATTCAACAATGAGTAGCACTAAGCAATATATCAACGCTCTTTTGCCGTGCGGAAAGGACACCTCGAATAAAGACGGGGAAAAAAGGCGTGCTAAATAGTCGGATGCTTCGCCGATGTCGTTGGACCGGAAAATAATCCATCCGATAAGGACAAGGAAGAAGGTGGAAAACATCTGTACAGCTTCTTTGAAAGAGGGTAAAAGTTTACCTACGGCGATTACATTTTTCGTATATCTCCTGTTTTTATTGAGCAGCAAGAGAGGCATAAACAACAAGGCATGATAAATACCCCATAGAATGAACGTCCAGTTTGCCCCATGCCAGAGTCCGCTGATAATGAATATGATGAAAGTATTTCTGATTACTTTTGTTTTCTTGCAACGGCTTCCTCCCAACGGGATATAGATATAATCGCGGAACCAGGTGCTTAATGAAATATGCCAGCGTCTCCAAAATTCGGATATGTCTCTTGAAAAATAGGGATAATTGAAGTTTTTCATTAAATCTATTCCGAATAACCGGGCACATCCGATAGCAATATCCGAATAACCGGAAAAATCTCCGTATATCTGAAAAGTGAATAAAAGACCGCCGAGTAAAAGAGTAAAACCACTCTGATACTGATAACTGCCCCATATTTCATTGACTGCCATCGCACAATTATCGGCAATGATCATCTTCTTAAAAAATCCCCATAACATCTGCCGGCAACCGTCTATTGCCTTACTGTAGTCGAATGTACGTCGTTTATAAAATTGGGGTAACAGATTGGTAGCTCTTTCTATGGGACCTGCCACCAGCTGCGGAAAGAAACTGACAAAAGCGAAGAATGCAATCGGATCATGACAGGCGGATATTTTCTTCTGATATACGTCGATGCTATAGCTTAAAGCCTGTAAAGTATAAAAACTAATACCTACGGGAAGAAGTACATCCAGTGTTATCCAATCCGGTTCAAACCCTAATGAATGTAATGCAGTTTCAATATTGGTACTGAAGAAATCAAAATATTTGAACGTTCCCAGGATACCTATATTGAGTAAAATATTGATCGTGTTGATTATCTTCTGTTTCTTCCGGTTTCCTTCGGCCTGTTCGATGAGAAGTCCGCTGACAAAACAAAAGGAACTGGTCAGTATGATCAGAGAAAGAAAACGTATATCCCACCAGCCATAAAAGATATAGCTTGCTGTTACGACAAGGAAGTTCTGCCATTTCAAATGCTTGTCTGCTAACCAATATACAATGAAAACGATCGGCAGGAAGCAAATGAATTCTATGGAATTAAACAGCACAATATAAAAAGTTATGTCACTGATTCCCTGAAGTGACAATTGTTATAAAAGAAAACGCAGGAATTTACCGGTTTTTATCGTATCAACAGTCAGTTATCACAGTTTACAGCACACAATAAGGCACCCTGGTATATCACTACTTACCCGTAACAGGTAATGTGAAATACTAGTGTGTCGAAATTCTATAAACTATGAAATATAAACTGAAAAGGATAAAGCCGGACGCTTTCTATGATAAATATCGCCTATATATGATCATCGATCAGTCGCAAAAGTAGTGAAACATAGCTTATTGCCTATTTAATTAATAATAAATTATGTTTCAATAAAGCAAGGGGGATGATCCTCTTTTTAGCTTTTCTTCCTTGGTAATTATAAGGTCTTTTGTAGCTTTGTATCCGTAATTCAGGAAATATTGTCCTGTTCTTTGTTATATAGAGAACTTGATAGATAAAAACGTATTAGATATGTCAACGATTCTTTTTGATAAAATAGTGTTCGGTCCGGTACATAGCCGGCGGTTGGGTGTTTCTCTAGGTATGAACCTGCTTCCTGTGGACGGCAAACTTTGTTCTTTCGATTGCATTTATTGTGAATGCGGACTGAATGGGGAACGGCGTACACATACCAAATTACCGACCCGTGCAGAAGTGAAGGAGGCATTGACGGAAAAGTTATCGGCTATGCAGGCCGAAGGAATTGCTCCCGATGTGATTACTTTTGCCGGTAACGGAGAACCTACCATGCATCCGGAGTTCGAAGGTGTTATAGAAGATACGATTGCCACCCGCGACCGTTTCTTTCCGAATGCCAAGATTGCTGTCCTATCCAATTCAACCATGTTGCATAAGGAAGGAGTATTCCGGGCATTGAATAAAATAGAGGATAATATCCTGAAACTCGATTCTGTGTTCGACAGTCGGATACAACAGTTGAATGCTCCCAATTCTCCTGCTTTTACATTCGATAAATTGCTCGGACAGTTATGCCGTTTCGAAGGAAATCTGATTATCCAGACTATGTTCCTGAAGGGCGAAGTGAACGGCGAATCAGTGGATAATACAACCGAAGTAGAAATAACCGGCTGGTTTGAAGCCTTGAAGCAAATCAAACCGAAACAGGTAATGATCTATACCATCGACCGTGAAACTCCTTTGAAAGGACTTAAAAAAGTTCCCAAAGAAGCATTGGACGCCATAGCCGACCGGGCACGGAAAGAAGGGTTTGATGTGACGGTTTCCTATTAAAGAGATGAAAGGCGTTTCTCAAAACTATCACAGGGATAAAAGAACTATCATACTATCATATTTTTATATAATATACCTATAATCAATATGTTATCCTATGATAGTTCCTGTTTTCAACTGTCATTTACCTATCATGCAACTATCATAGTCTTATCCTGAAACCCAATATATGCTTCTTGTTTTACTGAAATATATGACTTATTATCAGCGAAATAGTTATTTATGTTGCTCGAGACCCGGGTGTCGACAATATTGAGACCCGGGTCTGGGCACGGTCAACATCCGGGTGTAAAACAGGCTGAGAAGGGCATCTTGAGAACAAAAAGTATGTATTCCTGTGAGATTAGTCTATATATTTTCGCAAAATATATAGTAGGGAAAGCAATATATAAGTGCGATTTATCCTATTTGTAAAGCCTTTTTTAGGTCTTAAACAATGTATGTTTAATTAAAATATAGTCCAAATGATGGTTTTATGACAGTATTATGATAGTTGAAAATGGCAACTGTCATAGAATAACATATTGATTATATGCGTATTATATAAAAATATGATAGTATGACAGTGCATTTGATGAAACATTATTATGAAACTCCAATATAGAAATAATTGAACTAATTGCTCTATTCATTAACACATTAGTAATGTGTTGTTCATTATTGTTTGATGCCGCGAATGGTTTTGAAAGTCTTATCATTGCTTAGTTTGAAGAAATAAACACCTTGCGGAAGATTACCTGTCTCTATCCATTCTGCCGGATCGGTTAATTTCCGGATCAGTTTTCCGTCGGATGAATAAATTTCAAGGCTTTTGACTTGCTGGTAATTATTTATCTGTATCCGGTCTTTGAATATTGCAGGGGTGATATGGAAATCGGTTGTTTCCTGTATACTCTCCGTATTTACATTTGTTTCTGCTGTAGCTGTGGCTGCTCTGCTTTCTTTTGAATCGTATAGAGCAGAAACACTGTAGTCATGCTTGCCTCCGGTGACATTTTTATCTGTGTGTTGTAATGTGGAAGCAGGGATAGAAGCTAGTAACATCTGGTCTTTGTATATGTTATATCCGGTAATAGCAGGGAAAGCCGGAATCTGTATATCACTGTTTGCTGCGGGAAGGGGAAGTGTCGGTTCACCTTCTTCGGAAGTGACGGTAGCAGACAGGATAAAATTAATATTGAATTCTTCGTCCAGCAGATATTCCCATTCGTTTCCGTCAAAAGATACCAGATTTCCTTTTCCGTTAACGGCCGGACCGTTATCTACGAAAGCAGGATAAACCGAACGTCCGTATTTCCTGGCATAGATGGAAACGATCAGATCCTGGTTGGCATCAATCGTGTAAGGTGTTTTCAACTCTATCGTGTTGGACCGGTTGGCCGTCAGATTGGTTATTTCCTGTTGATAGGTCCGTTCTCCTTGTTTGATAAAGATGGCATAATTCACACTGTAGACAGGAATGAATTTTACGTTTACCAATTTCTTTTTATGTATGTTTATCAATTCTTTAGACTCCCATCTTTGACCGAAATAAAAAGGAGTGCCATGGTATCCGATTTGTGCGTCCGAATTTTGTGTACCCCAACCGATCAACTGTGTATATACAGGTGCATTCCATTGAATAAGAACATTATTGGAAGAAATGGATTGGGCAGTAACATTTGTCGGTGACTTATAATTGATAAGGCTCCCCTCCTCTCCGGTTTGCGACAAACCGGGAATTGTTGTTGCACCGGTGTTCAACGGATCGAGCCAGATATCCATACGTCCGGTATCAGCTTGGCTGTATTTATCCCAGTGATAAGAAAACTTGCCGTATAAGTTATTGCCGCTTGTCAGGCGGCAAGTAGAATTACCGCCGGTCAGTGTACCTACTATCTGCTTATTTTCATTGAAAAGCGGCGAACCGGAAGAACCGCCTTCCGTGATACTGTGCCCGTTGGTTGTTTTGTCGAAAATGACATTCCAATGGGCATTGAGAGCTCCGGCTTTGGATAGATTATCTATCCAGGTCGTTGTTTTTACCGAGTGATTACCGAAGGTCGATATTTTCATATAATCGCCGGAAGGATGATGAATATTCACTCCGGATGAAGTAGCCGTTTCACTTCTGTCCCAACCGTTGAAATATACATTATATTCTGCCGGGATCTTGTCGTTCAGCAATAATAATAGTCCGTCGGAACCGCCCTCTATCGGAATACTTACAATCCGCCGGCAGCCGGTCATTGTTTTATGTCCGGCTATTGGCGAAGTGTTTTCGCATCCGGTATGTTCAAAATGGAAATAAAATACCCATTGGTTTAGATCTGTTTCCGAAGCAGTTGTTCCGTTATCGTAATCTTGTGTACAATGGAAAGCCGACAATATATAAGGTTTCATGTCTTTCGCCGTGTTGTTCACCAGTGAACCGGAACAGAGGTATCCGGCCTTCCCTATTTTCTCAACCATCATGCAAACACCGTTCTTTTCGTGTTGCCACTCCTCTCCTTCTTCGCAGTTGATATTGACCATGCAGGAACCGGAAGTTCCCGGGCCGGTATTCCGTAAGTCAGTAGTTACATGCAGATGATTGTATCCGTATCCTATCTGATTAATGGCTATACGGGCTTTTTCGTCCGAAACAGGCGGTTCGTATTCGAGAATGATATCATCGCCGGCCACAAATTCCGTAGCAAATGATTTTCCGTCCGGATTGGTTTGCGAAGTATAGGCTCCCAGTAAATGCGTCTTTTCTACATTGTATATGAATAATTTTCCGCCTTCAGGCAGATAAAATGTTTCATAATATAACATTAAGGCAATCGCCCCTTTTGCCTGAAGGCGAAGCTGCCAGATTTTTTCTCCGCCGGGCAATACCCGCCATTCTCCGGCATTTTCCATGTTCAAATCCGTATCTATCAATGCAGAAACAGCCAGAGGTGCTCCCTGGCTTACCCGCCATTCATCGACTGCTATCCTGTCTTCCACACTGAAATTTACCGGTATCTGAACAGCCGGTTGCCAGCTTTTCAACGGGTTCTGATAGTTGAAACTAACCGGTTTTCCTCCTTCGCTTATCTGCGATTTTGCTTTGCCGGGGCAAAACAGGAATAAGCAGATGATACTTATATAAATGCAGTGATAAAACAGTCTGTAACGATTCATTATAATTTGATGTAGATACGTTTCTTATATAACCAATATCCCGGTATCCAGTTCAATACGACAAACAAAATAGCCCATGCCAACGAACCTCCGAAGTTTCCGAAGAGCGGGACCAGGACATCTGCATATACATACGGTGTCACTCCGCATTTATCGAGTACCACTGCAAATACATCTCCCTGTACATAGAGATATAACGGATTAATCCCGAAAGATTCGAAAAACAGCGACCATTTCTTTTTGCCGTTTATGTCGATGATCCAGATCAGCAACGCCAGAAACAACGAGCCGAATCCGCAAGTGGTTAATACAAATGTACTGCTCCATAGTTTTTTATTGATCGGGCAGCCGTAACTTAGCAGGAATCCCAGGAACAGAATAATTGTTCCAAAGATAAACAAATTCCTGATAATTAATTCATTGTTCTTTTTACAGTCGAGAATCATTTTACCCACATAGAAACCGAGCAATACATGCCCGATACTTCCCAGGCAACTCAGCAACCCTTCCGGGTCAAAGGCGATGCGGGTTCCGTCTGCCAGATAATCATGGTACATATGCGTATTTCCGAACAGTGCACGGTCGACTATTGCAATTATATTATTTTCCGACAACGTCTGGCTGCCGGTAGCGGCTAAAAGTATCCAGTAAAACAGCAGTATTCCGGCTGCTGTCTGTAAAATATATTTATGCTTAACGGATAATCCGATCAGTGAGCCGATCCCGTAAGCCAGTGCCAGCCGTTGCATAACTCCCAGGATACGCAGGTTTTCGAAATTGGAAAATCCGTTGTAGCAGAGATGTCCGAATAAATTCAAGACAAATCCGACCAGGAAGATCAGCACGGTCCGTTTCAGTACTTTCGTAACGCTTTCTCCGGATAATTTGAAGTCGTATTTCCGCAATGAAAAGAACATGGAAACTCCCATAATAAACATAAAGAACGGGAATACCAGATCGGTAGGAGTGAGGCCGTTCCATGATGCATGCTGTAGCGGAGCATATACATATCCCCAGCTTCCCGGATTGTTCACCATGATCATCCCTGCAATTGTAATACCTCTCATTACGTCCAGTGAGAGCAGTCTTCCTGATTGTGCCATAATTTTAGATTATTCGGTTATAAAACGCAAATGTAAGTAAAAAGAATAGGATTATATAGAGAATAAAATGGAATAAGAATTAATATATTGAAGGTGGATTAAGTAAAATATCTCTATCCTATTGATAGGGGTATTTCTTGTTTTTCATGTCTTCACAATAGTGAAAACGGAAAAGATATGAAACGATTGTTGTTATGGATGGTGTTGTTGCTCCCTGTTGTTGCCGGGGCAAAAGAGGAAGAGGCATTCAGGAGATGGGAATTTGCTCTTTCAGGAGGGTTGAATAATAACTATTCCTGGGAGGTGGAGCCGGCGTTTACTTTCTTTGTTTGCCGGTATGTCGGTATAACAGGAGGTGTTAATTTTACAGGACAGTTTTACGATGAATATTATTCCGGCTCTGCTCCGGGAAACATGAGATGGTATATCGGTTCGGATGAATCGAATGTAAAACGGATACTTTTCCGTCCGGCCCTCCGGTTGCGTACACCCAATATAAACAGGTGGGGAGATCGTGACCTGAAGGTAACGTTCAATATGGAACCCGGCGCATATATGGTTGTTCCTGCCAACGAAACGCTTCGGGTGGGTTATGAAAATGAAAAACACCCCACTCCGGCTCTGCATACGGAAGATGTGACTAACCTGAATGGGGATTGGTTATATTGGAATGTAAGGAGTTTTATGCAGATCGAAGTAGAAAGCTGGGTATTTTCAGCCGGATATACCATTTCTAACTATGATGTGTAGGGCGGTCGCCGTAACCTCGTGATTGAACGGAAACCGCTGAACGATATGCTATGGAAAAAGAAGATGACGCATTCGTTCTTCCTTTCAATAGGCATTCAGTTTTAGAAATTATTTTACAGCTTCTTCCGCTTTCCTGACGGCTTCGTTGATGTTGGAGCAGATATTATCCGGTCCGATCTTCTTGTCGAATCCGGATTTGGTCAATACCCGGCGTACATCTTCGTTTACTCCGGATAAGATCATATGGATATTTTCTGCTTTCGACAGACGGAACAGGCTTTCCAGGTTATGCAGGCCGGTCGAATCCATGAACGGGACTTTGCGCATGCGGATGATACGCACTTTAGGTTTGTCACCTATGATATTCATGACGTCGTCGAACTTATTGGCTATACCGAAGAAGAACGGACCGTCGATTTCGTACACCTCTACGCCTTTCGGTAAAGTCAGCACTTCTTCATCGTGATGGATTTCTCCTTCATCGGACAGGTCGATCTCGTCTTTGGAAACAGACACATGCGTCGTTTCCGCTACCCGTTTCATAAACAGGAACATGGCGATCAGCAAACCTATTTCAATGGCGATGGTCAGGTCGAAAATAACGGTCAGGAAGAATGTGACCAGCAAAACAGAAACATCGCTTTTCGGATTCTTCATCAACGAACGGAAGGTACGCCATTCGCTCATATTATAAGATACAATAATCAACACCCCTGCCAGGCAAGCCATTGGGATATGCTTGGTAAGCGGTCCGAGAAATAACAGGATCAGCATCAGTACGACTGCATGGATAATACCGGCAACAGGTGTACGGCCTCCGTTGTTGATATTGGTCATCGTACGGGCAATTGCTCCGGTAACGGGAATACCTCCGAAGATGGGAACAATGATATTGGCAGCTCCCTGTGCGATCAGTTCCGTGTTCGAATTATGCTTATCTCCCGTCACACCGTCGGCTACAGTTGCCGAAAGAAGTGATTCGATAGCCCCCAACATGGCGATGGTAAAAGCCGCAGGAAGCAGGAGATTGATTGTTTCCATATTGAAAGAAATAGCTTCCGGTTGCGGGAGGGAAGCATTGATAGTGAAACGGTCGCCAATGGTTTCAATACCTGCGATACCCAGATGATTGCGCATAATATATACGATGACTGTCATGACGATAATAGCAATCAACGATCCCGGTATCTTTTTGGAAAATCGGGGAGAGATGGCAATAATAAGTATACTGACAATCCCTATTACAAACGACCAAGGATTGACCGTATGGAAATGTTCGAAGTAAGCAATCCATTTGGAGATAAAATCGGCCGGCACTTTTTCCATCGTCAGTCCGAACAGGTCTTTCATCTGTGTGGTAAAAATAGTCAGTGCGATACCGCTGGTAAAGCCGACAACGATCGGGTAGGGGATGAACTTAATGACTGTGCCGAGTTTTAATGCTCCCATAATTACCAGTATGATACCGGCGATAACGGTTGCAATGGCAAGTCCTTCGATACCGAAATTCTGTATGATACCGTATACGATGACGATAAATGCTCCCGTCGGTCCCCCGATCTGCACATTGCTGCCTCCCAGAAAAGAGACAATGAACCCACCGATAATAGCGGTGATCAATCCTTTTTCCGGACTAACTCCCGAAGCAATACCAAATGCGATGGCAAGCGGAAGGGCCACAATGCCCACAATGATCCCTGCCATCAGGTCTGCCATGAATTTTTCTTTGGAATAGTTTTTCAGTGCCGAGATCAACTTGGGCTGAAAATCAAATTTACGTTCCATCTTTCTGCCTAGTATGTTAAATTTTGATGCAAAGATACAATAATATTTAGCGTAAAGCATAAAATATAGGATATATTGTAATGTCGACATTGCAAATGTGGTAAAAATTGTATCTGTATCTGTCCTGAACTAATGATTACTTGTCTTTCGGGAGAAAAGTAATAGATGGAATTTATCTGTGGATAGATATATTTTAAGTAAAAGAATGAATTAAAGTATTAAACATTTTCCTACTTTTGAGAGTTATTTCAATAGGGCAATCTTACAAACTCATTTTATACTACATATATAATTAGCATTATGGAAAAAAGTATTAAAGGTACACGTACCGAACAGAATCTGCTTAAATCATTTGCCGGAGAATCTCAGGCAAGAAGTCGTTACACATTTTTTGCAAGCGTAGCTAAAAAAGAAGGTTACGAACAAATAGCCGGTGTATTTATGGAAACAGCTGAACAGGAAAAAGAACACGCTAAGCGTTTCTTCAAATTCCTGGAAGGTGGCATGGTGGAAATTACTGCTTGTTATCCGGCCGGTGTGATCGGCACAACAATGGAAAATCTGGCTGCTGCTGCTGACGGTGAGAACGAAGAGTGGGCTGACTTATACCCTGCATTCGCTGACATCGCAGAAGAAGAAGGTTTCAAAAACATTGCAGTTGCTTTCAGAATGATTGCTAAAGTGGAAGCTGAACACGAAAGACGTTACCGTAAACTGTTGGCTAACTTGACAGAAGGCAAAGTATTCGAAAAAGACGAAGCTATCTTCTGGCAGTGCCGTAACTGCGGTTTCGTGATCGAAGGCAAGAAAGCGCCGATGAAATGTCCGGCATGCGAACATCCGCAGGCATTCTTCGAACCGATGAAGCAGAACTATTAAAATCAGATTTTAATTAAAAAATTAAGCGTCCTTATCCAATATATTGGGGATAAGGACGTTTTTTATTTGTATTCATGCGAATAAAATATATCTTTACCAGCCATTAATACTTAATTCTAATTTCTTCTGAATAGTTGGCAGAATGAGCATATCGATAAAAGACCTAAATAAGGTGTATCCGAACGGAAACCACGCCTTGAAAGACATTAATCTGGAGATACCTACGGGCATGTTTGGACTGCTCGGGCCCAATGGTGCCGGTAAATCTACATTGATGCGTATCCTGGTTGCATTAATGGAACCGTCGTCAGGACAGGTGAATATTTGCGGATACGATCTGTTCAAACAGCGGAAGGAGATCAGGGGAATATTAGGTTATCTCCCGCAGGATTTCCGTTTCTTCGCCAAATATAAGACACATGAATTTCTGGATTATGCGGCCCGTTTATCAGGCATGACGAATGGCAAGCAACGCAAGCAGGCAGTCGATGCCATGCTGGAAAATGTCGGTCTTTTCGATGTGCGCGAACGGTATGCGAATAAACTGTCGGGCGGTATGAAACGCCGTCTGGGTATTGCCCAGGCATTGATCCACCATCCGAAGGTGATAATTGTGGACGAACCGACGACAGGGTTGGACCCGGAAGAACGTATCCGTTTCCGTAATCTGCTGTCGGAAGTCAGTGAGAATGATGTGACGATTATCCTTTCCACTCATATTGTGGGAGATATATCCAGTACCTGCAACTGCATGGCGTTGATGAACAAGGGACAGGTTTCCTTTTACGGTTCTCCGCAGGATATGTTGAAACAGGCGGAAGGGAAAGTTTGGCGCATTAAAGTGACAAGTGATGAACTGCACGAGGTGGATAAGAAATATCCTGTTATCTCTACGATTCCTTCCGGTTCGGGTTGGGAAGTGCAGGTGGTGGCCGACGAGATCGAAGGGTATGAGGCTGAATCGTATCCTCCCAATCTGGAACATGCTTATGTATATTATATGGAAAATAAATTGAATCTCTGGACCAATGATTAGTAACCTTTTACTTTACCCCCTATGTCGTTTGTCAACAATATACAATCGGTAGCAAAATACGAAAGCAAGATATTGATCCGAAGCTGGTTCTTTAAGGTGTTTACCGTGCTGGCTCTTCTGATACTCGGATTCTTTGACTTTGGTATGTTGGTTGCCGACAATGGCGGAGGCATGTGGATGTTGAAAGCGCTCCCTTCCAATCTCCCTTACCTGAACCTGCTTTTACTGAATACCGGGCAGGCAGTCATATCGATATTCCTTGCTTCGGAGTTTTTGAAAAGGGATAAGAAGCTGGATACCTCCGAGGTCTTTTATGTCCGTCCGTTGAGCAATGCGGAGTATGTGATCGGAAAGATATGGGGAAACCTGCGGGTCTTCCTGATACTGAACCTGATCGTCATGGGAATGGCTCTGATATTTAATTTTATAGGATCGGGCATGTCGGTAGACTGGCTATCGTATCCGGTGTATTTCCTGCTGATAAGTATTCCGACACTGATCTTTATTATCGGATTGTCCATCTTCCTGATGCTGGTACTGAAAAATCAGGCGCTGACCTTTATTATCCTGTTGGGATATATTGGACTGACATTGTTTTATATCAGCGATAAGTTTTATTACCTGTTCGATTATATGGCTTATAGTCTGCCGCTGGTTAAATCGACTATCGTGGGCTTTACCAATCTGGAAGTTGTATTGAATCACCGGGCGATCTATTTCTTTGCCGGATTGGCTTTTATCTTTTTTACGATCTTTCTGTTCAGGCGGTTGCCCAATTCGTCGCGCAGTAATTATCCGTGGTTGTTCCTTTCGTTTTGTATGCTGCTGATAAGTGGGGCGGCCGGATATAAACATGTTCATTCCATCCTGGGAGAAGGGGAGGTGCGTACCCTTTACACCGAGATCAATAATAAGTATGTGAATACTCCCAAGATGATAATCAATCAATACGATATATCACTCGAACAGCAACCGGAACGAGTGGTTTCGGAGGTGGAAATGAAAGGGATGGCTTTGCAGCCGGCGACTGTTTTCACTTTTTGTCTGAATCCCGGTTTGCAGGTGGAGGAAATAAAAAGAGGAGGGAAGCCTCTTGATTTCAAGAGGGATAATCAGATACTGCTGGTCGATTTCGGTGAGGAGGTTTTACCTGGCGATACGGTATCTTTCTCTATCAGGTATAGCGGGAAAATTGACAGTAAGTTCTGTTACCTGGATATTCCGGCAGAGGTTTTGCAGAAAGAGCGCAGGGATTTCCTGTTCAATATAGATAAGCAATATGCGTTTCAGACACCGGATTATCTGTTGTTCACTCCTGAAACATACTGGTATCCGCGCCCCGGAACCTCCTACAGCAATATGAGTCCGGATTGGCAGCAGACTTATTTCAGTAAATTCGGTTTACGTGTGAAAACGCTTCCGGGTCTCACCCCGCTTTCGCAAGGGGAGGGAGTGAAAGGAGAGGACGGCGTTTATTCGTTTGCCTCCGAATATCCGGCACAGGCAATTTCCGTGATTGTGGGTAAGTACAAACAGCAAAGTCTGGAATCGGACAGTACATTATATAGTATATGGCACATTGAGGGAAACGATTATTATACGGCTACTTTCGACTCCATACTCGATACCATCCCCAGCTTTATCCGTAATATGAGAGATAATCTGGAACGTAACTATAAACTGAGTTATCCGTTCAGCCGCTTCTCGATTGTGGAAGTGCCTGTTCAGTTCTCCACCTATACCCGTGCCTGGTCGCAGGCTCAGGAAGCTGTACTGCCTGAGATGGTCCTGTTCCCGGAAAAAGGATGTATGTTCGGCCAGCTGGACGTGGACAAGATGTGGCGTAACCAGGTGAAATGGTCGAAGCGGGGAGGACGTGAGATAACGGAAGAAGAGGCAAAGATACGTACACTGAACAACTTCTTCTGGATATTCCAGCGGCCGGAAGGAAACTATAATTTCTCATCCAGCGGCCGTGGTAATTATAATATCAGTTCGCAGGCAAACCCTTATTTCCTGTTTCCGCAATTGTATAATTACCGGTACAATATATTTTCTCCCGAATGGCCGGTCGCCAATACTGCGATCGAACTTTATCTGCAAAAGAAATCGGATAACTATGGCTGGGAGCGTGAGATCAATGGCATCAGTAACAATGAAAAAGCCAGCCTGCTGATGGAAAAGCAAACCTTTAAGGAGTTGCTGGGTAATGTGGAATACCGTGATTTGCTGGAGAATATTATCAGTTTAAAGACTTATCGGTTGTTTGCTATTCCTGAGATCAATATCGGGGTGAATGCATTCAGGGATTCGCTTTATACATTACTCGAACGGAATACTTTCCGGAATATCCAGTTTGAAAGTTTACTGGATACGTTGGGGATGATTAGCCATGCGGATATCCGGTCGGGATTGGAGGAATGGTCGCATCCTACGCCTCTGCCAATTTATAGTTTGGGACGACCGGAAGTGACAAAAATCACTAACCGGGGACAGGAATCTTTTGTCCTGAAAATGCAGGTCAGCAATAATTCGGATTATGATGGAATTATACATATCGATATTCAGGGAGTCGGAAGAAGCAGCCAGAACGATATCGATCCGCGTACCAGCCGGAAGATTCCGTTGGAAGCTCACCAGACAAAGGAACTGGTATCCGTTTGGGAGGATGCTCCCCGTGATGTAACCGTCAATACCTTGATATCCGGTAATTTGCCGAGTGTGATCAATCAACCTGTCGGAAATATCAGACAGGAGAGAAGGCAGAATATAGATGCAGAAGGCGATTTTATAATTTCCGATTCCTCTTTCGGGACGGAGGGAGAAATTATTGTAGATAATGAAGACAGTACATTGTTCATCCTTTCCGAACCGGATGTAGTGGGGTTATTACCTAAATGGCTGGATAAGGTGGAAGATACTTCATTCAAGTATTCAGGTGTTTCCAGCTGGCGGCCTCCATTGGAATGGACGGCAACCACCAATGCAAACTATTACGGTAAATATATTCGTTCCGCTTATGTGATAAAGAGCGGCAACGGTAGCCAGACGGCAACCTGGAAAATTCCTGTCCCGTCGGAGGGTACCTATGATGCCTATTATTATGTAAGTAAGGATAACGAACTCCGGTATAATGACCGGGCCCAGGGGGAATATCGTTTCAGGATCAGACAGGGGGAAGAAAGCGAAGATGCGTATATCAACCTCCGGAAAGCGAATGAAGGATGGGAACAGCTTGGCGTCTATTATTTTGTGGCCGATACGGCTTACATTACCCTGACGAATGAATGTAAATTAAGAAGTGTAACGGCCGATGCCGTCAAACTGGTAAAACGATAATCATTAAAACAGTCTACTTATATGCAAAGAGAGTTAGTATGGATGAAAAAGATGATCCTTGTGGTTGTTCTCCTGTCGGGAATCCCTCTGTTTTCCCACGGACAACTGTCACTGACCATCGAGAAGGCATTGGATATAGCAGAAGAGAACAGTCCGACCCTGCGCCGTTCGCACATGAACCTGGACCGGTATCAGGAAACGCTGATAGCCCAGCGGGCTTCCCTTAAATCCAAATTCTCACTGAACCTGAATCCCCTGGATTATAGTAAGAACAGGAGTTTCGACAATCGTTTGTCGCAATGGTATACAAACGAAAAACTCAGTACCAGCGGAACATTCCGGGTGGACCAGCCTATCTTGTGGACGGATGGTGAGATTTCGTTGATCAATACGTTCGGCTGGCAGGATAATAATTCGAATATCGACGGTGACAAGAATAGTAATAAGGCGTTTAACAACAACCTCTATCTGCAACTTTCGCAACCAATCTTTACTTACAATAAGCGAAAGATGGAGTTGAAACAGATCGAGTATGATTACGAGAATGCCCATATCAGCTATGCTCTCCAACGCTTGAATACCGAAAAAGACATCACCAACCAATTCTATAGTGTTTATATGGCGCAAAGTCAGTTGGCTATTACCCGCGAAGAATTGGTGAATGCCCAGCAAAGCTACGATATTATAAAGAATAAGGTGGAAGCTGATCTGTCAGCCAAAGACGAACTGTTTCAGGCGGAACTGAACCTGGCAACCGCCCGCTCTTCGGTAGAAGAACAGCAAGTCTCCCTGGAGAATGCAAAAGATAAACTAAAACAGGCATTGGGTATGAACCTGGATGACGACTTGATGGTTTTTGCCGAGATAGATATCAAACCGATCGATGTTAACCTCCAGCAAGCGATAGATCACGGTCTGCAATCGCGCCTGGAGCTTCGCCAGCGGGAAATTGAAAGTGATGAACTTGGTTTCGATATGATCAAGACGAAGGCCTTGAATGAATTTAAGGGAGATATCTCACTCTCTTTTGGTTTGATAGGTGACAACAAACGTTTTCAGAATATCTATGAAAACCCGACACAGAATCCCCGGGTGGCAATCAGCTTTACGGTGCCCATCTTCGACTGGGGAGAAAAGAAAGCCCGTGTCCGTGCGCAGAAAGTGGCCCAGAATATCAACAAACTCGATTTCCATGAAGATAAAGTCGATATCGAATTGAATATCCGCCAAGTATGGCGTAGCCTGGAAAACTTACGGACACAGATAGAGATTGCCGAACAGAACGTGCTGAATGCACAACGTACATACGATCTGAACCTGACCCGTTATCGTGAAGGCGATCTGACCGGAATGGAAATGAGTCAGTTTCAGACACAGTTGTCGAATAAGAAGATCTCTTATACACAAGCCCTGATCAATTACAAGATCGAATTGTTGAATCTTAAAATACTTTCCCTGTACGACTTTGAGTTGAATGCTCCGATCGTTCCGATGAAAGACTTTATATCAGAAAAATAATCAGCCATGAAACAGTATAGTCATACCTTTGTATCTTTTGTATTACTTGCCATAGTAACAACCGGTTGTAACAATCAGCCGCAGAATCCTCCCAGCGATATAGCCACACCGGTTTCGGTAACGGAACTGAAAAAAGGTTCTATCAGTAAACTGATTAACACGACCGGGACGGCACAGCCTACGTATGGAGTCGATCTTAACTCGGAAATGAGCGGTCTGTACAAACTCCAGATCAACCCGAAGACAGGAAGACCTTTCAAACTGGGCGACCTGGTCTCTAAAGGACAGTTGATTATCCATCTGGAAGATAAGGAATATGAGAACGGTATTGCCATAGATGCCAAGGAATTGAGTCTGGAAATAGCGGAACAGGAACAGTCGAAACAGAAAGCCCTTTATGAAAAAGGCGGTGTGACCCTGAGTGAAATGCGTAATACCGAAGTGAAAGTGACGAATGCCCGTTATGACCTCGAGAATGCCCGGATCAATCTGGAGAAGATGAATATAAAGGCTCCTTTCGACGGTGTTATTGTCGATCTGCCTCATTACACGACTGATGTGCGGGTAGAACAGGGAAAACCGATGGTGGGTATTATGGATTATGCCCGGATGTACATGGATGTCAACCTGCCGGAAAGTGCTATCAGTTATGTCAAATCGGATCAGCCTGTATTTATTACGCATTATACATTGCCGGAAGATACATTGAAGGGAGTAATCAGCGAACTTTCGCCGGCTATCAGTACGGAAACACGCACATTCAAGGGAAAAGTGATGATACAGAACAATGACCTGAAACTGCGTCCGGGAATGTTCGTCAAGGCGGATATCGTCGTTGACAGGGCCGACAGTGCTATCATCATTCCGAAAGACGTGGTACAATCCAACCGTCGCCGCAAATTTGTGTTTATCGTGGATAAGAATACGGCTATCCTGCGGAATATCAAGACCGGAATGGAAGACGAGAACAATATCGAGGTTCTGGAAGGCCTTCGCGAAAACGACAACCTTGTCACCAAAGGCTTTGAAACATTGAAGGAGAACAGTAAAGTGAAAGTACAGAAATAGAAAAAGGTGAACTATCTGTTTGTAGTAACGGGAGTAACCAATTCCCCTCTTGAGAGGGGATAAGGGGTGTGTTAAAGCTAGTTATAGAGCGAAACTATGACACACCCCCTTCCCCCTCTCAAGAGGGGAGCCAGGTACAACCGGTCAATAATCGGACAGTTTATATCTGATAATATTGGAACATTATGAAGAACATTGTCAAATTTGCGGTAAGCAATCCGGTCACTATCTGTATGGTCGTGCTGGCCATCCTGCTGTTGGGAAAGATTTCCTACGACCAGCTGAGTGTCGACCTGCTGCCCGACCTGAATAATCCCCGGCTGTTCATCGAGTTGAAGGCCGGCGAGCGTCCGCCGGAAGAGATCGAGAAACAGTTTGTGAAGAACATGGAGTCGATGGCTATCCGTCAGAGCGATGTCACGCAGGTTTCATCGGTTGTTAAAGCCGGTTCGGCCCGTATCACAGTGGAATATACCTGGACGAAAGATATGGATGAGGCTTTCCTTGACTTGCAGAAAGCAATGAATCCGTTTGCCCAGAATAAAGATATCACCGAGTTGAAGATCACGCAACATGATCCGAACCAGTCACCGGTTATCCTGATCGGAATGTCCCATCAGAATATAACCGATATGGCGGAACTCCGGAAGGTGGCGGAAAGCTATATCCGCAACGAGCTGATCCGGTTGGAAGGCGTTGCCGAGGTAACGTTGTCGGGACAGGAGGAGAGTACCCTGACGATCCGCACCGATCCTTATAAACTCGATGCCTTCGGTTTGAAGATAGAAGATATCGCTTCGCGTATCGAAGCAAACAATCAGAGCATATCGGGAGGCCGTGTCAGTGAACTGGGCTTGCAGTATCTGGTGAAAAGTTCCAGTCTGTTCGGTTCGGAAGAGGATTTCGAGAACCTGATAGTCGGTTATAAACAGGTGGCTAAACAGGAAACAGGTACGAATGCTTCCGCCGGTACGGCAACGACTTCGGGCGATAAGGCTCCGCTTTTCTTGCGGGAAGTCGCTACCGTAACTTTTGAAAATGCCCGCCCCGACAATATCGTCCGTATCAACGGCAAACGTAGCATAGGACTTTCGATCTATAAAGAAATGCGTTATAACACCGTGAAGGTGGTGGACGGTGTATCCCGCCAGCTGGGTGTTATCGAACAGGCGTTGCCCGGTTATCAGTTTAAAGTGATAACCAACCAGGGGACGTTTATCAAGAATGCGATCGGGGAGGTGAAAGACAGTGCCGTGCTGGGTATCGTCCTGGCGGTTGTCGTGCTGTTCGTTTTCCTTCGCCGGTTCGGGACGACGCTGATTGTCAGTATGGCGATTCCTATTTCGATTGTCGCTACTTTCAACCTGATGTTCTTTAACGGGCTTACGCTGAATATTATGACGCTCGGAGGTTTGGCTCTGGGAGCCGGTATGTTGGTGGATAATGCTATTGTCGTTATCGAAAGTATCTTCCGGAACCAGGAGAAAGGGTTGTCCATACGTGAAGCGGCTATCAGGGGAACGTCGGAGGTGGCGGGGGCTGTTATTGCCTCGACGCTGACGACTATTGTGGTTTTCCTGCCGATCGTTTACCTGCATGGAGCTTCGGGGGAATTGTTTAAGGACCAGGCCTGGACGGTGACGTTCTCGCTGGTGTCGTCGTTGTTTGTGGCTATTTTGGTGATACCGATGTTGTATGATAGGTTGATGAACACACCCCCTGCCCCCTCTCGAGAGGGGAATCGGATACCATCGGACGCTAAAAAAGAAGCAGGTAATGAGACGGGAAGAGGTATCCAGTTATTAGGGTACAGCCATCTGTTGCGTAGCCTGATCGGGCATCGCTGGATTGTTATCGGCGCGGCAGTCGGGTTGATGGTGCTGACGGTTTTTCTGCTTCCTTTCATTGGGACGGAGTTTATGCCGCGCATGGAAAGTAAGGCTTTTACTGTTGTGGTGAAGATGCCGGAAGGGACAAAGCTGGAACGTACTTCTTCGGCGGTGGCGAACCTGGAAGAATTGCTTTATACCATTACGGGCGATAGCCTGCTGACCGTTTACAGCCATATCGGCGAGGGTAGCGGTTCGGAGAATGCCATCTTCGAAGGAGAGAACACGGCAATGATGAAAGTAGTCCTTTCCTCCGAGTGCCGGGTAGCTCCCGAGGCTGTTATCGAGCAGTTTGTCCATACGGCGGAGAATCCCGACGGACTGGAACTGACCATCAAACAGGAGGAAAATTCTCTCAGCTCGTTGCTAGGTAGCGAAGGTGCCCCTATCGTTGTTGAGGTGAAAGGGGAAGAACTGGATGAAATAGCCGATATTACGGAAGAAGTGAAAAGCCGGATGCAGGAGGTACCGGGACTCTATAATATTGTATCTTCCATTGAAGACGGTGCTCCGGAGATAACGATCTCTATCAACCGGACGATCGCGGGTATCAACAACCTGAGTGTATCGACCGTCATCGAACAATTGAAACAACAACTCAGCGGGAAAGAAGCCGGAAAGATGGAATATCGCGGAGAGATGCGCGACATCGTCATCAAGGTTCCTGATATTCCGTTGCGTGCCCTGGGTGATCTGGTTATCAAGAATGGCGAACAGGAGTTCCGCCTGCGTGAGATAGCCACCTTCGGCGAATCGCAGGCCCCGAAAGAAATATACCGCCGTAATCAGAACCGCATCAGCAAGGTAATGGCCAATATGGATGCCGGCAAGTCGCTGGACAAGATGGCGGAAGAAATCCGTCAGGCGATGAAAGGCATCGAACTGCCGGTCAACTATTCGGTTACGGTAACCGGAGAAGAGGAGAAGCGTCAGGAGTCGATGAACAGCCTGCTGTTTGCCCTTGCCCTGTCGGTCATCTTGGTGTATATGGTGCTGGCTTCCCAGTTCGAATCGCTGCTGCATCCTTTCACGATCCTGTTGACAATTCCACTGGCGGTGGTTGGTGCTATCCTGCTGTTCTTCCTGACCGGTACGACGATCAATATGATGGGAGTGATCGGTATCGTGATGCTGGTAGGTATCGCGGTGAATAACTCGATCATCCTCGTAGACCGTATCAACCAGCTGAAAGCAGACGGAACCGGCTTGACAGATGCCATCGTACAGGCCGGACAACAACGTATCCGTCCGATCATTATGACAACGCTCACTACGATACTTGCCCTGCTCCCGATGACGTTCAGCTTTGGCGAAGGAGCTTCGTTGCGTTCGCCGATGGCTATTGCCGTGATCGGAGGGTTGGTGACATCTACTTTGATGAGTTTGATGGTGATACCATGTGTCTATTATGTGTTGGAAAGACTCAAGAATAGCTGGAATAGAGGGAACAAATAATGTAAAATGCCGGCGCATGATGCGAAAGCGTTTTACAGGCGTGTAAAGTCCCGGCGCATGATGCGAAAACGTTTTACAGACATGCAAAGTCCTGGCGCATGATGCGAAAGCATTTTGCAGACGTGTAAAGCCTCGGCGCACGATGCGAAAGCATTTTGCAGGCCTGCAAAGTCCCGGCGCACGATACGAAGGTATTTTACAGGGTGTAATATATAAAAAAAAGAATATGAACTTTTTACTACATAGAAGAATAACGATCTGTATGCTGTTTATCGCACTGACCATGCTCGGTTACGTGTCGTATAAGCAGTTGCCGGTGGAGTTATTGCCCAATGCCGAACTGCCGATGCTGTTCGTACAGGTTTCATCCCAGCAGGACATGGACCCTTCGTACGTGGAATCGGAAATCGTTATTCCGCTTGAAGGGGCGATCAGTTCGATCGGAGGGGTGGATAAGATACAATCCACCGTCGACAGCCGCCAGTCTACCATACAGATAGATTTCAAAAACACGGTGAACTTCAAGATCACCTCCCTCCGTCTACAGGAGAAGGTGAACGAACTGGCAGCCACTTTCCCCGACGGCTTCAATGTGCAGTTGCAAAAGGTCGATGTCGGCCAGATGGCCAATAACTTTATGGTTTTGCAGGTGCGCGGTTCGGGCGGTGTCGACAGGGTACGTAATATTGTGGATAAGGAGATTCGTTCCGACCTGGAGAATGTGGACGGGGTTGCTTCCGTCAATATCTACGGCGGCCGGGAGAAAGCGATCGAGATACGCCTCAACCCTGAGGCTTGCAAGGCGTTGAACCTGACGCCGTCTTCCATCAGCGGCCTGCTGACGCAGAACACGCAGGATAAGGCCTTTGTCGGTTTTGCCAATGAACCGGACAGCAAATACTTTATCCATGTCAATGCTCTCTATTCGAAGGTGTCCGACCTGGAGAATATCGTGGTCGCCCCCGGTCCTGTACTGCTGAAAGATGTAGCCACCGTCTTTTTCGACCTGAAGGAAGAGACTTCCTATAGCCGTGTGAACGGAAAAGATGCGGTATCGGTCGCCTTGATGAGCGATTCGCAGGCGAACCTGATCGACTTGTCGCACCGGGCCGTCGAGGCTATCGACCGGCTGAACGAGAAGCTGGCTTATCTCGATGTGGAAGTGGTGGTGCAGGAGAATACGGCCGAGACAATGGAGAATAATATCGACCAGATCATCAATCTCGCCCTGGTGGGCGGTCTGCTGGCCATACTGATTCTCTGGCTGTTCCTGAAGAACCTGCGGCTGGTATTTTTTATTGCCCTTTCAATCCCTATATCCGTTTATACGGCATTTAATTTCTTCTATGCCTTCGGTATAACGATCAACAGTCTGACGCTGGTGGGGATGGCACTGGCTATCGGGATGCTGCTCGACAATAGTGTGGTGGTGCTTGAAAATATCTACCGCCTTTCGGCTTTCGGTTGTACGCCCGAACGTTCCGTTACACAGGGTACAAAGGAGGTATGGCGTTCTATCGTGGCGGCTACGCTGACGACGGTGACGGTCTTTCTTCCTTTCGTTTTCTCCGACAACTTTATGATCAAGCTGATCGGGCATCATGTCGGTGTTTCGATTATCTCTACCCTGACCATCTCCTTGTTTGTCGCCCTGCTGTTCATCCCGATGGCAACTTACCTGCTGCTGAGGAAGAAAAACGGGCAGAGCGTCTTTTATGAAAAGGTTTCGATTGTACAGCGTCCTGTACAGGTCTACCTGGTTTTGCTGAAAACCTGTATGCGGAATCCGGGCGTGACGATCTTCGGAGCGATCATCGTCTTGTTCGTCACCCTGATCCTTTCCATCTACATGAATGTGCAGCAGATGAAAGATGTGAATACCGACCGTATCAATATCTATGTGACGATGCCGACGGGCAGTACGCTCGATAATGCGGATAAACTGGTGAAGGTGATCGAAGCGCGCCTGGACAGTTTTCCCGGCAGGAAAGACTTGATCAGTCGTATAAATGAAAAGAATGCCGTCCTCACGCTTAACTTCACCGATGACTTTGTGAAGAAGGCGGGAAGTAAAATGGCTGAATATAAAGCCACGGTGCAGGCCACCGTATCCAATATCCAGGGAGCGGAAATCTCCGTGGAGGAATCGATGTCGGGTGGCGGCGGAGGAGGTGGCGCAGGAGGAGGGGCCATGGCCGGCCTGGGCAATTTTATGCGCCTGCTGGGTATCGGTGAGAACCGTGAACGGATCGTGATAAAAGGTTCCGATTTCGATGTGATGCAACTGGTAGCCGAAGATTTCCGCTATTACCTCGATGAACAGGAGTTTATCCGTGGTTCGCGCGTCTCCTACAACCGCCGGCAGCCTGAAATACATCTCGATTTCGATCCGATCCTGCTGACTTCATACGAGATTACCCGTGCCAATATTTCCTCCGGGCTGGCGGCGCTTAATCCGGAGTATTCTTCGGGTACCTCTTTCAAGATCGGAGAGGATACCTACGATATCATCATCCGTAACGATATCCCCGGCGACGAAGAGAACGAGGAAGAAGAGGCAGAGACGGAAAAGAAAGACAAAACCGTCGATGACCTGCGCCGCGTACAGATACAGAATGCCAACGGCGGACTGCATGATTTGCAGGACCTGGCCTCTGTCAATTATGGCCGGGGACGTACCCGTATCATGCGGGTCAACCAGGATAAACAGATAGAGGTATTCTATAATTTCTCCAAAGACGTGCAATCGTCGAAAGACCTGCTCGAGGGATATCGCTCGGATATCGACCAGTTGGTTGCCAATTATAATCTGCCGTCGGGGGTTGCTGTGGAGGTGTTCCATGAAGAAGATGAGTTTGCAGACTTTAAGTTCCTGATACTGGCAGCTTTCATCCTTATCTTTATGATACTGGCCTCTGTCTTTGAATCGCTGGTGACGCCTTTCGTCCTGCTTTTCTCGATACCGTTGGCTGCTATCGGTTCTTTGCTGGCATTGTTGCTGACAAGCAATAGCCTGTTGAATGCGAATACGCTGACCGGTTTCCTGATCCTGCTGGGCGTGGTCGTGAATAACGGTATCATCCTGATAGATTATTCCAATATCCTTCGCAAACGAGGCTACAGGCGTAACAGGGCATTGATGACGGCTGGCTTGTCACGTATCCGTCCGATCCTGATTACGTCGATAACGACCATTGTCGCCATGTTCCCGTTGGCGATGGGCGATTCGGAATATGCCGGTGCTATCGGTGCGCCGTTTGCCATTACGGTGATCGGCGGGTTGACATTCTCTGCGTTGCTGACGCTGATCCTGATACCGACTGTTTGTATGGGGCTGGAGAATACCTTGCAGTGGTATCGGGGCCTGTCCCGTAAAATCTGGATATTCCATCTGGTACTGTTCCTGTTGGGGGTTGCTGGTATTTGGCTGTATGCCGACGGGATGCTGTGGCAGTCTGTTTACATGGTTCTTCTGGTTTTCGGTATTCCGGGAGTGACTTATTTTGCTCAGACCAGTTTGAGGCGTGCCCGTTCGAAAGTAATCGATCCCGGGGAAGATATACATATCTCTGTCCGCAATCTGGTGAAGATATACGACTGGCCGGGACGTATCAGCCGTCAGTGGAATAGCGGCCTGAATATCCGCCGGCATCTGGGACTGAGCAATGAATATCGTTCGCTGAAAGATTTTGTCAACGTTCTGTGGCAGTTCGGTATGTTGCTTTTCGGTATGTATTTCACCTGGTTCTTCATCAATAACAGGCTGTGGATATTCCTGTTGTCGTTTGCCATCTATGCCACGATCCTTTATCTGTGGCGGAAGGTCCGTCAATACCTGTTCTACCGTTTCGGGGAAAATAAGCGGGTGAAATATATAAACCGTCTGATATTCTGGAGTATTCCTCCGATCATCCTGTTTATTCTGTTCCGGAAGATGGATAATACCGGACTGATTTCCGTTGTGGGCCTTCTGTGGGCCTTCTGTATTGCCGTATATGTTTCTTCGCAATACTTGTATGAAAAGAATGTCAATATAGAACGTATCAAAGGACGGCTGGCCGGACTTCGCCGCTCCTGGTTCCGTATGGTCAAAGGGATTCCGTTGATCGGGAAACAGCGCAGGCCTTTCAAAGCCTTGCGAGGCGTATCTTTTGAGATCCGTACGGGAATGTTCGGTTTGCTGGGACCTAATGGCGCCGGCAAATCAACTCTGATGCGTATTATCTGCGGTATCCTGGAACAGAGTTACGGCAGCATCTGGATCAATGGACTGGATACCCGTATTTACCGGGAGGAATTGCAGAGCCTGATCGGCTTCCTTCCGCAGGAGTTCGGGACATACGAGAATATGTCATCTTGGGAATTTCTCGATTATCAGGCGATCCTGAAAGGGCTTACCGATAATAAGCTGAGGGAAGAACGTCTGGAATATGTGTTGAAAGCAGTTCATATGTACGAACGGAAAGACGACAAGATCGGTTCTTTCTCCGGCGGTATGAAACAGCGTATCGGTATAGCCCTCATCCTGCTTCATCTTCCCCGTATTCTGGTGGTGGATGAGCCAACAGCCGGTCTCGACCCGCGTGAACGTATCCGTTTCCGTAACCTGCTGGTAGAGTTGAGTAAAGACCGTATCGTGATCTTCTCCACGCATATTATCGAAGATATTTCCAGTTCATGCAGCCAGGTGGTGGTTATCAACAAAGGCGAGCTGAAATACTTCGGCGATCCGACCGATATGGTAGACATGGCTACCGGCAAGGTCTGGCAGTTCCATATCGACCGTGAGTCGTTCGAACAGGTGCTGGACAAAACGATGGTGGTCCATCATATACAGGATGGAGATACGATACAGGTGCGTTACCTGTCTGTCGGTTCGCCTTATGAGGGAGCCGTAGAGGTAGAGCCGAATCTGGAAGATGCTTATCTCTGCTTGCTGAAAAATATGGAAGGGAAAAGCGGACAATGAGTTTCTTGCTAATCTCAGGCGTGATGCGAGACACAAGTGGTAGATTAATGTTGTAAAAAGATAGTTATGACGATAAAGCAATTGATACCTTTATTACCCAAGGTGGTAAAATATAACCTGAAGATCATCTTCGCCGGCAAGTTCATCTGGTTCTTGCTGGCGGCATTCGCATTCTTTGCCTATTTCATGTTCCAGGCTGCCTGGAATAGGGCGGAGATCAACGAAGGACTGATCTATAACCTTTTGATGTTCCCTTGTGTCCTGCTGGTATTCTATCCTGCCGTATTCGGCATCCAGAATGATGAGGATAACCGGATACTGGAAATCCTTTTCGGTATCCCTGACTACAAATATAAAGTCTGGGGAGTACGCCTGCTGATGATTTATGTCGCTATATTCTTTATCCTGGTGGCTTTTTCTTATCTGGCTACATTATTGTTATATCCGGTCAATCCGTTCGAGATGTCTGTCCAGTTGATGTTCCCCCTTGTCTTTTTCGGGAATCTGGCCTTTATGCTCTCCACCATCACCCGCAGTGGTAACGGCACGGCTGTGTTTACGATTATCCTGGCTATTCTCCTTCTGATAACGAGCGAGATGGAAATAATAGAACGTTCATTCTGGAATATCCTCCTGAATCCTTTTAAAGTACCTGATAACTTCCTGCCGGTAATCTGGGAAGGGTTGATCGTCAAGAACCGTATTTTCCTTTTGATAGGTGGTATTGTGTGGATGATGATCGGGTTGCTGAATTTGCAGAAGAGGGAAAGGTTTATATAAATAATCAGGCACGGATCACATGCTTTTATTAATAAGTTGTGTGTAATTCGTGCCTGAACTGTATGATCTTAACTGTTCTTGTCTACCCAATCCCTACCTTTCTTAGTTTTGAAAAGGAGAATATATGCTATAAGGACAGCGCCTCCTAAAAGAGAATATAATAATATAGCAGGTCCCATAATTATTTATGTTTTAAAGTTAATACTATAAACCCAACAATACATAATGTAATGGCTAAACCTATAGCGATACTATTACCACATATTTATCGGAGTTAAGCTGTATAACTGTTGTAATAACAGCTCCTCCAATGATCAGCTTCGATAGATCCAATAAGTATCTTCCAAACTCTTTAGAGAAACGGATTTCCTCTTTCCGTATCTGCTCCTGTATGACAGGAACAGGTACAATCCTTATCTTATGCCTGTTCTTCATAGTTAAATAATTTTGTTACAGGCAAAGATAGGGTATAATATTGAAAGAGTACAGGAATAACTGCTAAAAATTATATCTCATCCGGCCAGGGGCAAGGTTTACCCGTTGCCTTGAATGACGGGCGCTGTGCTTCCATCTTTCGTAATTGTTTGCCCAGGTCTTTGGATAGTTTCTTTATCAAGTCGGGATGGGAAGCGGACAAGTCATTCTTTTCGCCTATATCGTCGGGAATATTGAATAACTCTTTTTTTCCTGTCTCATAATAATAGATCAGTTTCCAGTCACCCTGGCGGATTGTGCAGGTGGCTCCGATACCCGGTCCTGTGTTGCCCCAGAGGTTCGGGAAGTTCCAGTACAGACTGCGCCCTTTGGAGGGATCGCCGGTATTGGTCAGCAGCGGCATGAAGCTGACGCCGTCTATTGGCTGGATAGTCTCGTATTTCTTTATTTCGGCCATTTCGAGGATGGTCGGGAAGAAGTCTTCGATGATCAGGTATTTATCGCATTTGCTCTGCGGCTGTACCTTGCCCGGCCAGCTGACGATCATCGGTTCACGAACGCCGCCTTCGTAAGCGGAACCTTTACCGCTGTTCAGCGGGGAGTTCTGGGTATGAGGTTTGCCGTCGCGCCATTCCGGTTCGGCAGCCAGACCGCCGTTGTCGGACATGAAGATGATGATCGTGTTATCCGCCAGCTTGTTCTTCTCCAGATAATCCATGATATCGCCCAGACTTTTGTCCATTCCCTCTATCAGGGCGGCATAAGCGGCTTCTTTCTCTCCCAGTCCTTTGTCGATATATTTCTGATAAAAACGCATATCCTTATCTATCGGGACATGAATGGCATAATGCGACATGTAAAGGAAGAACGGCTGATCGTATTGTTGCGCCTTATCCAGTGCTTTGGTAGCTTCCTGTGTCAGGGCTTCCGAGATAAAGATATCCTTTCCCCAGTATTTATCCAGGCCCGGAACGGCGAACCAGGGATTCGGCTTACCGTCTGTCCGGTTACCGAAATTGGCTTCTCCCAAATAACTGGCAAGGCCGCCGCCGGCATGTCCGGCAATGTTTACTTCGAATCCGAAATGATACGGGTTCTCTCCCGGTGTGTCTACCGCTCCCCAATGGGCTTTTCCGCAATGGATGGTATGATAACCGTTATCTTTCAGTATTTGAGCCATGGAGGTGACCTGATAGGTATGTTCGATGCCTGCGACCTCACAGATACCGTTTACATTCCAGTCTGGCAATTCCAGCACATCGCTTTGCCGGTCTGTCGATTTGTTTTTGGGATACGTCCAGTTCGTTACCCGGTGGCGGCCTGCATTCATACCGGTATAGAGGCTGCAACGGCTCGGCGAACTGATGCTGGAAGCATAAGCCTGGGTAAACATCATACCCTGGCGGGCAAGGCGTTCCATGTTAGGCGTTTCGTATACTTCATTATAATGTGTCTTTTCCTTCCAGAAAGGGAGGGAAGTATCTTGCCAGCCCATATCATCTACCAGGAAGAGAATAATATTCGGCCGGTCCTGCGGTTTGGCCGCTTCGGCTTGCCCGGCTGTTCCCAATAACGGAAGTGTTGCCAGTGATAGAAATAGTCTCTTGTTCATGCTCGTATCGTTTTTAGTTCATTTGTTAATTGTTATAGTGCCCGGAGTTGTTACCGGAATACTGCGTAATTCCTTTTTGTTCCCTGATTCTACCCATACACGGACGGTTCCGAGGCAGAGGACATCGAGGGTGAGTTGTTTCCGGTTGCAGGAGATGATCCTGACGGTTGCCGGCGACAGAAATTTCTCCTGTACTCCGATAACCGCCCAGCCATTGTTTACCGGACAGAGATGATATAACCGGTCGGTGAAACCTTCCAGTTCTGTCTGTTGGTCTGTATCCAGTTCGCTGGCCGTCTGTTCGTTCCAGTCGTAAAGAATGATCCGTTTGTTCTGAGGAATGGGTTTTCCTGTCATGGTTTCACGCAACAGGTAATCGGACCGGCTGATCGTAGCCTGTACCTTGCGGTATCGAGGCGATGTGTTGAGGTTATAGCAGATCAGTGAAATGGCCTCGTCTCCGGTCGGAGCAAATACACGGTATGCCTTTCCACCCTGTAAAGGATTGGTGATGATCGATTCGGGTGTCGGGATAGCCGGGGCTTCGGGACGGAATAACTTTCCTTCCTCGTCGATCAAAGGGAGAATGTTTTCCCGGGTGAAATCGGCAGGAGAGTCCGATAGGTAGACCGGACCACCGGATAAGGCTTTCGAGCGGGCCATCAGGCTGCCGCAAACCGTATCGCAGGAATGGAACATATCATGGTCGGGCCAGACTGTCTGTCCTTGCAGTAACGTATTGGTATACGACTGGAACAGATGCGATTTGGCCATATCTTCATCATATTTCTTATAGTCGATGCTGACACGGGTTACACTGCTGTATTGTGTATGGTCTATGTTCAGGATATTCTGTGCCATGCAGTTCATCAGTCCGACCTGCTGGTTATGGGTTTGCTCTTCCAATGCCAGGTTACATGCTTTAGATTGCTGTATGACTTCCTTGTTTCCCATATAAAGAGGCAACAGGAAAGACTGGTTGTCTATCTTGAGGAAATCGAAACCATATCCTTTCAATGTCCGGATATAATAGTGATAGAACGTGTCGATATTCTCCCTGCTTTGTCCGGGTAACAGGCTGCCGTTGTAAGGGTAAAGCGATTGCTTCACCTTTTCCGGGAAATCGTTCTCCGGAGATATTCCCATCCAATACCCGCAGAAGTTATACCATAACCCCATCCATTTCACTTTATCTTCTTTCTTCCGGGAGATGATGTTCTTCCATCCGTTGGGAAACCGTTCTCTATCCGGGACGAAGCTGGTAAGCTGGCGGTTCTTATTCGCCAGATGGCCGTCGTCTATCAGGACGTAACGGATGGGGAGGCCGGAAGCCTCGATGCCGTCCAGGTCGTTCAGTATCTTTGTTTCGTCGATATCGTAATGATAATGTTCCCAGGAACACCAACCCAGGTATTTAAAGGCTTCGAAATAATCTTTGTCCGTCCTCTTCTGCAATGCCGAAATCTCCCGGTTGCCGGTTAAAGCGATATATGCTTTATGAATGGCTTCATAGGCCGTTTTCCCTTTTTCCATTAACAGGACGGGAGCTTGCGGAGCGAGATTGTCTGTTCCCAAAGTAGAGAGGAAGACTGTTAACGAACCATCCCTGTTCACCCGGAACCAGCTGATACTATTCTCTCCGGCAACAGCTTTGGCAAACATATATTGTCCGTCAACCAGTTCCAGCAATAAGGCATCCCCCAGCAGGGAAGGCGCTCCGTTAGACGGGATACCCGGATAATCTTCCTTCGCCAGATCGTCGAGCCGGGTAAAGACCCAGGTCAGTAACCGGTTGGTATTATTGGGCCACTGATAATCGCCGGAGCGGGAGTCGCGACTAAAGAATATGCCTTGTTTATAGGAGGGTATATTCGTTTTATAAGAGACTGTTTGTTGCTCTTCCGGTATGTTCTTTTCATAATAGACAGGTGTCTGTTGCTTCTTCAGATCGATAGCCTGCTCCATCCGGAAAGCATCGACATCGTTGAACATCTTTCCCCGTTCATAGACAAAGGTTGTTTGTCCGGAGAGGGAAGGGCTGAGCCAGGCCGCACTGCTCAGGATCAATGTCAGCAAATATGTCTTGTTTCTTGTCATTTGTTTACTTCTTGAACGTTGAAAACACTGAAGTTACGTATATCCGGTTGTGCTACCGATTGAGAGATTGACAGGCGCAAAGCCGAAGCCTCTACCGTCGGGAATTGCTCGATACGCTTGTGCCCTACCGATTCACCTTCGCAAACGGTTTGCCATTTTCCGTTTACCCTGGCTTCCACCTTATATTGGTGGATACGCTCACCGTTCCGGATGTTCTCCTGGATAATGCAATGATTGACCGGTTGCGCCTTATCCAGTTTCAGTGTCAGGCTTTTCTTTTGTCCGGAGGTAGAGGCTATCGGAGAGGAGAAGCGGCGGTTTATCTCGTCGCCCCATTCTTTCAGTCGTTGCACGTCGCCGGATGGGATCAGACCTGTTGTATCGGGTGTCAGACCGACAATCAGTGTTGCATTCCTTCCGACCGATTTATAATACATATTCATTAAAGATTCAACCGGGTAAACCGTATTCTCGTCATCCGGCTCCCAGAACCATTCATGCCGTCCGTTCATGCCTCGCAAGGGAGTGTCTGCCATAGCCGGAACCCAGTATTTTCCATCCTTGTCGCCCTGTTTCAACAGATCGTTATGGTTTCGGCTCCCTTCCGTATTATTACTGTGTGAGTAAGGGTAGGGGAAAGAAGACCAGCAGGGATAACCGACCGTCCCTGTCTCGGAACCGCCCCAGCGGAAATCCGCCCGGTCTACGTTATGATAGAAAAGGCATTCCGGCTGGTACTTGCTGACGATGGGCAATACGTCCGGCCCGTTGCCTTTCGGATCGTCTGCGCCACCGTCAAACCAGATCATAAACAAATCACCGTAGCGGCTGCAAAGTTCTTCAACCATGCGTTCGCAGAAATGCTTATACCATTGTTGACGGTTAGCGGCAAACTCTCCTTCTCCCTGTACCTTGAAATTATGAACGCCAAAAAGTGAGTTCCACCGGATACCGACATAAATCCCCGGCATTATATCGTATTTTCTACATGAATTGACAAAGTCGCGGATGATATCCCCCTTCCCGTCGCGCCATTTTACCGCTTTCAGGCAATAAGGATTGACATCGCTCTGGTAAATGGCAAAGCCTGTCTCGTGGGTGGCCGTCAGGACGGTAAACTTGGCCCCCGCTGCTTTTGCCGCCTGTACCCACTGGTCCGTATTTAGTTGGGTAGGGTTGAAGATATTGTAATCTTCTATCGGCTGGACGCGGTTGTTGCCCTGACCGTATTTGATGCCATCGAAGACATGGAGATCATAATGGAAGACGACGCCCATTTCCGACTCGTGCCATTTCAACTGGTGAGGGGCCGGACGGGGGATATCCGCCTCTTGTCCCGTTGCCGGGAAAATACTTGCTATCAGTAAGATTGCCAGATAAAGATGTGTTTTCATGTGTATATAATTTACAGACAGTTCATAAACGGATCGTTGGTCTTCTTCAGCCAGTCTTTCAACTGGTTTGAAAACTGTTTAATCAGTGCCGGCTGATCGGGGGCTATGTTGTTTAGCTGGAATGGATCCTGCTCGCGGTCGAATAATATCCATTCGTCAGTCCGGCCGTTTGTGGCGTGTACTGCAAATGTATATTTTTTCGTCCGTAATCCCCTGTATCCGGTTGTTAAATTTTCAGGGAGAAGATAATAATAGGGCTGTACGATCTCCTGTGTATTCTCCGGTGAGAGGATAGAAGCGGACAGGTCGAAAGTCTGGACCTCTGCCGGTATCCGGTCTTTGAATCCCATTAATGACAAGAGGGAAGGATACAGGTCGGCGAAAGCGATCATCAGGGTAGAATCCCGGCGCGGCGTGATCTTTTCCGGCCAGCTAATCATCATCGGGATGCGCATGGCTTCTTCGTAATAAATATTTTTACCGATATGCTCGTGCATCCCCATGCTGTCGCCATGATCGGAAGTAAACACCACAATTGTATTGTCGAACAATCCCTGTTCTTTCAACTGGCGGATGATACGGCCGACCTGTTCGTCGACACCTGTCATACAGGCATAATAATCCAACACACTCTTGCGGTAGAAGTCTCCCATTTTTGTCCCTTTGGGGGCGATGATGGGGGAGTTGCATACTGTTTCGACATCTACGTCGCGGTAGATCTCTTTGTATTTGTCGGGATCATGCAGGTATTCCACGATTTCTGTCAGATTTTCCTTCGCCTCGTCCTCACCTGCCACATCTGTAAATTTAATTCCTGTAGAAGACTTCACATATACTTTGGCATTGCTTTTTCCAAAGGACATTGCTCCGCCAGGGCCTCCGCCCATAGAGCTCATCATCTTTTTACTCAGCCATCTCCCAAGGAAAACAAAGATTACGATTGGAATCACATATCCGATCACCAGACTGAGAAAGATGGACTGCTTCTGAGGCTCCACTGCTTCCATACTGGTTCCGGCTTCATAAAGGCGGCTTACAAGGTCTGGATCATCCATACGTACAGTCTTGCACACCACGTCCTCGCCGTTCTTTCTGACTACATAATAGATATAATCGTCCTGCACCTCTGCCTTGGATACATTTCCACGCTCTACATTGCTGAGGAATGTACTATAGTCGGTCTTCTCCACAGAGCGTTCCTGCATGGCAGGAATGGCAAATATGTTCAGGAAAAGGATCACCCCAACCGCTATCAGTGCAAAAATGTACAATGGCCGGTTTTCTGGTTTTTTATGGTCAATATTCATTGGCATTTCCTCCATTTTCTGTCAACTGTT
>ENA-ORRN01000207-ORRN01000207.1-human-gut-metagenome-genome-assembly--contig:-NODE-207-length-48748-cov-6.585710_pt1 | contig 48748 bp, 71 predicted proteins | sample MGYA00242174_ERZ509132 | MGnify/ENA primary metagenome ERZ509132 (study PRJEB26280, sample SAMEA2338671) | human gut metagenome | biome: human gut; feature: human-associated habitat; material: faeces... | reverse complement strand
TAATAAAACCTCGTTAAAAACGAGGATTAATATTCAAAATGGTGACCTGTACGGGCACTTATTAATCGTTTTAATTCCTTTATTTTAGTATGTTTTGTATTTTTGTACTCCGAAAAGTACTCTGAAAAATATTTATCTTCTTGCATAATAACATGAACAATAAATGTATTAATTTAAGATTAAGAAGTAAACAATATAATAAATACTTCTTCTGTAAAAAAATAAATAAGGCTATTGATTTGAATGAGTGTAAATCATGTGTTTATAAAGAATACAAGAAAAGTGCCTCAAATGGTTTGAAAAAGCCTTTAAAACAAATTAGCAAAAAACGTGCTAAATTAGAAAGAAAAAGATTTAGCATATTTACTGATAATTTAGACAAGTGTTATTTCTGTAATAGACCTAGAGATGACTTACACGAATTGTTAGGCGGTAGAAATAGAAACAATTCTATGAGATATGGTTTAGTGTTACCGGTGTGTAGAGAACACCACAATGAAATACAGCATTCTATAGAATACAAAAAAGTGGCACAAAAAAAATTCCAGGAAATTTATCCTGAAATTGATTTTATTGATATATTTAAGATTAATTATCTTTGAGGTTTAACATTAACCATAATGAATGATGTTCCTTCTTGATTTTCAATAATTTTAACAGCTTGTGTATTTTGAAATGTGTGCATATAACAATGATGTACTGACAATATTGCATCTTGCAAAGATTCATCATCCTCAAGAGCTATAATGTTTAAGCCTAATTCTTTAGCTTTATCAATTCCTATATGCCTTGAATGAATTTTTGTATATTCATTATTATTCAAATGCTCAATTATCTTTTGTATCTTTTGTTCTTTTATCTGTTCACTATCGCCTTCAAACATACTTCCAGATTTAAGCCAATTTATCACTACATCTTCTGACAATTCTACAGCCTTATAGCATTGTCCTATGAAAGTCGGAGGATACTTTGCAATAATCGGTTGCCAAAATGGTATTGAAGCGGGATTTTCTATTATTTCGCTTTTCGCTTTAGTAAATTCTTGTATTACACCATAAGCTGGTGTTCCCATATATTGTGGATCTATCGGACCAATACTAGAATGTTTGCCCATATATATTTCTTTAGCTATACAACTTAACATTGTACCTCCCGACATAGCAATTTGAGGTATAAAAACTCTAATGTCATTCCCAAAAACTTTTTTTAAATAATTACCTATTACTTCAGTAGCTGATACTTCACCACCTGGAGAATGAATTAATAAATCTAATCCTTTTGTTTTATCCATTCCATGAATCATAGTCATAAACCCATTTAAATCTCTATCATTTATAGCTACATCTGGAGAATCAACACAAGTTAAAAAACCCGAATAGTAACAAATAATATTTCTTTCAGTTAATCTATACAACTGCTTGATATATTTCTTTCTGATTGTATCTAAAGGAGACTGTATTTCTTCATCTTGTATTTCTTTTAATATTTTATTCCATCCAGCCATAATTGTACCTCGTTCTACTACTAGTCTTATTATCTAAATAACTCTTTTTGTTCATATCATATATACCTATATTCTCTTTCTTCTTCATTTCAACAGGTGTAGAATCATCACGTTTTATCTTTAAGTCTTTATATAACTGCCTTATCTCTTTTTCTGAAATTTTTTTTATTTCCACTTTTTACACCTCTACTTTCTACTAAATATTTTACCAAAATAATGAATAATAATTCAAGTAGTAAATTAGTATTATACACTAAATTATATGAAAATCAAAGTATTTTTGTGAAAAAAATAAAAAAACTATTGAAAAATATTTTGAAATTTTTTTTCATTTTTTTATTAAAAAAAAGTCCGAATGCAAGTAGAACTACGCTACTACATTCGGATTAATTTAATATACTTTAGTAAGTTGGTCTTTGCTTACCCAACCTCTGTCTCCATTATGTAATGTTTTCCCTACGGAAATATGGTAAGGTCTTTTTGCACCTTCACATATCAAAGTTATATATCTAATATCTGTAGGATCTTTAGGATTACCACCATAATTGGCAGTTCTTTTTCCTGTACCATCAGAAGCTTCAGTAGCATAGCCTTTAACACAGACTTTGTCTTCTACTTTAAATTCATCAACTGGAGTTGGTTCTGGTTTAGGTTCAGGTTTTGGTGTTGGTTCTTCTTTAACAGCTGGATTATAAATAAATCCTCTGAATGTGTATTTACTTCCTATGCCCCATCTGCCATTTGAATTACTTCTTTTAGCATTATAAAAAGCGCTAATTCCGTAAGAACTTTCGCTTGTATAAATTGTGTTATCATCTAGCACTTCTTCTACTATTGCAACATGTCCTGCTCCATCATCTGCATTACCAACAATTCCTTTAGCCCATACAACGATTGCACCAGGTTTAGGTATTTGTCCGATTTCTAAGCCAGCCTTCTTAGCTTTTTCAATAAAACTTTCTGCATTGCAGTTTAAAGTATTATACTTGTTTCCTTGATAACCGGTTAATTCAGTGATGATTTCATTGAAACGTCCATTTGCATATCCTACGCAGTTTGCTAATACATTGCAGTCTTTATCTGTTGGACTTCCTTGAATACAAGAATTCCATCCTCCTGTTGCTTTACGGATATATGATTTATTACCTTTAGTAGGCTTACTTGTTCTCTTCGTAAACATTTTCAATTTCACTTCCTTCCAATAATTCTTTCAAACCGTCTTCATTAACTGTAGTTTGAATTTCCATTTCTTTTGCTTCTTCCATCTTACTCACTCTCCTTTTTGTTTGTTTTAGATGCAAAATAAAAAGTCATAACCATTATGACTAAATCTTTATAATCAGCTTCTACTATACCTTTAAATACCATAATAGTATAACTTATTACTACTATTAAACTTATTATAGTCTTTAAATCAATTAATTTTGCTATTTTTTCTTTCATTTTTATTCACTCTCCTTATAATTTGTTTTCTTTCTTTAATCTCTCCCATTTGTCATGGACATAACTATTACCACCGTGCTTACAATAATAATCATATAATTCATAACTTCTCATCTTTTGCTCTGGTGATACTTTTTCTTTATCTGTAAGTTCCATAAGATTAATCAAATCTGTTTTAATACTCGATAAGTTATTCTTAGATGTTTCTTCCCGCAAATCTTTAATTTCTTTTCTAATCGGTTCTAGTCTGTTATCAATTACTTTTGATACACTTTTAACAGTACCATTCTTTATGTATTTAATAGAACCTATCAAACCTACTAAAAAAGTCAAGGCCTTTGCTAATTCTCCCAAAGTTAAACTCTCCATTTTTATGCTCCTTTCTATTCATATACTGCAGTAACTATTACGTTGGACCAGTAATTATCATGGACAAATTCCATATAGCTTCCTGAATAAACTTGTAACGAAATTGTTGCATCAACTCCTGAGCCTACATAAGCCACAGTCTGTGACCAATATTTTGAATTGCTTCTTGAAACACCATCTAAATTGGCTAAAATATTATCATACCCAATATAAGAATAAAAACCTACTGCTGTAAACTTTAATGCGATTGTAATTATAAAGAATTTAACCCTAGCAGAAATTTTTATTTTTCCGTTCGATAATGTTAGAATTTCATTGTTTGAATTTTTTACCGTATCAAAATATAATGTATTAACAGCTGCAGCGCTAATTACTTGATTTGAAGCACCTCTTTGATAAGTTTGTTGAGTGAACTTTAAAGACTTTTGTGAAAGTAAACTATCAAGAATACCTTCAAGTGTCCTTCCTTTGTAGCCAACGCTTTCACTATCAAGCATCATATTTTCTATTCCAAAACTTTCTTTATTTTTCATTCCTATTTCTCCCAACTATCAACTTTTAACAACTTTAACAAGTTTCAAAAACAAGCCATTTACTCTTAAGCTGCCATCTGCGTAAATTCCAAATGTTTCGATGCCTTTTGTAGTAATTTGTATAGTTTCTAAAGTTGTTAACTTGTCTGATATTTTAAATTTGAATTCATAATTTTTTTGATAGTTAAAACTACCATCTAGATTATTGCTAAAAGAATATGTATTGTTTTCTAAAGTAGTCGGAGTTAGTGTTCCACCATTACTCCAACTTTCATTACCTTTTTCTCTATAATACCATGTAATATTTAATGAATTATTAACAGCACCAAAACTATCATTAAAATAATTTCCAGTTAAAACAACTACAATAGTATTACTCGTCGGGCTTTCACGTTTGGCTTTAGCATTTCCTGTTAAAACAATATAATCAATTAATTCGCCAGTCGCTGAAATAGTAAATGTTTCAGAAACACCACGACTATTAGTTAAAGTAACATCTACACTTTTATTTTGAAGTTTGTTAATATCATAAACATTTTTACTGGTATCAGTAATGTTGTTGTTAGCAATTACTAGACTTTTAATAGTAGCATTAATATCATTTACACTGCTAATTCTTTTTGACGTTATTGTAAGTCTTCCAGTTGAAAAACCTTTCACTATACTATTTGAAGTATCATTACCTGATGTCAGTTTTGATGTTAAAGCATTTACATCAATTAATGTTCCTGTTAAATTAGGCTTACATATTTCTTTGTCAGCATAAATTGTAAAAGTAATTGAAGAAGTACCAATTGAGCTTGAGCCATTATAAGTAGTTAGTAACATAGTTCCTGTCTTGCTTTCAGTCGTAAATTCATTATAGTAATCTACTGGTACATTAAAATTGAAAGATGAACCGCTTAATTTAACTTCAGTCGTTTGTAAATTGCCTTCAGAATTTAGATACTTTACATTATTTCCAAAAGTTAACTTTATTGAATGAGTAAAAGTTGAACTTGCAGGGTTAAAACTAATAGGATTTACTTTTTCAACAAAGCCTGTGAATGTAACTGCTTTAGTGGTGCGTGCAATAGTCGAAAGTTGCATTGAACCAGACTCAGAAGCATATTTAGGCGTATACGAAGCGGTACTTGACTGACTATATGAATACTCAATATTGATGGTTTTCTTACCATCGTCATTATGTTTAACTGTAGTTGTACCACTGGCTAAAGTAACAGTTGCGTTTTTACCACAACTTCTTTGAGCATACTGATTATAAACAGCTGTACCATTTATCTTCAATACTATGGTTGAACCAATTGATTCAAAATTATAACCATTTTTGCTTTGCATTTGAACTAAATACGAAAGAGTTGATGTGTTATTTTCTGTGCTAGTTGATGTTTCGCTTACTGTAATAATAGATGTATAGTTAGAATTTGCATGTGTTGCATATAAAACCATACTAATCACCTCCTAAACTGAAGAAGCCTAATCCTTTGCCATGAACCTCATCGCTAGTCTCCTCGATACGAAAATTCGGACTACTTAAGTACTGTCCGAATTCAATATTCTTTGAATAAGTAATTGTTTGACCTTTATACTTAGCAAGTTCGGTTTGTTCTGAAGCCTTTTCATCAGTTACATAACCAGAATAGAAAAGAACGTTACTGCTCAAACCAGTTTTATCTTCTATTTCTAGCGCCGCCTCATCTAATTTAGAAGCAGTTTTAGCCCCACTTTTATTAACATGAAAGCCTTCTGAGTCCATTACAAATCCAGTTTTAGTGTCAACCTTAGTAACACCATCTTGTTCAATTTTAGTTATAATTTCAGTATTTTTTGCTGTTGCCGTAATATTTTCTTCAACACGATTTAAAACAGTCTTAACATTTTCAACTGTTGCATAATCATTTAACTTGTTGTTGATGCCTGATATTTTGTTGTCTGTTTCAGTCTTGTTTTGAGATACATCATTTTCTATTTTAGTAATTTGTGTAGTTACTGTCTCAACTGAAGCTTCTATGCTTTCTTTTGTTGTATTAAATTTAACATTAGTAACATAATCCGTTTCTACTGTAGTTTTAAAATCGTTTAAAACTGCTTCAACTTGTTTTGCATAATCATCGTTTGAATAATCAGTAGCTTTACACCAGTCACTTGCATTAAATTTCCCACTTGTTCTTTTAGTTTGACACCTATATAAATCTTTATTATCTTTAATCCAAAAGTCTCCAACGTCATACGGAGTATACGGAGTTACAACAAAGTTTTGTCTTTTTCTATCTGCTGTATCTTGAGCAGAATTAGCAATAGCTAAAGCTTCTGTTACATCACTATCAGTTATTTTTAACCAATTATATGTGTTTGTAGAATTGTTGTAATTAAATCTATAAGCATATCCAGTGTCTTGGTCATAATACAAGTCTCCTATATGCTTGATTTTTTCATTATCAGTAGTCCAGTCACTCGTTGGCTTGTTTTCTAACGTGGGGACACCAGAATAAAACCAAGTAGTGATATTTCCATCTACTTGGTCTTGTAAATTTCCAATGTCTTTTGTCAAAGCTTCAACATATTTTTCTATACTAGTATTAGTTTTATTGAGCTCATCAACTAGTAACTCTACCGCTTTTTTATTTTTATTTATGGTGTCGTTAAGTCTTCTTATAACATCATCCGCTGTTACAGGCTTAACTCTATCATTACTTTTTGGTATCAACTTTACCACCTCACTTTGCATAAGTTTTCCCGTTTTTTGTATAAACTTCAAAACCTAAAGACTTTAATATTTCTTTTTTATCTGCTGTAGTATTGTTAGAAGAATTAACATAATTAATTACCTGAAAATTATAATTTGTAAGTTTGTATCCATTTAAGTTGATTAATATAGCTTTTTGAGATACTGGAATGTTCATGGAATTAATATAATTAATTACTTTTGCTTTCTTACTTCCACTTATGGTCTTTCCATTTTTATCCTTACTAGAAGTAAATTCCTGTGATTTAATTATGTAATAATCACTAACATTTCCAAGTTTTGAATATTGATAAGCTTTATAGTAAGCATTTGATATATCAAAATCAAGAGTTTCTTTTTGAGCAATATTATATGAATAATTCACAATGTTATTGATAACATCTGATTTTTCTTCATCAGATAATGAATTATAAGTTCTATTCTTAAGAAGCTTTTTAACATTATCTTCTATAATTTTGCCTGAAGTTTTTTGATAGTATGCTCTTTGTTCAGAAGTTAAAATTGTTTTTGATCCATTTTTATTAATATAGTAAGGACTTACTCTAGGCATTATAGTAGTATCTCCTGTTTCTTTATAAAGTCTATATATTTCACTTGCACTTTCACTTAAGTTCTCACTATTAACGTTTGCTGGGTTTAAGAAAACATTAAACACATTATTTTTATCACCATACTTTTGAATATCTCTGCCCATAGTGTCGACGCTAGGTGCCAATTGCTTACTTAATCCTGGTATTTTTGCTTTTATTTTATTTACCGATGTTTTTAGAGGTGCATTATATTCAAATGTCTGTCTTTGTGTGCTATCTGTCAAATCTACAATTTGTTTACTAAAAGTTGGTATAGCACGTGAAGGTAGTTCTAATATTGCTTCTTGTATTCCAGTTACAATACCATCGTTGTTATTTAAAACAGTATTAATACTATCCATAAAAGACTGTTCAAGTAATATGTTTCCAGCAGTGTCTAATGAAGAAAGAATGTTCTCTAAAGTGCTAACATTTTCTTTTCTATTTTTTTCTATATTAGCAGTTATAGAAAGTGGTGCCGCTATAGGTTGAGCCCAGTCATAAGTAAATGTTTTACCACCTATTTTTATAGAGTACGAGTTTATTCCCAAAGTATTTTTCATAAAGTTTCTTGTATCTTTATCATCATCACTTTCGCCACTAGTTATTCCTACTTTTGCAAGTGCTAGTCCAATTAGATACAACATAGTTCCAGCAGTTGCTTTACCTAATCTTTGTACAAAATCGTGTTGCATTTGTGGAGTAAATTGACCATTTTCTAAACTGTTTTTAAGATTTATACCACTATTAATAGCATTAATTAATCCAACGGGAGAATAATCAACAATAGCCTTTGTTAAGTTTGCCGGAGTTTTAGCAAATGGAATTAGTATATCTCCTAATCCATAACCTTTGACATTTATTTTGTTTAAAGCATTTCTAGTTTGTAAAACAAATCTAGTATAATTATTATTGTCTTGCCAAGTTCTTGATAATGCTTCACTTGTAGCAATATCTATCATTTCTTGTGTAATCTTATTTGTTTTATTTAATATCATTTGATTATTTATTGAATTAGTAAAAGAAGCTTCATAAAAACCTCTATCTCCTGCATCTAACATAAACGATAATAAATTATCCACTCTATTTAGATTTTTACCAATTACATTTTTATCATTAAATGATTTACCTTGCGTTATTTCAAATCTGTTTCCTTCAATATTTCTTGTATTAATTCCTTTCTTAAAATCATTATAGCTCTGATAAAGCCCTGTTTTGAAACCTTTTCCATAACTTTTCAAATTAGGTGCACCTGTAGTTCTAACATTAGTTTTTTTAGAAATCATCTTATCTACTCCACTTGCGAACAAATCACTAAAAGCATTTGTAGGAGCTATTACAGCATTACCTAAAATATTTCTTACTTGTGTTTTTGGGTTGAATAACATTGATATTCTCATCCAAGCTTTAATACCCGCTCCTCTTTCAGGTGGTAACTTATCAGTCATCAATTTTTGAATTTCTGCAAGTTTTACTCTTTTTTCGTATCCATCCTCCATATTTTTGACATCATCCATTATATTCATAATTGTTTGAGTTTCTTCAGGAGTTAAGTCAAATTCACTTCTATGTTTATTAATCCATTCCTTCGTCTTATTTTTTACCATTTTGTCATATGCTTCGTCTAATTCACTTTGTGCATAGACTACCATACCCTCTGGTGTCATTCTTTCCATAATATTAAATGCTTGAACAGTTTGACCTGCTATAGTACCAATATTACGAAGTTTTTTTGCAACATTTTTCATGCCTAGAACATCATTACTATCTGCATATTGCTTTAGTAATATCCATCCTTCTGCAACATCAATAGAATTAGCATTTTTAGGTTCTTTATTAAACCACTCTAAAGTTTCGCTAGCTCCATTTTTTTCGAGTTTTTTAAATGCTTTTTCTAAACTTTCCTTATTAGTTACTTTATCATAATATCTAACATCTTCATTTAAAAGTATTTCAGACTTTTGTTCTGCATTTAGCATATTAACTTTATCTTTAATATTTTTAGCAAAATGGCTGTTGCCATCATTATATTTATTTTTTTTATAATTTGGTAAATTAGGAGTTGTATTTGCATCTTCCTTAGTTAATTTTGATATTTCATTTGGATTTAAAATCTTGCTCTTTTTAGAACTACTTTCTATATCTTCCCTAACAGGTAACTTAATATCAGACATTTTAGTTTTTGTTCCCGATGATGGAAAGTTTTCTTTTAGATAATCATTCCATTCTTTAGTGTTTTGAGAATATCTTATGTCTTCATTTGAAGTTGGATTAGTGTTATCCACATTTTTTATTTGATTACTTTGAAATGGTATATATACATTACCTTCACCACTATCGTAAACATCAATTGTAACTATTATTCCATCATAACCTGTTGTATCTTTTAAGATCTTGTATCCCTTATTCCAAGACATACCAGTTGTATTTAATATTCCAGATACTAAATCAATATCATCTCCACCATATTCATAATCCATCAATATGTCATTCAGTGTAGAATTATATTGTGTGCTTCCTTTTTCACTATATTCACCACTGTAATCAGCAAACAACGTACCATTTGTAATTTCATTTATTGATTCTACAAAAGATTTATATTGTTGTTTAGAAATAGATTTTTCTCCCCATTTTAAAGGCTTTTTAATGTCAGCGTACAATTCCATTACCTTCCCTTTTTCGCCTTTACTAGCATAGGCTTTGGCAACATTAATATCATCAGTTAAATAAAATCCTTTACCTAACAAAGTTCCATTTGTTCCTAATTTATCATAGCTAAATTTAGTAAAATCGTTTGGTGTGCCATGATATAAAACCTTTAAATTTCCATTTTCATCTCTAGCCTTACTATCTTTAAAGTATTCTTGTTGCCCTTTTGATAATTTTCTGCCTTTATTATCGAAAGAAAAAGAACTATTATCTAGTTCTTGTGCATTATTTTCACTTATTGACATAGAATATTTAGTAGTAGATGATGTACCGCTATTGACATTATTGTCTGATTGTGGTATATTATTTGCAACGGAATTGACCAACGATGTGGTGAAAGCATTAGCTGATGTACTACGATTTTGGTCAATTCTTTTTATATTCGTTATATCATATAACGTTTTTTTATTATCGCTTTTACCAATATTTACAAGACCTGTAAATAGATTGTCACCAACTTTAAATGTAGTTTCATAATAATCCCAACCATTTTTAGCAAATCGATGTCTTCCATCATCAGACTTGCTATATTTATATTTTGATATTGATAATAAATTATCCAATTCTGTGGATGCTTTCATTTTTGAACTTTTTGTAGTAACAGGCAATGGATTTCTAGGATGTGTATATTCATTTGCTGTTTTAGAAGTAACATCTATATTTTCATTGTTCACATTGATACCATTTTGTCTAAAATTATCTAAAATATATTGTCTTGCAATTTTAGTTTGTTCTGATAAAGTTTTACCATCAAATATGTCTTGGTCAGTATCAACATTAACAAATTTATTGCCATTACTGTCTTGTTGAATACTAAACCTTTTATCTTTAAGGTTACTCTTATTACTATAGTAAGCCTCTTCCCACATTTCTTTTAAGTTTTCAACAAAATTCACATATTCATTAGTACCAGTGCCTTTTATCTTTTTTGCTAGATTTCTAATGTTATTTAATATTTTCTTAAATATATTAGGTTTCTTTTCAACAACCGATTGAATAAATTCTCTACTTCCAAATAGCTCTCCACATACATCTGCTACTACTTCATCTGATACATCATCAGTTTTGTATCTTTCTTTTAATGTTTCTAATGATTTTTCAAATTTAGAATCTTGTTTAGCATAATCAAGAATAAGTTCTTTCATTTCCTTTGTCGCAATGTCATGAGTTATTTCATGTACAATTAAGAATTCAACATAATTATTTGCATTAGGATTTAATTCAATAGTTACTTGACCATTTTCTTTTGTTATCAAACCATTTACTGGTACTCCACTTTCATTTGTGATATTAGGATTAAACCTTATTCTATAGTCTTTATCAGCTATTATCTTTTCCATTAAATCAATAGTTCTTATAGTTTTTTCACTACTATTTAAATATTGACTTGCTGATTTTCTTAATTCATTTATTTTAGTGTTATTACTCTCTACATAATTATAAGAAGACATAGGCAAGTTAGGCATACTATAATTTACTTGAGCATTTGTATTTGCATTTGTAGGTATATTTATTTCTGTACCTACTCCTGCACCTTCATAGAAACTTGTAAGCCACTCTCCTATATCAAATTTAACAAACTTCTTACCTTGTCTGTTTAAATTGTTTTGTGGAGAAGCATAAAACCAAGTTTGAACTGCGTATTTCTCTAAACTTTGTGAGTCCCCTTTAAAATTAGCACCTATGTTTTTAGCAAGTCCTAACCATTCATTTTTAGTCATTCTTCCAGTATTTCTATAACTAGGTGTCACTTCTTTAATTTTGTTATAAAGTGTTGGATTATAACTATCAAGACTATTCTTATAATTCCAATAATTAGATTTAATGTTTTCATATGAATTTTTACCGATTAAATCTGGATATTTTATTAATCCATTTTGTTTTTTCTCTAAATAATTTAATCTGGCATTTTCTTTTTCATCTAATCCTATAGCTAAATCAGTTTTTTTCAATGCGTCTAATTCATTTTGTTCATCAATAGTCAAGTCATATTTTGGTTGTTGAGTTTCACTATTTATTTGTTCGATTAGATTATTTTGATTATTTTCTATGTTTTGAATTGTTTCGTTTTGTTTTTCTTGAATATTTTTGTATTCTTCTAAAACTTTATTTATTTTATCATATTTTTTATTTTGTTTTGCTACTTCTTGTAGTCGTTTTATTTTTTCTAATCGTTCAGTTATGTTTTCTTCTTGATTATTCAAATTTTGAACTACATTACTTGAAGTATGAGCAATATTTGATACAGAACCAGCATTTGTGTTAGATTTTATTTTTTCTTCTGTAGTAGTACTATTTTCTAGGTTAGAATTAATGTTAGTATTAGCTTTATTTCTTTTTGCTTGCGATATATCACTAAAGCTTACCGGAGCATCTAATATACCAGCAGATAAAGCACCTGTTATACCAGCAATTAATATATCTTCTACACTTACATTATTTAAACCTTCTTTCAAATTACCAGTTAAACTTTTAGAATTTTCATATTTATATGTTAATTGTTCAACAAAAGGTTGCAAAAATTCCGAAAGCATTTCTTCTGAAGCTTCTCCGACCATTCTATACCCATATTTAAGAATTGCTTTGGATAACGAACTACTTGCTTTTTCTATTGGTTCTCCTATAAGTTTACCTGCTAAATTATCAAGTGCACCTTTTCCATTTGTTCCGGGAATACCACCAGTCAACCATTCACTTGCTATTTCAACTGCTGTACTACCAACTGCATATTTTGTTGCATCTTTAAAAGAAGCACCATTATTTAGTGCTTCTTCCATCGAATTACCATAAACTTTACTACCAAAAGTAAGTTTATTAACCCTTTCTACATTTTTGTCTGATAAACCACTACCTTGTGCTATGCCACTTGCAAGAATAGTTGGAACTTGTCCACCTACAGCACTAACTACCTGACCTGCTAAATCTTTATTAGTTATATAAGAATTTTCATCAGCCTGTTCCTGTAATTTTCGTCCTTTTTCTTTATTACCCTTACCAAATATGTAATCTAAAGAATTTTGAGTAAGATTTTTTTTAATAAAATTATCAATTTTACTTGTATTAGCGCCTAAAACTTTACCCGTTCCAGAAAGAAGACTTGCTCCAGTGTCAATTGTACCCTCAACACTTTTCATCATGTTTTCAACAAATAGTTTATTAGCATTTAAACCTGTGGTTACCGCTTTTTCAAGACCAGTAGCATTTGAATTTGGTTTTGAAATTACAGAAGTATTACCAATTCTAATATTATTTAATACTTTAGCACCATCACTGACACCCTTCTGAGCTTGCTTTGTCATTAAGTTTGTCATACCTTTCGTAGGATTTGATGCAAAATTTACAACATCTAAAGCTTTACTTAACCAGTTGGTTTTCTTTTTTGTTGTAACATTTGGTGATGCTATAGTACTACTAATCTTCAAATTATTTGCTTTAACATAATTATCAAATGTTTGAATACCATTAGTATTTTTATTATCTTTCATATAATCATCAAATGTTTTTATCATAAAACACCTCTTTTACTTTTTATATTTTTTATAATAGTTTGTTACATCAAGATAAGTTTTAGCATTATTATTCCATACGTAATATTTATTACCATCAGTCCAAATTCTATATCCTTTACCAATTCCATTTGTTACAACACCAATTTGCCCAGCTGTAACCCCGTTAGTTTGTAATCTTACATTATTAATATAACTAGGTTGGTCAGTATAACTTCCATCTGATTTTTTGAAATAATAATTTCCCATTCCTTGTGTTTGCACGTTGTTACCAAAAGCATCCAAATTGTTGTCTCCACCAGTTAATATGTAACTATTATCAGAACCGTTGTTATTTGATTTATAACGACTTAAATTGTATTCTTTCTGCCATTGTTCATCAGCTATTCTATTTCTTTCTTTTTGATAAGTCATATCTTCGTTGTATTGTCTAATTCTTTCTTCTAATTCTTTCTCATTTTGAAGTTGATTTCTAATAGTATTATACTGAGTATTATATTCACTTCTTAGATTTTGATTATTTTGTAATTGATTTTGCCCTAAAGTTGCATTTGTATCATAATAACTTTTTGCATAACTCAGCATTAATTTCAACTTTTCGAATGCATTTTCTGCCTTTTTCGTATCATAATTAACTCTAGCTTCATTCATTGAATTATCATATTCAGTTATTGCATCTTGCATAGTTTTGTTAGCATTAGCAAGTCTATTTTGGTAAGTGTTATAAGTACCTAATTTCATTGTTTCGCTAACCCCACTATTAAGTAAACCACGTGATGCTAAATTCTCTGCTTCAAGCCCATATTGATTTGTATATCCAGTATAATCATTCTTAGCTTTTATTCCTTCTTGATGTTTGTTTTCTCTAGCTGTTTCTTTTTGCTTTTCTATTTGACCTTCTCTAAAACTTAATTGTTTATCCAGTGCTTCATTTTGTAATCTTTCTTGTTCATTAGCATATTCTTTTTGCTGATTATATAAATTTTGATTTTGTTCTTGCAAGTTAGAATACAAATTATTACTATCTTGTAATGCTTTTTGTTTTTCTTGTTCTATCAAAGTTAATCTATCATCCATTTTTAACTCTCCTTTCTACTTTTTCAAGTAACCCGCTACAAAACCTTGCAGAGTACATGAAAAAAGTCCAAATGGTTTATTTGAACTAAATTTTAATTGTATATCTTTAAACTTTTTATCTTTTATTCTGTAAGTAATATGACCTGTTGCATCACTTAAAATCGTTTTTTCTTTTAATACTCCATCCACAATTGTTGAAACTTTTATGCTATCATTATTCATAACTTTTAAATCAGCAACATTACCACGTTTATTAGTAGTTTTTGTATATGCTGGGTATCCAAAATCGTCTTTTGGGGTTGTCCAGTAACTTTCTACACTTTCTTCTCCTTCAACATCTAACTGATATATCTTACCAAGAGCATTTCCAAAGAACAATTTTTGTCTGTATTCTTTAATAAAGTTTATATTATTAGCTAATTCCCAATAATACCACTCATATTGTTTCGTTCCTGTACTATCTTGATATAATTCATTACTATTTGCTAAATACACGTGAGAACCCATTAAACATAGCAAATAGCCGTTAAATTCTGCTAATTGAACGTTCTCATAATCATTTTCCGATAACATTTTTCTATCAACCAAACTTGAACGATGTTCTAACACTTGCTCTGAATATAGAGCACTACTAGACACAGACTCTAAGCCTTGTTTTGAAAAGAAAACTACATCATCATTAAAGTTTATACCTTTTGAAACACAGCCAAGTGCAATTGAACCATTTACACTAGGATATATCTTGCTCAAAGTATTATCTAAAGTCGGCGTTAGATAGTATACACTGCTTGAATTTTGATTAATTTCTTTAATTACCCATAATACCCCATTACCAGGTATTAAAGCCTTTACAGGTGCTAAATCAAGTCCACATTCATAGTAACTCATATCACTAACATATCTAGGGTCATTTAACATACAATGAAATACTGAATTAGGATAATCTACGTTTCCACTAAAGAATATTCTGTTATCAAACTCACAAAGCAAGTTGCATTTATTTATTCTATCTTTATGATTTGCAATAGTCTTACTAAACGTAATCATTACTTCACTATCAATTGATGGTATATCATTAAAAGTTATAGTACCATTCTTTCTATCTACAGTAAACTCAATATTTTCAGTCTTACTACTTCCATTAATAGTAGCAGTAACTAAATTAGACATTGATAGAGGGTCTAAATCAATTGTATCAAGTTTGTATTCTTTACTTTTACCATCTGCTATAAAATAGTTTCTTCTCCAACTAGTAAGACAATTTATAGGTTGATAAACTAAATCACTATCTGTATCACTATCAATTGGTGTATCTCCCGCTGGGTTCTTCCAATATGACGTTACTGGAATAGTTCCAACAACTTCTTTCATTGTTTCTCCATCATACTCTAAATAATTTATACCATCTTTAAAGAAAAATATATTATTAAATACAAAAGAATTACTTGTTTTAGGATTTAATCCTGTATATAATTCAGTTTTATTAACAGGACTGTTAGGATAGTTATTCCACTTATACATTTTAATTCCGCTGTGCACTAATACTTGAACTACATTATTTACTTGATAAAAGAATAATCCATATATTTGATTACCGAAATCTCCTATTTCTTTAAGCCCAGGTCTTGTTTGAATAAAATTACCTTCTTTGTAATTCTTCCACATATTTAAAGCATCTGGACTTCTTGATAAAATCACATCATTAAAAGAAAAATCTACACCCCTAAAATTGGTGTAGTTTCTCGTAATTAAATCTGTAATACTAGACATCGTAACCACCTTCTATTACAATTTGACCTGAAGTTCTTCTAGGGTCTATATTATTTTTCATTTCTAAATATCTTTCATAAAAATATTTCCCATAATTGCTAATCATATCCATTTTTAGCAAATCAGCTGCAATACCATAAGGCATTATTTCAAGTAATGCCGGATCCAAATCAAATGTAAATTCTTCATCTTGTTTAGTATAGTCATTCTCTGTTAAATCCGTTTTAACTAATGTAGGATATTTGTAATAATATATTGTAAACGTTCCAAACCACTCTTTAGGAAGTATTAGTGTATCATCATTTGGCATTTGGTACGATACTTCTTCATCAAAACAAATAGAATTTATCTGATAACAATTTGTTAATATTTTAGTTAAGTCCACAATTTTATCATCGTTTTCTTTTATTTCTACTCTTAAACTTGCATTTATTTTTCTATATTTCATTAAATCAAGTTGTATTTGATTAATCACACCATTGATTTTATTTATGACGTCTTCATCTTCTGCGAATTTCTTTTCTTGTGGATAATATTCCTCAATTAGACTAAATGTCTTTATTTTCATTTCCTTTAATGTCATTTTCATCACTCCTATAAGCTTCTTTCATAGCCTTTAAGTCGTTTTCTATTTCATCTAATGTAGCCATTTGATAACTTGGTATAATATATCCTTGCTTTTCATCCCAAATTAATATAACACCAGTTACTAATTTTTGTTTAATAACACTTGTTTCTTCACTTTCTAAAGTTTCTGTTTTACCATTAACTAACATTTCAATTTTTCTAGTATCTTTTAATTCAGTAGTTAATATTAAATCTTTTAATGTTTGATGTATCTTTTTATCTTCTGTATATTCATCAAACTCTAAAGTTTTATTTACCTTTCTGCCAAAGAACTGTCTTAAACTTGGTCTTAATGTGTAATATTCTACTTTTTCTTTCTTTTCCATAAATATTTCCTTTCTTGGTCGTGTAAGTTAGATTTGCACTAACTCTTGTCTCTTGATACACGAAAAAAGAGAGATTTCTCTCTCAATTAAAGACTTGTTTTTATACATACAATTTCTTTAGGTCTAACTAGTAAACCACCATATACATATAAACCTTTTTGTGCAGTTTCAAAACCATCTTGAACTTCATAGTTAACTACTTTCTCAATTTGTTCACAGAAAGCAACGGCTTTTTTAGTTCTTAAGAAGTTAAGAACTTTTCCATAACCAGTGATTTCATAATAAGAGCTTATACTTGCTTTAGTTGGAGAAGTAACCTCTGTATAAACATATGCACTTGCTTCTCCACTTCTTGTATAATATGTTTTACCTTCAACAATATCAGTATCAGTTGTAACAGCATATGTTGGCTCTAATTTTGGAAGTAAATTTTCAATAGTAATTAAAGCATTACCATATTTACCAATAATACCTTTTTTAGCCATTTCAACATTGTTTGTATAAAGTTCGGTTAAGTTTTGTCTTATTTTACTAAAATATGTAGGGTCATTTTCTGAATATAATTCAGTACTTTGTGTAACATTATTTTTATAAAGTTTAACAAGTCCTTCCTCTAATTTTTCAATAGCATTTGATTTTGTTGCTGATGTAGCATCTACTACTTCAACCTTACCAGCAGTAACACCATCATTAACTAATTTAGCAACATAAATGTCGCCTTGTTCTGTTAAAGCTTCAGCGCCTTCTTGACATATAGATTCAAGTGCTCCGTCTACTGTTTGTACTTTATCTACATGGTCAATACCAACATTGAAATAATACATTTGGTCCATTTCAAATTCTTGCTTTGTAGAACTTGCAGGGTCTCTCTTTATAGCTTGTCCCGGAACATATTTTCTTACTAATGGTTTATCCGCATTTAAGATTATTACCTTTCTCGCATTGTGCGTATCTTTTTCATATTTGAAATCACTATGATTTCTTAATGAAGTAATAGTTTTAAGGGCTTTTTCATACCCTTGATGCCATATTGTTTGCATTGCATCTTTCATTTAATATCATCTCCTTTATTTATATTTAATTATTCTTTTGGCCATTTTAACTGGGATTTTCTTACTTTCTCCCACATACCAGGCTTTTCCCAATCTTCAGGTGTAAGAGCAACAACTTCTTCTGGAGTTAAATATTCTTTTTCTTCCTTAACAGAAGTGTTTTTCATACTTCCTGGTAATTCAACCTTTGGCTTAGGTTCTTGGTTTTTGTAAAGACCATAAACTTTTTCTATAGGTGTTTTTTTGTCAAACATATTTCTAAACTCAATAAAATCTGTTTTTTTCAATAGTTCTTCATTAGCACCTATTTTTTTTAGTTCCCTTGTATCATTTTGTTTATCTAACTCATCCCCAAGAGTCATAAAGATAAGCTTTTCTTTTTGATTTAGATTTTGATAGCCTATTTTTGCAAGCCTATTTGCTTCTTCTAACATGCTATCATAACCTTCTTCTATAATTTCATCTGCTTCAGCTTTTGCTAGAATGTTTAATTCTCTCTCACTATAACTAGACTTTTTTTCTGGTAGTTCATAACCTTGTTCTTGATAATAACTTCGTAACTTCTTATTAGCATCCGAAATATTATCAACTTCTAATGCACTTTTAAGTACATTTTCTGTATCTTCGTATTCAGCCATTTGTTTTTCATACTTTCGCATTTTTCTTGCTACTCTTTTGTCAACAATACTGTTTACTTCTTCGTCGGTATAAAATCTACCTTTTGGTTGTTCTTCTTTTGTTTCTTCAGTATCTACGTCAGTAGTATCATCAGCGGTGTCAGTTAACTCTACACCATCAACAATTTCTTCTGCTGTTTGTTCCTCAGTATTTTCAGTTACATCTGTAACATTTTGAATTTCTTCGTTCATAATCTCCTCCTATTTTTAAGTGTTTGCTTCACTATGACCTATAAAGTTTATAGACATTAATGCTTGGTCTATCAAAAAAGCAACTACATACTTGCAGTCGCTTGATTAATCATTTCATTACCTGCACTTGATATATTTTCTATATCCTGTGCATAACTCATTTCTTTTTGTGCTTGATTTTTAAGTTGAGCAGCTTGAAGTTCATATTCGTTTATTTGTTTTTCTTTTTCAGCTCTTTTCTTTAAGATTATTTCAAGTTTTTGCTTAGGCATAACACTATCCGTATCTAGTGCTTCTACGTATTCTTCAAATGTTATCTTTCCAGCCGTAAACATGTTTTCTAGTGATAATTCTTGTGCGTACTTATCAAATGCTCCCTTTGGAGTTATGTCAACTTTAACACTTGTTCTTAATGCTTCTAAAACATATTGTGGCACCAAAACCTGATTAGTTGTTTTTTGGCCTGTTATATTATCTGTTTGTTCATCTTCTATTAAAAGTCCATCTTTAGCATAAACTCTCCACATTTCAAACCAAATACGTGCTAAATCTTCTATAAATGACTTTAACCCTATCAATTGGTCATTTAATGGTTGATTTTGTGCGTTTTGAACAGCCAAAATTGCTCTACCACTCGCACTTTCTGGATTAATGTTGCCTGTGACGGCATCTCCAGCATTATTAATTTCTGTTGATAAATTTATAAGTTCATTTTGAAATTTTTCACTGTCTGGACTAATAGTTCCAGCTGATGCATTCATAAATACATCACTAGCTCTAACATTTCCAACGTTTTTAAATTTAATTGTTGAACCAACTCTATTTATAGCATCAGGATTATTAATTAGGTCAATATTAACAACCTTTTGCGGATAGGCTATGTTCTTAATAGTTAACGCTCTTCTCATTGCTGTTTTATTTGTTTCAAGTTGATTAGGTATAAGTTGTTCAACTTCTCCAATTCCTCTAGCGCTACCTTCTACATCTTCCCAATTATAGTGTGCAATTTGATAAAGTGTTAATCCTGTATCAATATCATTTTTCAAATCACAATATTTAGTTGCTTGGCTAAAATGTACCGTACCATTTTCTCTGTATAATTTTGTTAACAACCAACATTTATCTTCTATTTCATTTTTAGCACTTTCTCCACTTGCACTTCCCAAATCACTATCTCCACGAATATTAAGAACATCTTCTTCTTTAACTTCATAGTTTCTAGCCAATGTTTGAAGCTCTGAAATTGTCTTTCTTTGTCTAATAATAATCCAGGGTTGAAGTTGTATTTCTTCTTCATTTTCATCGCCAAAAATAATATCATTTTTACTGATAATTTCATTAATAGGAATATTATTAGTTTCATCATAATCAACATATACTATTGACTCTCCATTTATTGCTGATTTTCTGCAAACTTTTTTTATTTTTTTATCCATAAAGTCTTTATCCCAGACTTTACTTGCCTTTTTATTTAGCAAATCACAAGTCTTTTGCGCTATTTCCATAAACTCGTTAGTTTCAATATTTTCTGGACTATAATTAACTGCAAATAAATTAGCAGTAATAGTACCAACTTTATGTTTAACTATTTTTTTAATAAAGTTGTGTTGTATTTTTTCTACACCCTTAATTTTTAACCCAGCCCACTGGTCTCCATTGTACATACGGAAGTTCATATCAGTATTTGCGTATATTTTTGACATGAAATTTTGACCTTTTTGATACAATTCCCATATATCGGTTGTTTTAATCTCTTCTTGTGTCATTCTGCCTCCTTATTAAAAATCTTTTTGTCCTACACTAGTTCCATCGTAAGCGTCTATATTAGCAAGATTAGTATCCATTATTTCTTGTGCTTTTCTTGCCCTTTCTGTTTCTTCTTTGTTTTCTTTGCTTTCTCTGATAATTTTCACTGGGTTTAATGTAGGTATTTCTATTTTTTCTTTATTAATTTTTTTATATCCAAGTATAAACCCTAAATAAAAGGACACTATCATAAAAGCACCCATAATCAATAGTTCCATATTATTTTCCTTTCTTTTTCTTTGGCTTAGTTTCTTTTAAGACTTCCTCAACAGTTTTCTTTATAATTTCATCTGTTTTGTCTTTTCCTAAAACTTCCTCACTTATTTCTCTTAATTTACGTAACATTTTCTTTTTCATATTACTTCTATCTCCTCTCCATAATCATAATTATCTGGCTTTTCTATATCAAAGTTGAATGTAGATTCTCTATTTATCATTTCAACTGTTTTGGTTATTCTCATAGTACAAAAATATCTTAATGCATCCGTTATATGAGTTATTTCATGTGGCTCTGTTGCTACATCGTTAGGATTTTTGTCATCATACTGAAGTTGTGGTAAACAGCGAATAAGATTAGTACAATTACTGAATATCTTTAAATTGCTTTCTTCTTTTATTTCTCCGGTTTGTTCATCTCTTACTTTCTTAACTTTTAACCACTCTTTAACATTTAACCATCCTGCTACTCTATCATTACTTGCTTTAGTAAACATTAAACCGCCATCATAAAATAGTTCAAATGTACTCTTCCCAGTATCTCTATTTCTATTCCATAAATCGGGTGGTGCATATATATCTTTGTACTTCTTATCTCTCATATAGCTTTTTAATACTTGTCTAGCTTCACTTACAATTAAATTAGATTTATATATCTCATTGTAAACATAAGCTTTACCTTTTGTATCAACTGCTATAAATAATACTGCAAACATATCTAGCCCATAGTCAATTGCTATGTATCTATTCCATTCTTCTGGTATAGTAAATGGTTCAACCACGTGTACATTTCTATTAAATTCTCTGAAAAACTGTCCATCAAACACATCCCAATTACCATAAAGCATTGCTTGCTTTCTATCCTCCGGTAGATTTTCAAGTGTTTTAACGTATTGTGGGTCATTTTCCATTAAATACTTATTTTCAAATACTTGAGCAGGAATAAATAAATAGTCTTCAGGTGTTTCTGACTCTTTATAGTCTTTATCTATAAATAATCTTTTAACCCAAGCATGTCCAACTCCACCAGGATTACAAGTAAAATACATTCTAGGAATAAAAGAGGCTTTCAAATTTCCACCCATACGGTTACTTTCTGTAAGTGACTGAAATTGAAATTCTGTAAACATTGTTGCTTCTTCTAAAACTATAACTTCATATGCTTGTCCTTGATACTGAAGTACATCTTTTTCGTTATCACAATACCCTAATACTATCCTAGAGCCATTTGGAAATATAAATTCTTTAGTACTATCTTTATAAGTTGCTATGCCACGTAATAATTTCTGAAACTGCAATACATGGTTTTCTCTTAATTCTTTCAATGTTCTTCTTAAAAGTAATATTTGTATGCCTGAATAGTTTAATGCCAAAAGTATCATCTTTATTCTTGATACATAGCTTTTTCCTCCTCCACGAGCACCACCATAGCAAATATATTTATTAGTTGCCTTACAAAATAGAACTTGTTTAGGATATAATTCGCCAATATTTAAAGTCATTTGCTCAATTCCTTTACTTCTTCGCTCATGTTAATTGTAATGGAATTATTAGAAGTGCTTTCGCCTTTTGCTAATGCTCTTTTGTCATACAATGTACCAATAGCAGTAGTCAAATTGTTTATAGGGATATCTTTTCTATCTAAAGCCTTATCTAACTTTTTCATAGCCTTATCTATTAGCTTATCTGCATACTCTACGAACTGCATTTTTTTACGTTCGGATACTTTCGTGAATTCTTCGGAATGTTCTTCAATAATTTTCTTTACAGTCTTATCCGACACATTACATTCTTTAGATGTTGCATTATAGCTATTAGTAAGTGCATAACTTGCCATAACTTGTTGAATTTTCTTATTGTCAATCTTAACACCTTTTGCCATCAGTCATCACCTCGTATCTTTTCCCATATTTCATTTTTGTTAGTTGATAAAATACAAATAAATATAGTCCCAGCAAATGTTAACACTCCCATTACTATTGCTAATATTGATTCTTTCATTTTATCGACTTCCTTTCTATTCCATTTTTTTATTTTTAGACTTTTTCGGAATTAAAAAAACAACCGGTTAAGGTTGCTTCAACAAAATTAGAACATCTAGTATCTACAATAGATACCATAGAGCAAATACAAGTGCACTATAAACCATTTTTAAACTCACAAAGTCGATTTATTCATATTCACTCTATGCTACCTATTGTTATAGGTTAATTAATCCCTAAATAAGTAACACTGCTAATTAGCACCCTAGAAAGATACATCGGAGTTTTCCAAAGGACAATGGTAAAGAATATATCTCTCTAGGCTACTAATTGTAGCCACTAGGGATTTTGATGTAATAAATGAGTATTCATTTCTAATCGTACTCATTATACACATTATACCACTTTAAATCGGTCATTTACGGCCATCTTCACTTTTCACTATAAATTCTTCGTGCTTGTCTATCAGAAAAGTGTGTTAGTCTGCAAATTTGTTTCCAACTCATATGTTCTTCTTCTCTTAAGTAAGTAATGTATGCTTTTGAATCTCCGTTACATATGTTTTTAATCTTTTTTGCTAATCTAGTTTGATATGCTAATAATTTTTGTGTTAATTCTATAATGTTGTCATCATATTGTTCAGATTTGATCAGGTAATGTGTAAATTTATCAAAAGGTTGTCCACCTTGAACAATTATGTCTTTATATGTCATAGCACCTGGTTGTGATTTATTGAATTCTATTTTTTTCAATGTAAGATACATTTCTAGTTCGTCTTCTATTTCTTTTATCTTATATTTTAATTGTTTTATACTCAACTCTTCTATCATTTAAGCCACCACCTATCTCTGACATGTAAAATAACGCATTCTTTTATTAATCTTCTTATTATCTCTTTTCTTTTATTTAAAAATTCTTTATCTTCACTTTTTGACTTCAACAAACGAAATCTATGTGTATCATTCTTAAAACCAAATTCTAAATAGACTACGTTATCCTCTACATACTCTATTGTGTTTTGTGTAAACCTAAACCCCCTGTTCAATAGTTCTATCAACGACCTATCATAGTTTAGCCTGTACACATATATCACACTCCTATTAATTCTTTGATTTCTTCTTCAGTATATATTCTGTTTTTATATTTATTATTTAAGTGATTATTTGTCTTGTTAAGTTCTGCTAGTAAAAATTGTCTATTTTCGATGTTTAAAAGCTTATTTAGATTTAGATTTAAAGTCTTAGATAGTTCCATATCGTTTTTAATTTTCCTTCTGTCTTTTCTTACATTTTTAAGTTCTTTGACAATTCTATAACAAGCCTTAGTATCTAATTTCTCACTTTCTATAAGATGTAATAAATCACTTATTCTATAATCTACTGCTTGCAAATTAGTACTTAAGTTATTTGTATAAGATTGTAATTCATTCATTAGCTCAGATATTTCTTTTACCTTTTCTATTATTTCCACATTTATTTATTCCTCCTATCCTTTCCATATAGCATTAAATCTATGTATCTTTCTGATATATAACCCGCAACATCTTTATAAGGAACTTCTCGTATTATTCTATCATCTATTAATATACCATATTCTTTACCATCTTTTTTAAATACAAACATAGTTTGCGATATATTATTGTCAATATTATCATGGAAAGAAATGCTATCAAATTTGAATATATTTTTTAATATAAAACATATTTCTTCTTTTTTTATCATATCTATTCTCCTACTTTCTCTACTAAATCTGCTTTTATTAAGTCATATAATATGTCTAATATTTGAATAGCATTTGCTTGTATTCTCCTATCTTCCCATATATAGATATCTTCTTGATAATATTTTCCTTTTTTATATGTTTTTATCATAGCCCAACCATCAGGAAAGTTTGAATTATAATTAAGTTTAAATCCGAACATTTCTAATTCTTTTAAATCTACATTATCTTTAATCTTTAACATTACTATCACCCAACTTATAAAATTCTAAAAATTTATCGTGGTCATAATCAATTAAATCAAATGTATATATGTTTAAATCTAATATTTGTTGTGCTGTTAAAGTGGTATTACAATTTCCCATCATTAATTGAATAGAACCATTTACTGCTTGATATATTTTAAAATAGCCCTTACGTTTTCCATCTTTTGTTTCATAACAATATTTATTCATTACTTTCACTTCCTTGTTCTATTTCTTGCATCTTTTCAATTAATGGTAATATGTCATCATTAAACGATAGGCAATTTCCCCATTCATTCTTGTTGTATTTTGTAAAAGTTAACTGCCTTATTTTTATTAAATCTTCTTTTAACTTATTCCAATTATCCTTTAGTTGTTTATTTTTTTGTTCTAAATTTTTAATTTCGCTTAAAACAACTTCTTTTGCTATTGCTTGGCTTTCATTTTTTACTTCTAGTCCTGCTACTATATTAAAACAGGTTTTAAAAAAGTCTTTTTCTTTACTCATTCTGACACCTCATTCAATATCTTTTTTATTAAGCCATTTATAAAATTTGTCTAAATCATCTTTAGTTTCAACTCTAAATGACTTATCTTTTCCACTCTGTCTAGTTTTTAAATAAAATATAATTCCATCTCTAGTATCTAAAGTAAACCATAATTTAAAATCTAAATATTTAGGCATTTTCCTGTTTTCCATTGCAGAATATTGTTTCCAAGAATTATGTTCCATTACATAATCAATTAAATCTTTTAAATCTTGACTATTCATTCTGATACCTCTTTTAAAATTTCTAATGGCTTTTTTAATATTTTCCCATTAATAGTACACATATCAAATTCATTGATTATATTTCTTATACATCTCGCTACAACTTCTCTTTCGTAATCTGATAATTCCTTTTTAGTAACTATGCTTAAATCACAGTTGTAATCAAATTCAGTGTTGCTATAATTATGATTTGCTTTTCTAGGAACTCTTACATAATCTATAAAAAACTCTATTTCATTATCATTAATTTTTATTTTTTTCATCACTATCACTTCCTTGTTCTAGTTCTTGCATTTTATTTATTATTTTAGCTATTATAACTTCAAAAGGTAATTTATCATTATAAAAATATAATGTTGGTTCTTGTTTTATATATTCTTTTAATTTATTCCAATTATCTACTTGTTTTTCATATTTAAAAGCCCATTGTAAATCACAATCCAATTTTTCTTTTAGTTGTTTATTTTCTTGCAGTAATTCGTCAGTTAAGCTATCATATTTATTTGCTATACATTTGGCTCTTTCTTCCGAAAGTTCAAATTCGTAAGTTGATTTTTTGTTATATGATATATAAGCATGGTTTTTTAAGTATTCATACATTTTATTCATTCTGACACCTACCATTTCATCTTATCTTTTAGGTAATTTTTTTCAAACTTTCTACCCTTTGTCATTTGTGTAAATATGTCTATTATATCTCTCAATAATTGATAACAATGTATGATGTCGCAGTCTTCTGTCTTTGCATATTCATCATAAAGTACTTCTCTATACAATTTACTTATTTCTTCAAAGTTTAATTCTTCTTGTAATTTATGTTTATATTCATATATTTTATCTATGTTCATTCGGATACCTCTTTTAATATATCTAATGGTTTTCTTAATATTTTCCCATTAATAGTACACATATCAAATTCAGTTAATGGTTCTATTATTTCTATTACTTTATCTATTACTTCTTTTTGCTTTTTATTTTCTTTTAATAATTCATCATAAGTAGGAACTTTATTTAGTCTATCAATAGCACTCATTAAATCATCAACATTAATACTATTCATAGTACTTATTGGATTAATTGTTTCTACTTTAGAAAGTTCCATAATTGCTTTTAAAAATTCTTCTTTATTCATTCTGATACCTCTTTTAATAAATCTTCAACAATTTCTAAATAAGATAATAAACAACTCTTTGATAATATATTGTCATCTCGATTATTATTTAATATATTTCTTGTTTCTTTTGCTTCATTGAGTATTCTATCAATTAATTCTTTTTGTTTTTTACATTGTTGTTCTAATTCTTCTACATAATCAACTATATTTTTAACCATACTTTCACTTATTGTTTGGTCTCCTGAATAAGATATTCCTGTTGGAGTTGCAATATCATTTAACCATTCTTTAATTACTTTTACATTCATAATTATTTCTCCTTATCATTACTTATTTTGAAAAAATCATTTCTTTCTCTTTGTGTCATTTCAGCAAGATTAATACATAAATCTGATACCACTCTCATTATGTACGTTCTTTCATTGCAATATCTATTATCTAATTCATATTTTGTATGATAAGCACTATTATCAAGTTGTATAGTATATTTGCTCCAATATTCTTTAGGCTCTGTTTTATATACACTAACTCTCACATTATCTTTGACATATTCTTCAACTGTTTCTTTTATTGCTTTTATAAAAATATCATTTTCCATAATAATTATTTCTCCTTTAACTTGTTAATTTCATCTATTATTTCATTTTGTGTTTCAGCCAAAACTCTAATATATCCTTTTAAATCTTCTTCAGTGCATTTCACAATGTCTTCTAAAGCAAATTTATTCCATTTTTCTATCTTCTTTGGCTCTTCTAGGATTTCTACTTCATAATTTAATGCTTCACTATACGAACACCAATAAATGTTTCGCTGTGCTTTTTCATCACTTAAATAAGTATAACCATTAAATATAAAATCACATTGAAATTTTTTTATGTGTATTTTATTTGGTACTTCTTCACCATTTGCTATTTTATTTAATAAATCTATTATTTTCATATCTATTCTCCCTTCTTAATGATGTCTTGGTCAGTCATAATTACTTTTGCATTAACTTCTAAAAGTTTGTAACTTTCTTCTGTTACTCCAAAAGTATTAGGTTTCCACATATATTTTTCTTGAAATATTTTTTCCATTTCTTTTCGGTCATCTCCTAATTTGACAAAGCCTTGTATATCTCCTAGCCAATATTCCGCTATTAAATAAAATTGCTTATCAAAATTCAATTTCACGTTTATCTCCTAATCAAATATTGTTAATTGTTTATCTGTGTTAACTAACATTTCTTCTTTTGCTTTCTTTACAAACTCTTTCTTTATTTCAAAACCATAGCAACTTCTATTAAGTTCCATGCAAGCCCTTAAGGTACTACCACTTCCAGCCACTGGGTCAATTACTACATCTCCTTCATCTGTAAAAATCTTTATTAGTTGTTTAAGCAAATTTACTGGCTTTTGAGTGGGATGTATTTTCGGTATGTCTTTACCATCACGTTTCCACTCAAACCAATTAAATATCATATGGTTTTTACCAAATTCATTTACATTGTTAAATTTAGGCAACTTTTCTCTATAAAGAACTACTGCATATTCTGTTGCTCCCACTATTTTCATATTTGCCTTTAAAACTTGGCTTGAATAATTTTTGATAAATACTAATGGATAACTTTTCATAAGACCATGTTTTTTTCCTTGCTCTATTACCATAGGTATTTGTTCAAAAGCACAAAACACTATCATTGCAGGTGCATTACTACTTTTTCCTCTTTCTCCAGCCTTTTTAGGTTCTTTATTTAAATATCTAGTACAGAAATCAAAGAAGTTGTTTATTCTGAAATCGTTATCAGTGTCAAAAAAGCTTTTACCAGCAAGTTTACTTTCTCCATTTTTATTGTCCCCATCAACGTACCATTGCGGATTACTTGCATATGCATTATTTCCAAGATTATATGGTATATCTGCTATTATAAGCTGTGCATGTGGTATATTGTAAGTTTTCGCATTTTCAAAATGATCATTATAAAGTTCAACCTTAGTTCTTTTTACATATTGTTCATTCATACTTCCATCCTTTCTAGCTTCTGCTGATACTTTTGTACAGAGCCTTTTACAGGTCTAGCAGAAGACCTTTTTAGGGTGTTAGGTCTTCTACCGGATTTAATCTTTTTAACAGCGTATTTATCAGTCATACTTTCTGCTAATTTTTGTTTTAGTTCTTCTATCTCTTTATCTTTAGCATTAAGATCATTAGTTAACTGATTTATTTTTTTAGTAAAACCACCTTTTGCAGTTTTCAAGGATACTACTTCTTTTTGCATTTTTGATAGCTTATCTTGAAGTTCATCCACAAGTTCAGAACTCCTTTCAAAATCAAATGTCAATTTATCAACCTTGTCCATTAAATCTTCTTTTTCTTCTACTAGTTCTTGGTATTGACTTTCTCCAATTTCAAGTTTGCCTTTCAATTCTCTAATTACTCCATTTAATTCACTACATTTTGATTTCATGTATTTGTAATCTGATTTATAAAATAATTTAATTCTCACTTTCTCTCAACCTCATTTCGTCAACGTAATTATCTACATCTTCTTCTGTATTCTCTTCTTCCTTTGGTTTCAAATACTCATCGTAACCTGGATAGTAACTTTCTAAATTCTTTGTTTCCATATTAGTTCCTTAAAATGGTAGATCTTCATCACTAAGTGAAACTTGTTCTCCAAATTCCGCGAATGGGTCTGATACTGGTTCTTCTTTCTTTTCTTCAACAGGTGTATATGATGGTGTTTCAGTACGAACTGTATAATCTGCTTCCGGTATTGTATAACCACTGCCATTAGATTTTGTATCTAGAAATTCCACTCTATTAGCTATTACATAAGTTTCATAAATCTTAGTACCATCTTCTTTTTCATAATTTCTTGTTTTTATTCTACCATTTACTCCTACTAAACTTCCTTTCTTACAATACTTAGCTAAATTTTCAGCTTGTTTTTCATAAACACAGATTTTTGGAAAGTCTGCCATTCTTTCTTCTCCATTTTCATTTTTTCCGTTGTTAATTGCTATAAACATTGATGTAGCAACCATTCCACTTTCTGTAGTTTTTAATTCAATATCCTTTGTTATTCTTCCTATTAAATTTACACTATTCATAATCTTTCTCCTATTCTTCTACTACTAGTAAGTTATCTTCATTAATTACTAGTTTTAAATTTCCTTTCAATTTTAATTTTTTATATATTCTTGAAGTTTCTACAAGTTGGTCAATAGCACGTTTTCTAAAGTCTTTAGCACATCTTATAAGTATCTCTTCGTTTGTTGTTGCTATGTAACCTTTGCTTGAATGAGCTATAAACTTACTTGCTTTATCTTCATAATAAAGTGCGTTATTTGCTTTGACAGCGTGTCTAAATGTTCTTTCGTTCATTTCAATGCCGTTATCTTTAAGTTTCTTTAACAGAACATCTTTTGTTTTCCAGTCCCCCATGTCACACAACTCATATAACATTTTTTACCTACCTTCCAAATATTTTAATAATTCTATTTCTTGTGGTGTCATAGTACTTATTCCACATTCATGACACTCGCTTATTAAACCATCCAATAACCCTCTGAATTCGTTTTTATTCATATCACTAGACCTTTTATAAACTAAATAACTTTTGAACGTATTACCATTGCTTTTATAAGTACTTTGCAAGTCGTAATACGGAAAGTAATCATTGATGTTTACTTGAGATAGCATACTCAGATAATCACGTGGTGCGTATCTTTTAATTAGTTCTGTGTGTAATTCATCTTTGCTTGTATTTAACTTACTAGCTAATTCAGTTACTAGAACCCAATAGTATGAATTCATGCTTTTAGTTCTTTTTTCGCTAAAAGGCTCTATCTTAACATCGTACACTTTGTCTTGGTCTAGATTAGATACTTCAATTAGTAACTTATTCTTCTTGAATAGTCCTTTCATTCTCTCCCTCCATATATTTTTTAACGAGTTCTAAAGCCATTTCTTCGTTTATTGGTAAATCTACATACTTTCTTACATTTTCTCTTAAATGAAGTCCTTTAAGTGCTTTAATTTCAGTCTCATAGCATTGCTGGTATCCAATTCTATACAAGTTAAGTTGATACGCTAAATACTCTTTATCAAGTACCGATGTTCTTTTTATATCTCCTAAGGCTGTATCTCCATTTTCTAGCTTTAATACTAAGTCTAACCGACCAGCTGCTATTGGTTCGTTATCTTGAAATAAGATAATTGGAACTTCATTGTCTAAGCATTCAAAGTTGTAATATCTCTTTAAAAATTTATAATTTCTCAATTCTGGAATATTAATATCAATTCCTAACTTTTCAAAGTTCTCAATACTTTCATGAACTGCTGTTCCTTTTTTAGCTGCATTATCTAGTACTTCTTTTGATATACCATTGTATTTGTTTCCAAACTTAACTTTCAGTATCTGTGTGATACTGGGAACACACACCCCATCAACAAGATATTGATGTATCTTATCTATATATTCAAGTGTGTGTCCTTTTATCTCCCAGGTATCCATTATTTAACCTTTACTCTAATAGAACTTTTAACTGGAGAAAACTTGACATATTCATCGTATAAGTCTGAATTTTCTTCTCTAAATTTTTTACTATCAAATGTTTCTCTTTCTGCTGGTGCGATGTAAGTTATCATTAAATCATCAGTTTCAAGTTTAAGTATATTTTTATTTTCCATTTCAGTTAGAATATTTTGTTTTAACTCTTCTTCCTTTTCTTTTATTTCTTTAATTGCTTTTTCAAACTCTGCTACTTTCTTTGATACTTCAGTATCTAATATTCCTATTTCATTTTCAACTTTAATTAATTCCATTTTCTTTTTCCTTTCTCTTTTCGTTAACTTTCTTAATTATTTCACTTGCTTTAATCATTGACATATCTTGCAATTTTTCAAGGCCGTTAGCCACTAACAATTTTTCTAAGTTATCACCTGCGTAAATTTGAGCAATGGTTTTTATTTGTGTTGGTGTGATTTTTATATCAGTTCCTGTAGTTTTATTCTCTATCTTTTTAGCAGTTTCTTTAACTCCCTCATCTTCAGTTCTTTTTAAAAATTCGTCACTTTCGCTATCACTGTATATTCCTGAATAAGCTATCTTACTATTTTTTAAAATTACCCTATCCATACATCTTTTTAAAGCCATAGCGTAAGGATAATCATTTTTACAATTACTTTTACTTACTTCTCCTACTTCATAAATTCCTTGTTCGGGACAATTGTAAGTAAATACTAATGAGTTGTTAAAACCATCTTTGTCTATAGTCACACAGTCAGGTTTAAATTTTAATTTTTCTTCTAATACATCATTTACTTTTAAACAGCCATCGTGACTTATAATTAATCCACTATACATTGCTTTGGTTTTATTAGCATAAGTGTTAACTAATATCCAAAAGTCACTTGCTTTAAGTACTTCTTTAAATTTAGCACTTTCTAATAATTCAACGGCTTTGTTTTTTGCTTCTTTGTATTTTGGTGTATGATATTCAACTGGTATTTTTTGACCATTTATATTTTCTGTTTCTTTTTCGCCAAAATCATACTTATCCTTTTCCTTTACTTTCATTAGTCCTCCATAAACTTTTTAATACTCTTTAATAAGTCTTCCACTTTATTTGCAAATTCTTTATCTTTCTTCATTTCTCTTTCAAAGCTTGCAAATTCTATACCATGCTTTACAGCGTTTATTAACTCATTTTCTGTCATAGCTTTATCGTTAAATAATCTACTTGCTAGCATTCCGATTAATGCTTCTATGTTGTCCTTACTTCCAAACACAAAGCATTCTTTCTCGTTTATCAATATCATACCTTCCTTTGTATTTTCTAAAGATTTTAAAAATCTGTTTTTATTAATTTGAATTTGTTTTTGTAATTCCTTAACATAATTTTCTTTGTTTGTTCTAATTTCTTTTTTCATATTTTTATCTCCTATCTTTCTTCTATATTTTTTTTAGCCCACCATTCGCAAATATCAATTGGAATTCTTGTTCCAGGATTTTCTTTTGCGTAAAATGAGTTTAATATTGCTATCTTTTCAGCACCTGTTACTATTTTCAATAACATCTTTAAAAATTTATCATAAACTTGTTGAAAGTCTTCTTCTTTCATAGACATAAGGTTTTCATACTTTTCTTTCGTGAATTCTTTGTTGAAGTACTTTTCTGTTCTTGATTTAATGTAGTCTACACTTCTATGTCTAGCTTCATGTAAGTTCATGGCTTCATGATAAAATATTCTTCCACACCAACCGCACTTTTCAGTGATTATTCTTTTCTTGGTTTTTTCCTTAGGTTCGTAAATAAAGATTTCTAATTTTGGTGGTATTGTTTTAAAGCCATTCTTTTTGTGCTCAGCGTACTTTAATTCTGCTACTTCTTTCTTAAGTTTCATAAGTTGGTCTCGCCAAACTTGGTATTCATCCGGTGTTAAGTCAAACTTTGCATAGTCTTTTTTGATTTGCTGAATAAACTCCATTACTTCGTCATTACTCATTTGATATCCTCCCATCTCTTTTGATTTAAGAAAGTTGATGGATAAGGAATGTATTGTGAGTTTTCCCACTGCTTATCATTTTTAAAAAACGCTATCGCCAGTAATATCTGTTTTCTTGTTTCTTCGCTTGGTGGATGTTTTAAATACCACTTTTTCGTTTCTTCTTTGTTTCGTTTCTTTGGGTATGATTTCCAAAATTCTTCAAAGCAATAGAGACTATATATTTCTAATATTTTTTTATCTTTTCTAAAAGTATTTCTAAATTCTATAAATTTACTATCTTTTAAAATTTCTATATTAGCTTTTATTTTATTTAATTCTTTTACTTCTAGTTCTAATATATTATCTACATTATTATTAACATATACATTTACATCTACATCTGATGTTGTTTTGCTTTCACTATCGCTCTCGCTTTGAGTTTCGGTTTTGTTTTCGGTTTTTCTAGGTCTACCACCTTTGCTACCATTAACAACCTTAGATTTGTACGATTTTATGGGCTTTGATATGTTTTCCCATATAATTTCTTCGTAACTATTTTCTTCAAATTTAGGTTTTTCTTCTTTGAAATAAAAGTCTAATAATTTACCAAGAAATTCATCTCTTTTTTCTTTCGGTTTAATAGTATCGATTAACCTAAATATTTCTATGTATATTGTAAAATTTTTTGGTGTCATACTTTTTCCCTTTCCCTAGTTTTTAACCAATACCCCATTTGATTTTTTTCTATAAATTTGCTATAATATTTTATAGAAAGATTTATACATGTCTTTCTTTTTTTATGCTACTAGATCTACAAGTAAAGGCATCACAATTGGCGCTATTAAAAGTGCGCTGAATATTAATATACTTCCTATCTTTAACATCTTCTTGTATTCATCTAACTGTTCTTCACTATCAAAGAAAAAGTCTATTATCTTATTCATTCTTTCTTACTCCTTTCCTTTTTCCCTAAAACCTTTTCTTCAAAGTAAGTTTTAGGAATTTTGTTCTTAAATATTAGTGCATCGGGATTTTCTTCTTTAAACATCTTTTGTAATTTCTTTATTAATTCATAAGCAGATGTTGTTTTAAAGCCCGTTATCATTTCTATTTCCCTTGCACCATACATCTGATTTTCCACAAGTTTCTCCTTTCTTTTCGTCTTACCAGGACTTTTTATTGATTTTTTTCCTTATTCTCCTATTCTTCTTTTTCACTTTGAGTGAAATAAAGTGGTAAAAAAATTCATTAATATTGCAACCAATAACATTTGCAATTTCATTTAATTTATTTATCGAATAATTAAATGGGTGATTCTTAATATTAATATAAGTTCTTTCAGTTATATTAAGTTTATTAGCAATATAGTTGTCTAATAGCCCATATCTTTTTTGAACTGATTTAATATTTCTTATCACTTGGTCTTCATTTGTTTCCATTTGTACCTCCTAACTGTCTTAATTGTAATTCACTTTAAGTGAAATGTCAAGCGCTTTTTCACAAAAAGTGAAAAAAATATTGTAAATTAGTGAAAAATATTGTATAATTCAGTTGTAAGGAGGGAAAGAATGAAGAACTATTTCGCTAAAAATATTAGTTATCTTATTGATAATAATATAATAAGTGTTGAAACTATTTTAAAAATTACAAATCACAATAGTCCTGGATTAATATCTATGTGGAAATCTGGCGAGCGAAATATAATGACAAATGACTTAATTGCAATAGCAAATTTTTTAAATTATACAGTTGATGATTTAATTAATAAAGATTTAAGCAAAAAGGATTCTGAATTATCCAAAAGTGAATTAGATGTCCTATTCGATAAACATAAAGATATCTTAACTGACGATGATAAAGAAACTATTAGGTTTATTATAGAAAAACGAAAACGAGAAATAGATAAGGAGTTAGGCGAAGAATGAAAAAAGTATTAATAAAATTAGGTAGTGTAATTGCTGCTTTATTAATGTTTAGCCCACTTTTTGTTATACACTATAGTAACAGTATTAAAACTAATGATTTTGTTTTTTTACTAGTTTGTTCTATTCTTTATGACATATACATGTATTCAAATTTAAAAAAGAATAATGAAATGAAAAATACAAGAAAACATTACTACGAATTTGTAAAAGATGCTGATAAAAAATTAAGTTTGAATGTTACTTATAAAGAAAAGTTTAATGAATTACAAAATTATGTTGAAGAATTATTAGAAAAATATTTTGACTAAGTATGCTAGTACAGGTACTTAATATAAATTAAAATAATAAAGAGGTATTAAGTATGAATATAAAAGAATTAATTAAGGGAAATATAACACAACAAGAACTACTAAATTATTATAATGCTAACATTACTTATGTTAGTTTAGGAGATAAAATTTATGGCTTTGTTTTTAATTATAAAGGAATATATAACATTATGATTAATTCAAAACTAAGTTATTACAAAAAAAAGAAGTCAATACTGCACGAACTTGCACATATTGAACTTTCCCACTTAGACCAAGATAAAACATTGTTAGAGTTTAATAGAATAGGATTTGAAGATGAAGCTGATAAGTATATAAAATTTATAAAGGAAAATATAATCTATGAATAAAAAACAAAGATAATGAAACAAATTAAAACAAATTAAAAAGACAGTACCTATTGCAGTAGGTACTGAAAATTAGAAAAACAACCTAGTCCTGGTAAGACGTTTAAGGAGTTTTTCTATACCCTATTATACCAAATAAATTAGAAAGGAGCAAGTATTATGGATTTAAAAAGGTATAAAAAAACAAGATATCAAAACATATATAAAAACATTAAAAACGGAAATTACTTAGTAGTAATTCCATCTACTAAAAAAGTAGTATCCAAAATTGAAAATAAAAAGATATTTGATATTACTGACGCTTTAAATATAAGAGATAATAAAAAAATTAAAATGCAGAAAAAGATAGAAATATCAAATACAAATGATTTCGACGCACTTTGGGATAAATATATTACTAACTGTGAAAAAATAGAAAAACAAGCATATAACACTATTTTAAGGAAAAATAAAGATTACAATAAGTATTTTAAAGAAAGTTTTAAAATCAAAATAAGTAAAATCACAAAATATGATATTATTACCTATTTAGAAAATTTAACTTGTTCTTTAAAACAAAAAAATGAATTATTAAAACAATTGAAAGCATTTTTCAATTGGTGTGTAAAAGAAGAACATCTAGTTATACCCCCTGCCACTAATATAAACATGTATAAAGTACCTAAAACTGAAATGAAATTTTGGACACCAGAAGAGTTAAAAAAATTCTTAACCATTTTACAAGAAGAAATGTGTTCAAGTGACATTAATGAAGTTAAAAAAGCGTACATGATATATATTCTAACTATCATAGGTTTTACATTGGGCGACAGAATTGGCGAAACTAGAGCATTAACTTTCAATTGTTTTGATAAAGAACACGGGCTCGTCAACATTAAACATTCCATTAATTATAACAGAAAAGAAGATAACTACTTCTCTACTACAAAAACCAAAGGTTCTGAACGTGATGTAGATGTTACAGATAAATTATTTACTGAAGTTGACAAGTATTATGAGTTTGTGAAAAACAATATTAATCTCAACATTGCTAAAAATGATTTAATATTCTTCAATTACGATAGAAATAAACCTTATAGTGATGCAACTTTAAGAAAACACTTTAAATATTATTTGGTAAAATCTGGTGTATCAACAATAAGAATGTATGACCTAAGACATACTTATGTTACAACTATGATGGGCGAAGGTAAAGAATTATATTTATTCTATCAAAGAATAGGACACAAAGACTACAAAACAACTGTAAATAAGTATGGTCATTTATCGAATAAAACAAAAAAGGAGGTAGCAAGTATCACAGATAAATACTATTAATTTTGTACTCCATTTGTACTCCGAAATATACGAAAAATACGAAAAATACTCCATTTTTTGAAAAGTACGGTAAAATAAAAGCCCGTAAATACGGGGCTTGTTATTATAATTGGTGACCTGTACGGGATTTGAACCCGTGAATGCAAGCTTGAGAGGCTTGTGTGTTAACCATTTCACCAACAGGCCAGTTCACGCATACAATTTTACCATATGCGTGATATTTTTTCAATTAGAATTTACTAATTCTTTCTTTTATTCTGTCTTTTCCAAGAAGTTTTAATATTTCGTATAAGTCAGGTGACATTGTTCTATTAGTAACACTTACTCTTATAACTTCACATGCATGTGCAACTGAGCCTTTGTAATTTTCAGGATTTTTCTTATATTCTTTAGTTTCACTAGCAAAACCAAACTTAGGACACATTTCTTTAATCTTGTTAAACCATGTTTGTTTATCGTCAGCCTCATCATACACATTATCTATATAATACTCAAGTAACTCTTTAGAATAGAAGTCCTTCCTTTCAAAAGCCTTTTCTTCATTAAAGAATAACTCGTCATACATATAACCTATTTCTCTTTTAACTGCACTAAAGCTTTCTATGTCTTTTCTTGGTCTTTCTACTTCTCTTTCAATGTTTAGTACATTAATTGTATAGTCTTTATACTTATTTATTAATTCATTAAATTCTTTATCATAAGTTCTTGACCATGCATCAACTAATTTAAATACTTCTTCTGCTTTTAGTCTACTAATATAATTTTTAGAAATATTAATAAGTTTTTCTAAGTCATATAATGAACCACTTGTACTCATTTTATCAAAAGTAAATTTGAAATCTTTATAAGTTTTGTCAGGGTTAGCCATAAACCACTCTTCAAAGTTAGAATTAACTAAAGTTGCAAAATATAGTTTAATTGCTTCAACTGGAATTCCTCTTTCATGATAAAATGCTACAGCTGCCTCTGGGTCTTTTCTTTTACTAATTTTTCTTACTTTATCTCCATCTTTTTTATTAAGTGGAAGTAAATGTGCAAATTTTGGTGCTTTAAAACCACATGCATCCCATATCTCTAAATGATAAGTTAATGAAGAAATATATGAGTCATCTCTTGTAACAGTAGTAACTCTCATGTAATGGTCATCACACACATGCGCAAATGCATAAGGTGGTACTCCATCACTTTTAATTAAAACTTGATCTATATCATTTTCTGGAAGTTCAAGTTTTCCTTTAATTAAATCATTAAACTCTACTTTTTTATTAAAGTCTCCCATACTTTTAAGTCTTAAAACCCATTTATCTTTATTTTCTATATGTTTTTTAATCTCTTCCATTGATAAATTTCTACACTTTGCATAATGTCCATAATAGCCTATTCTGTCTTTAATGTCTTCTTGATGTGTTCTCATTTCTGTTAATTCTTCTTCTGTACAAAAACATGGATATGCTCTTCCAATACTTACTAAGTATTTAGCAACAGTATGATAAATGTTTAATCTATCTCTTTGTTTATATGGTCCATAATTACCACCTGTAACTGGGCTTTCATCTATTATATAATTAAATTCTCCTAAATCATTTACAATGTGCTCTATTCCATTTTCAATTGATCTTTTTTCATCTGTATCTTCAATTCTTAATATAAATACACCATTACTTTGATGTGCAAAAACTTCTGGTATAAAAGCAGCATACATATTTCCCATATGCATTCTTCCAGTTGGACTAGGCGCAAAACGGCATACTTCGGCACCTTCTGGTAAATTCCTTTCAGGATACATTTTCTCCAAGTCTTCAATAGTAGTTGTCACTTCTGGATATAAAAGTTCAGCTAATTCTTTGTAATTCATTTTCTCACTTCCTTTAAAACATACTATTATTTTACTATATTTTGTACTATTTTACCATATTTTTTTAAATAAATATTGACATTTAAATAAAAATGTAGTAAAATAAGGTACAATTAAGAGGGGGATTTTATGATAACATTTAATGAATTAAATTATGTTAATTCAAGGCCATCTAACTGTCCATATCCAGGAATTGGTTATGCTAAAGATGTAGCGGAAGAATTAAAATCAAGTTTTTCTGAATAAAAGGAATACTATTTTAATAAGAAATACAATTTTTCTTTATCAAATGGAGAACAATTTGACCTTGAAATTCTAAAAAAGAATATATGTCATATGTTAGGAATAGACTTTAAATTATTAACAAGTGAACAATATACTAGTTTTAGAGAAGACGTTTTAAAAATATATGGAAGTATTCAAAGTTTTGATTTACTAACCCAACTAGTTGAAAACATAGACGATATAGTTAAATATGACGAAAGCGCAGCTAACAAAGTATTAAATTATTATAGAATAATGGTTAAATCTTCAATATTTAAAAAGATATCTGACTTTTCTAGATTTAACTTTGGTGTTATAAATTTTGACTCAAATATTTATCCGCACCACATTTCGTCAAGAAGTACTAAATACCTATATGTACAAAGTAACGAAATAACTACACCATATTTTATGATGGGTATATTAAAAGAAAGCAATACAGACGAAGTAAAAGAAGACGAAACACTAATTGATAAATATGTTGTAGAAACTTTACTTGCGCCAACTAATCCAAAAGATTTCTTTAAAAATCAAGAAGTATGTATACCTACTCAAATTCAAATAATAACAAAAGATAAAATGGCAAAAGTAGAAGCTTCAGCAAGTGAAAAATTAGCTCTATTAAATCAATACAAACTTATAATTAGCCAATATGGATTAAACAATAAATTAAATATAATGGGTGATTACGAAACAACATTAGCTGACAGTGTAAATAAAAAATTAAGTTTATAAATCAAAATTAAGCAAAAGGTATAGAAAAATAAAAGTGTAAGTATTGCATAAATTTAAATATTTTAGTATAATGTATACAGAAGAGAAATCTTCATATAATAAAAAAGGAACATTTAATTTCACTGTTAAATGTCACCTGTTGTAGTTTTTTAAAAGCACCGACTGTGGTGAAATCAGGTGCTTTTTTATTTTTGTTTAATTATAATGAATATTAATAAAAAAATAATTATGATTAATGCTGTTATTAAAAAGTCCTTTTTTGACATAATTATCACCCCTCTCTTAAAAGACTCGGTGACACCTAACAAATTAAATATTCCATGTATAAATTATAACATAGTTAGCAAGTTAAATCAATACAAAAAAATGAACAAATTTTCGTATATTTTAAGCTATAAAACTTCAAGATAAACCACTTGCTTTTTTATTTTTTCTAATGTATAATTAAATTACTGCTCCTGTGGCGGAATTGGTAGACGCGCACGACTCAAAATCGTGTATAGAAATATGTCAGGGTTCGAGTCCCTGGAGGAGCACCAAAATTAATAAAAATGCTAGTAACAAATATAATCTACTTTCCCGTAAAAGAAAGTAGATTTTTTGTTAATTACATTGATTTTGAAATACTATTATTTTCTAAAGAAAAACCAAGACTTTCCAGATATTTTGTATATTTATTGACATCTTCTATTTCCAAACAGTCAAGGTCAATTATAACTATCTCACCTGTTTGTTTAACTTTCAAATTATTATTGTTATCAATAGAAGTAGCTATACTATTTCCTACATCAAAATTAATATCTTCATAATGCACTTTATTATCTTTAGTTAAAAAGCCAAGATTTCCAAGATGTAAGTCAGTAGCTTTTAAACCAATACTATGCAAATATTCGGAAATTTCTTCTCTTTTTTTATCAAGTTTTTCTTTAACTGTTTTGTCATTTATTTCATCACACATAATAACCCTTTGTGTAACTTCAACATGTATAGGATACCCATCAAATTCAAAATCACGATTTATAATTGGTTGTAATAAATATTCACAATATGGTATAGTAACTTTTCTTCTAGGTTTACCTATTTTTATAATTTTATCTCCTATACCATAAACTATTGAAGTTGTACCCTTGCCAATATAATTTAACTCTGAACTAAGTCCATTCTTTTTACAATAATTAGTTAAATCTTTAATTAATAGTTTAAAGAACTCATTAAATTCTTGCTTCTGTTTTAAAGAAAAAAACAAATCTTCATATTCAAAAGTAGATGTTTTATCTTTATACCTTTGAATGAATTTATCTCTATCTTCTAACTTTAAATCTAAATTTCCTAACATATTTTGTTTTATATTTTCAACATATCCATCTTTTACATAAAAACCATTAAATATATTTTCATTTACATATTTATTAAAATAAATTGATTCTTTTGAATTATCTATAGTGATACTCTTAATCATTGTATCTTTTCCAAAAAATGGAATACTTAACATTTCTTCTTCATTCTCAACTAAAATATAAGAAAATCCAACAATATCAATTAATTTATATTTTTTAGTTGTTTCATAACCATAACTAGAAAAATAAGTTAATGTAATTAGACAACCAGTTTTCATTTTTAACCTAGTATAAACTTCTATTAAATCACTCATTAGTCTCACCATCCTAATAAAATACTACCATATCTAACACAAAATATCAATACAATTTAAGAAAAGAAAATCAAGTAATTAAAGCTCAAAAAAATGGCTAGTTTTAAATAACTAGTCATTTTCTTTATAATTTGATTTATATAGTTCCACTTCACTATTATCTACTGGACTATCTTTAATATCTAGTTTAGGTAAATCACTTTTAGTAGCAAGTCCAAAATAATCTAAAAATTCATTAGTTGTTTTATAAAGATTAGGTTTTCCAATAGTATCTTCTTTACCACATTCTCTAATAAAACCTCTTGCTAACAATTTCCTAACAATTTGACTACTAGACACTCCTCTTATTTCATCAATTCTAACTCTTGTAATAGGTTCATTATAAGCAATTATTGCAAGAACTTCCAAACTAGCATTACTTAATGTAAATACTCTACTATCAGTAACCAATTTTTCATAATATTCTTTATGTTCACTTTTAGTAGTAAGTTTAAATGTATTTCCTAAAAAACTTATTCTCAAGCCACGTTCAGGAGATTCATAATCACGTCTTAACTCAGTTAATATTCCTTTTACTTCTTCTTCAGTAATACCTAAAATACTCGCAAGTTCTTTAATAGTAATTCCTTCATCCCCTACTACAAATAATATTCCTTCTGTTACACTTTTTAAATTCATTCTAATCAACTCTTTCAAGTAATATCGTTCCAAAGTTTTTATCTTGTTTTAATACTATTTCCTTATCTTTAGCCATTTCTAATATTCCTAAAAATGTTACCACTATATAAGGTCTACTTAATTCTTCAAACAAACTTAAGAACTCTACTATTTTTTGCTTTTTTAATATACTTCTTATTTTATTAACCCTATCACTTACTGATAACTCTTTTTTAGCTATCTTAGTATTTAATGGTTTAGAGTATTCTTTTCTTTCTAATAACTTTTGTAAAGCAACTAATAAATCATTAGCGCTTACTCCTTCATTATTTTCTAATTTTTCAGTTGTATATAACTCTCTTTTCTCGGGAACTTTTGTATAATAATTACTTCTTTTATCTTCAAGTGTTCTAAAAGTACTAGTACTTTCTTTATATTTCTGATATTCAAGTAATCTTCTTTTTAATTCTTCTTCAGGATTAACACTTTCTTCATTTTCATCTTCTTTAGGTGGTTTAGGAAGTAAATATCTACTTTTCATTTCAATTAATTCACTAGCAGTTACTAAGTATTCACTTGCTATATCTAAATTCATTTCTTCCATTTCTTTTAGATAATTAATATATTGTTCAGTTATATCTACTATCTTTATTTCACTTATTTCTATTTTCGACTGTTTTACTAAGTGCAAGAGTAGATCTAATGGACCCTCAAAATCCCCGATTAAAAAATTATTCATTAGTTACAACTCCATTTACTATTTTCTTCTTTTAATTTTATTTCTCTTTTAGTAGTAGCTAAACTATATAATGGTTTAACTTCACTATCTGTATAAGAAACTAAATCTAATTTATATTTTAAACTATTTTCATCAAATGTCAAGTCAGTAACTTTACCAGTTAAAAGTTCTGCTTCTTTTTTAAACTCATCTTTATAAGAATAAATTTCATCTTCTTTTAGTTTTATACTTTCTTTTGAAACTTCATAATTAGAAAGACCATTGCTACTAAAGTTATAAGTTACTTTAGTTACTAAATTATAATTGTTTTCTGTTGTTTTATAAGTACATACTAATATATCATTTAAATCATTAAAATCTTTAGTTTCAAGTATATTTATGCTAGCATACACTACTTCTTTATATAATTCATCACTCAAATTAATTTCATATAAACTCTGTACTTTTCTATTTAATTTAGTACCAGGGTTAAACTTAGTTCTATATATAACTACTCTTTTAGAATTATATAATTCAATATACACATTTAACTTTGAAGCATCATCTATACTCTTATCAGGAAGATACACATTACTTATAATATTTCCTGTTTTCTTTGTAAAACTATAAAACCTGATATTCTTTGCAATAATATGCCCTTTTTCATTATTTATTTCTAATAAACCATCTTGTGTTTCATAATATTCAATATTCTTTTTAGGAACAGTCACTACATCCTGAGTAGGTGTTTTATTTATTAGTTTAGATAGTTCAGGCAAGTAAAATGCTACTAAAAGTATAGGAAGTAATATGATTATTGAAGATATACCTGCTTTTCTCGCTTCTTTCTTTTCTTCTTTAGTTATAGAATTACTATCTAAGTCTAAAATTTCTATACTACTTCCATTTTCATCTATTACTTGTTTATCAAAATTATCTTCTACTTTTTTATTAGTAAGTTTTTTAATTTGAATTTTACCAAATAACAAAAATACTATTTCTAATAACTTTGTAACACTTAAAATAATTATTAAGTTTTGAGTATTTAAAAAGTTGATAGAATTTAATATTTCTAATGGAAAATCAAATAAAATTAAAATACATATAGTTGCAAGTAAATCCATAAAAAATAATATAATACCAAATAAACTATTAGATACTACTTTTCCTAAATAGTACTTATTTATAAAAGGAATCCATGCTAAAAAAACACTCTTTTCATTTTTTAATTTAGATAATTTAGTTAATACTATTCCATTAATAATATAATGTACCGACATTAAAAGAAATACTATAACTAATATAATAAATAAACTTTGTGACACACTACCCATATTATAACCTCTCTTTACTATATATAAGTATACCAAAAAACTAGAGATTTCTCTAGTACTTTGTTTATTATTTCTTAATTTTGTGGTTTACAAGTAATACTGACTATAAAAGACATTATAATTGTTACTGTAAGTCCTCCTGATGAATTAGATAAAATACCAGTTAGAAGCCCTGTTATTCCATCATTTTTAAACCCTTCATATGCACCCTTAAATAAGGTATTCCCAAAGTTTGTTATTGGTACTGTTGCACCTGCTTCACTAAAATTTATAAGTGTGTCATATATTCCAAAAAACGATAAAAGAGCCCCTGCTATAACTAAAAATGTATTTAAATGTGCTGGAGTAAGACTAGTATATTCGAGTACTAATTGTCCTATAGCACAAATTAATCCACAAATTATAAATGCATTTAAATATATCATATACTAATCACTTCCAAACTTACCGCATGTGAAACAGATGGAATTGATAAACCAATATTAACTGTCGTTTTAGAATGAAGTGCACCTGTTCCAACCATGAGTATTTTTTTATATTTATTTTCTTTTAATATTTTATTAAATAATATTAATGGTAAACAAGTAGGTCCTGAAGCACCTGCAATAGAACTACCAGTATCTTTATAAAGTAAAGCACCTGCATCCATTAAGTTATCAACTTTTAACTTATACTCCTTTTCTAAGTATTCCTTTAAAATATCTAAGCCATATATTCCTAAATCACCTGTTAATATTAAATCATAATAACTTGGTTTTCTTTTAGTATCTTTAAAATGTTCATAAATAGTTTTAGCAGCAGCAGGAGCCATTACTGCACCAAAATTATTTGCATCTTTATAGCCAATGTCTACTACACTTCCAATAGTCGCACTCTCTAATTTTAAATTAGTTTTTTTATTAGTAACAATAGCACCTACACTACCTGTTGCAGTAAATGTATTTACTTTTTTTCTAATAGCACCATATTCTATTGGAAAACGAAATTGTTTTTCACTAACTAAATTATGTGAGGATGTTACTACCCCAACATTTTTTACACGCTTATTTTCCACAAACACAGATGCAATTAACAAACTTTCAGTAAAAGTACTGCAAGCACTATAAACACCTAAAAATGGTATATTAAAATTTTTCATTCCAAAGTCACTGGCAATTAATTCACTTTGTAAATCCCCACCAATAAAAAGATTTATATCTTTTTCTTTTAATTTACTTTTATTTAATAAACCTTGTACACATTTCTTAACATACTCACTTTCAGCTTCTTCTACACTTCTTTTTTCATAATAATAATCATCTATTAACAAGTCTCCCTTAACAGTAATACCATGTTCATTTTTACCCAATAAAGAATAATAATCTTTTATATAAGAACTATTAAATTTTATTGTCATATAGTCACCCCTTTTAAAAGTGCTAAAAAGAAACTTACAACTAGTCCATACAATATTATAGAACCAGTTAATTTAAAAATATTAGACCCTATTCCCTTTATAGGACCTTCACTTTTATGGTCCATTCCAGCAGAAGTCATAGCATGTGCAAAACCAGTTGATGGAATAATTAAACCACATTTTGCAAAAGAAACAATTTTATCAAAGAAACCAAGTCCAGTTAATATAGAAGATATTACTACTAATGTAATCATAACATACATGTAACTAGCACTTTCACTAAGCAAACATTTAACTCTAAAAAGTTTAAATAAAACTTCACCAAACACACCCATTAATCCACCTATAAAAAATGAAACAAAAACATTTTTAAAAATATTTTCTTTCTTACTATGCTTTTTTACTATTTCGTTATAACTTTTTAAATTCAAAATAACTCACCCATTTATAATATGGACGAGTTATTAAGTTTTATACAGTTATATTACTTCTAATTTTTTTTAATACTTTACTTTCTTCACGAGATACTTGTACTTGACTTAACCCAAGTATAGAAGCAGTCTCACATTGTGTATAATCCTTTAAGTATCTTAGTTCAATTATTTTTCTTTCAGATGGAGTAAGACTATTTAATTCATTTTTTAAATCAATTAAATCATCAATTGTGTTAGTTCTATCAAATCCTATTATTTTTTCTAAAGTGAAATTATCATCATTTAAATCTCTTTCTAAACTAACAGCAAATTCACTTTTTAGAATAGCTTCATTAAGTATTTGTTCATCAACACCTAAATAAGCACTTACTTCATAAGTACTAACACATCTATTATATTCGTGAGACAAATATTCTTTAGTTTGAACATAACTCTTATATAGTTTTAACATATCTGAACTTACTTTCATATTTCTATCATTTTTAATATATTCTATTATTTCACCTAGAACATATTTATAAGCATATGTTGTAAATTTAGTATTACTCTCTTTATAGTTTTTATATGCTTTTATAAAACCAATAGTACCAACTTGAAATAAGTCCTCAATATTATAATGTTTACTATATTTAGATGCTATTTTATAAATGAAATTCTTATTTTCTAATATTACCTCTTCTAAGCCTTTTATCATATTTTCATCACTCCTAGTGCAGTTAATTCATTACTTGTTTCATAAAAATCACTAATGTACTCTTTACTTCTTAGTTTTTCCTTAACTTCATTACTAGTTAAACTACATAATATAATCTTACCATTAGAAAAACTTACTAAATCATTTAGATTCATAAGTGCTTCAATACCCTTAATATCTATTACATTTAATTTATCTAAATTTACTACTATATACATAATACCATGTTTAAGTATAACCGGAAGAACCTCTTCATTAAAAGTATTAACTGTATTTTCATATAATTTACCACTTAATCTTACCCACAAAATCCCACTTTTGAATTCCATTTCTATATTTAACATATTTTGCCTCATACTTAATATATCTTATTTTTTATATTTTTTATACAAAAACGACATAATTAGATAATTATTTCTTTCTACATAATTTTACATATTTAATAAGTATAGGTAAAGATACAAGAAAAGATAATAATCCAAATATTAATATAAATGTTGATGTCTTATCAAAGTTAGAAGTTTTTTCCTCCGTTACCATTGCAATTGGTTTATTAAACACTTCTTCATTATCAAGAACATTTTCATTTTCTTTACTAACAATTTCTTCTTTATTAATAGAATTTAATTTTTTAATTAAACTATCTATTTCCTTATCTTTATTTCTAATTATATTTTCAACTTCATTTTTTGTAAAATTACTATCTTTTTTTTCTATAACATAATCTTCTTCATCTTTAATATAACCTTTTAAATCTGTGTAATAACCTGGATAATAATTCTTATTAATAGTATAACACATATTCATTTTATCTTTATATTTATATTGATAAGAAGAAAACTCTAAAGTTTTTGATTTTTGTTTTGTTAAATCTAATTTAACATCAAGTATACATACTTCATTATCGCAAGCATTACTAATTATAGTATTTTCTTTATTAATATGATCAGCATGAATTTCTTCATTAATATAAGTTTCTAAAGTTAAACCTTTAAATTCAACATTTTCATTGTAATAATAAATTCTTATAATACTTTCTTCTAAATTAACTGGAGCAAACGGAAGTATTGTAAATGTATCATAATTAGATACTCTGGTTCTTGCATCATACCAATTATAAAGTCCATCATTAAAAGTATAACTATTTGCTATAGGTGTATAACCAATTTTATAGGTAATTGGTTTTAAATTTTTATCAAGTACTTCTATCTCATAAATATAAAAATTCTTATTTGAACCAAATGAATTAATTTGAATTTTATTAACTATATTTTTATTAAATACATAATTATAACTTTCTTTCTCAATTATTCTACCATCTTTTTCTTCAGGTTTGCTAAAACTATAAAAATAATCAGTATATTTAATCTTATCTTTAAGAAAATATTCACAATTACTTTCAGCATCAACCTCATAATGAAAGTTACTATCTTCTAACTTATACCATCTATATTTCACCTCACTTTCTGCATTTAATTTTAATGGTAATATTAATATCAACATAAATGATGCTAAAATTTTTAAAAACTTTTTCATAACTTCTCCTTTCTGAAGGTTCATTTTGTCCTTCTACATACTTATACGTAAAAAAAAGCAAAATTACTTTTTTAATTTTGCTTTACATAAATATTTTACACACACATTTACATAAGATATGTAAATTAA
>ENA-ORRN01000199-ORRN01000199.1-human-gut-metagenome-genome-assembly--contig:-NODE-199-length-49739-cov-7.222184_pt1 | contig 49739 bp, 40 predicted proteins | sample MGYA00242174_ERZ509132 | MGnify/ENA primary metagenome ERZ509132 (study PRJEB26280, sample SAMEA2338671) | human gut metagenome | biome: human gut; feature: human-associated habitat; material: faeces... | reverse complement strand
ACGACTGGTAACGAATCTAACCTACGTGGCTATAGTTTTCGGACAGTCTCCCCCTAAACAGGGGGACTGAGGGGGTCTTCTTCCTCCCCCTAGACAGAGGGACCGAGGGGGTCTTCTTCCTCCCCCTAGACAGGGGGACCGAGGGGGTCTTCTTCCTCCCCCTAGACAGGGGGACCGAGGGGGTCTTCTTCCTCCCCCTAGACAGGGGGACCGAGGGAGTCTTCTTCCTCCCCCTAGACAGGGGGACTGAGGGGGTCTTCTTCCTCCCCCTAAACAGGGGGACTGAGGGGGTCTCAAACTATGGATAGGAAATGGATGACAGCAGATCCTTTGGAGTATGAACTTCTTAAGGAGAATGCGAAGAAGAACCGCCAAAATGCTACTGAGGCAGAATCTGTCTTCTGGTCAATGGTTAAAGCATCAGCACTTGGGCAGAGATGCATCAGACAGCATATTATCCCAAAACGGTCATTAGTCCGTTCAATGTATAATTTTAATAACTGCTTGCAGTCTTTTGCTTTTTATAAGGCGTCTTTTGCTTGTTTTTAATTCGCAATAGCTCGCTATTACTCATTAAAAGCCAAACAAAATCCACTCTTCTAAAAAAGCAAAATACAAGCAAGCCCTAATGACCGATTTGGGATTATTGGTGATTATATAGTAGATTTCCTATTCCGCCGAAGCAGACTGATAGTCGAGATCGATGGCGGTTACCATTTCACTGAAGAACAGCAACTCTACGATACTATCAGACAAGAATGGTTAGAAAACCAGGGCTTCAAAGTCATACGTTTCACAAACCAAGAAGTCTTATTTAACCCCGATTATGTCATTACAAAAATAAAACAAAACTTATAACCCTCCCCCAGACAGTTAGCCCAATATCCTCTTCCTCCCCCTAAACAGGGGGACTGAGGGGGTCTTCTATCCTCCCCCTAAACAGGGGGATCGAGGGGGTCTAAATCCTCCGCTCCCCTCCGGACCATCCCCTAAACAGGGGTAATGAGGGGGTCTTTATGGTAGAATACAACATAAATCTTGAAGGCAAGACAATTCTTGTAACAGGTGCTGCAGGTTTTATTGGCAGCAACCTCGTAAAACGTCTTTTCCACGACGTACAGAACATCAAAGTGATTGGTATTGATTCCATCACAGACTATTATGATGTCAACATCAAACACGAACGACTCAAGGAAATAGAAGAAATAGCATCCTCCCTAAACAGGGAGGATCGAGGAGGTTCCTGGACTTTCGTTCACGCATCAATCGCTGATAAAGAAGCTGTAGAAAAGATTTTCACCGAAAACAGGATAGCTGTTGTGGTAAATCTCGCAGCTCAAGCTGGTGTACGTTATAGTATCACTAATCCAGACGCTTACATACAGAGCAACCTCATTGGTTTCTATAATATCCTTGAAGCTTGCCGCCATCACGAAGTAGAGCATCTTGTTTATGCTTCTTCATCATCTGTATATGGCAGCAACAAAAAAGTTCCATATTCAACAGACGACAAGGTTGACAATCCCGTATCTCTTTATGCCGCAACCAAAAAGAGCAACGAGTTGATGGCACATGCCTACAGTAAACTCTACAACATCCCTTCTACAGGCCTTCGCTTCTTCACAGTCTATGGTCCTGCCGGTCGCCCAGATATGGCGTACTTCGGTTTTACAAACAAACTGGTGAAAGGCGAAACCATCAAGATATTCAATTATGGCAATTGTAAGCGTGACTTCACATTCGTTGACGACATCGTAGAAGGTGTAGTTCGCATCATGCAGCACGCACCAGAGAAGCAGAATGGCGAAGATGGTCTGCCAATTCCTCCATATAAAGTATATAATATTGGCAACAACTCTCCCGAAAACCTCCTTGACTTCGTTACCATCCTCCAAGAAGAATTGGTTCGTGCTGGTGTATTGCCAAAGGATTATGACTTTGAAGCCCATAAGGAACTTGTACCGATGCAGCCTGGTGATGTGCCAGTAACTTACGCTGACACGACCCCACTGGAGCAAGACTTTGGGTTTAAGCCGAACACAAGTCTAAGAGAAGGATTGAGACGCTTTGCGGAATGGTATGCTCGTTATTACAACAATTAATTCTTGTTCATGATAGTACAACTTACAATCGCTGGCGTTAGTCGAGAATAATTCAACATTCATGCTCTGGCAAGCGGTAAAGCCGATAACAACACTCAATAATCAAAATTGTGCCAATATTCTTGTAAATATTGAATATATCCTTTATCTTTGTGTTATAATACAAATTTAATATTAGGGTTATGCGATACACAGAAGAACGATATATCAGTTTGCTGACCGATTTCGGTTTCAAGCGAATTTTTGGCACTAATCCCAACAAGGATTTGTTAATTGATTTTCTCAACTCTCTGTTTGATGGTGAACAAGTTGTAAAGAACGTGACATTCCTTAATAGTGAGCATGTTGGTGATGTACGTACAGACCGCAAGGCTATATTCGACGTATATTGTGAGAATGAAAAAGGCGAGAAGTTTATCGTTGAGATGCAGAATGCCAGTCAGAAATACTTCAAAGACCGTTCCCTATATTATGCCACATTCCCTATTCGTGAGCAAGCGAAAAAAGGAGAAGTATGGAATTATGAACTCAAGCATGTTTATGTTGTTGCATTACTCAACTACGACATGACAGATTCTGCTTTTGCACAAGATACAATCAATCACGACATCGGCTTGCTTGACAAGCAGACACATAAAGTGTTCAACGATAAACTCACATTTAAGTATGTTGAAATAGCCAAGTTCAAAAAGAGTATAGAAGAACTGAAGACCAATTATGACAAGTGGATTTATGTTCTTCAAAACCTCTCGCGTCTTGACCGTCAACCCAGGTATCTCCAGACAGGAGTCTTTAGTCGTTTGTTTAATCAGGCTGAAATCGCAAGATTCTCAAAAACAGAACTTCGTGAATATGAGGACAGTCTTAAAGCTTATCGCGACATGAAGAACTCGCTGGATAATGCAGAAGAGAAAGGTATTGCAAAAGGACTTGCAAAAGGTCGTGCTGAAGGCAAAAAAGACAAAGCTGTAGAAATAGCAAAAAAACTTCTTGAAATGGATATGCCTATTGACGCTATAATGAAAGCAACAGGCCTTTCACAGGAAGAGATAACTAAACTTTAAGTTTTATAAATGATTACCTTATCCTCCAAAACTATACCGTTGACGCTATTTGTCTTTCTCAGCTCCTCAGCAACACCACAAAAGTCAACATGCTGAAAGTCTGCAAGAAGTTCGACCTTGCTCTGCAAGGCAAGAAAGGACCATCGGCAAAAGACCTGAGAATGATGGCGTTTATGAAGGATCTGTATGGGGAATAAACATACTACAAGGCATCATGTAAGTACAGCCTTTATTCAAAATACTGATGCGGTTAACCCTCTGAAAAATAGTGGGTACGCTGTATTGATGGTTTACCTTTAACGACTTGCTTAATGCTATTCGCAAGGAGGCAATTTAACTGCGACTCATTATGTTGCCAGTGACTTATGCAGATACTACTCCACTGGAACAGGACTTTGGGTTTAAGCCAAATACAAGTTTAAGAGATGGATTGAGATACTTTGCGGAATGGTATGCAAAGTATTATAGAAACAGACAATAAATAACAGATTAATATTATAAAATTATGAGCATTTTTGCAGGTAAAACCCTTATGATTACAGGTGGAACAGGTTCTTTCGGCAATGCAGTGTTGAATCGTTTTCTCCGTACAGACATTGGTGAAATCCGTATTTTCTCGCGTGATGAAAAGAAACAGGATGATATGCGTCATGAATATCAGGCAAAGTATCCTGATGTAGCAAACAAGATAAAGTTCTTCATCGGTGATGTGCGCAATTTGCAGTCATGCCGCAACGCTATGCCTGGAGTAGATTATATCTTCCACGCAGCAGCCTTGAAGCAGGTGCCTTCATGCGAGTTCTTCCCGATGGAGGCTGTAAAGACCAATGTAATTGGTACAGACAATGTGCTTACTGCTGCTATTGAGGCTGGTGTAGGTGCTGTTATCTGCCTCTCTACAGATAAGGCTGCATATCCTATCAACGCTATGGGTATCACCAAGGCTATAGAGGAAAAGATTGCTGTGGCAAAGAGTCGCTATTCAGGAAAGACCAAGATTTGCTGCACACGTTATGGTAACGTAATGTGCTCACGTGGTTCTGTTATACCTTTGTGGATTGATCAGATTCGCAATGGCAACCCTATCACATTGACCGAGCCAAAGATGACACGTTTTATCATGTCATTGGAAGAGGCCGTAGATCTCGTTCTCTTTGCTTTCGAGCATGGTCAGAATGGAGACATTCTCGTACAGAAGGCTCCTGCTTGTACAATCCAGACTCAGGCAGAGGCAGTATGTGAGCTTTTCGGTGGCAAGAAAGAAGAAATCAAGGTTATCGGTATCCGTCATGGTGAGAAAATGTACGAGACATTGCTTACCAAGGAGGAGTGTGCCAAGGCAGAGGATATGGGCAACTTCTATCGCGTACCTGCCGACAACCGAGGTTTGAACTATGACAAATACTTCAGGGAAGGTGACACAAAACGTGCAGAAATCGAAGAGTTTAACTCCAACAACACATATATACTTAACCTTGAAGAAACCAAGGCAAAGATTGGTGCTCTGGAGTACATCAAGAAAGAATTGAGTGGCGAGGGTAACTTCGTGCAGTAATTGTAACGAACACAGACATCAAGAGTTTTACGAACACAGATATAACAGATTTGACAGATATATTATATTAGTGTTCCAAACTTGGCGTTTATATTTTGATCTGTGTTATCTGTGATATCTGTGTTCAAAAATTAAGTATTATGCGTATATTAGTAACAGGAGCCAAAGGTTTTGTTGGTAAAAACCTTTGTGCTCAACTCAATAATATAAAAGACGGCAAGGCACGTTGCTACGGTGACTTGCAGATAGAGGAAGTATTCGAGTACGACCTTGACTCTACATCCGAGCAGCTTGACCAGTGGTGCAAGGAATGCGACTTTGTGTTCAACCTTGCAGGTGTTAACCGCCCCAAGGACAATGACGAGTTTATGAAGGGCAACTTCGGTTTCGCCTCTACTTTGCTCGACACCCTTAAGGCTCACGGTAACAACTGTCCCGTTATGCTTTCAAGTTCACAGCAAGCATCCTTGACCGGTCGTTTCGGCAACAGCGAATACGGACGCAGCAAGAAAGCGGGCGAGGGACTTTTCCTTGAATATGGCAAAGAAACAGGAGCAAAAGTATTGGTTTACCGTTTCCCAAATCTTTATGGCAAATGGTGTAGACCAAATTACAATAGCGCCGTTGCCACATTCTGCAACAATATTGCTAACGACCTGCCTATCACCGTCAACGATCCTAATGTAGAACTCGAATTGCTCTACATCGATGACCTCGTAGACGAGATGATTCACGCATTAAATGGTGAAGAGCATCATTGCGAGTTTGAGGGACTTGAAGTACTTCCTTCAGCAGAAGGTAAGTATTGCTATTGTCCCATTACCCACAAAGCTACTCTTGGCGAAATCGTTGACTTGCTCCATAAGTTTGCCGAAATGCCCAAGACATTAATGATTCCTGAAATTCCTGCAGATTCATTTGCAAAGCGTCTGTATAGCACTTTCTTGAGTTATTTACCAAAGGAAAAAGCCATCTTCGATTTGAAGATGAATGTAGATAACCGTGGATCGTTTACCGAATTAGTGCATACATTAAACTGTGGACAGGTAAGCATCAATATTTCCAAACCAGGCATCACTAAAGGTGAGCATTGGCACAACACCAAGTGGGAACAGTTCATCGTGGTTTCGGGTCACGGACTTATCCAACTCCGCAAGGAAGGCACAGATGAAGTGTTGAACTATGAAGTTAGTGGTGACAAAATCCAATCAGTCATCATGCTTCCTGGTTACACCCACAACATCATAAACCTCTCCGACACCGAAGACCTTGTAACAGTAATGTACTGCAACGAAGTATTCGACCCGAATAAGCCCGACACCTATTTCGATAAAGTAGAAAAATAACGAACACGGATCTAACAGATCATACAGATGTTTTATTATAAAGAAGAAACATACAAAATAAATGGTGCTGCAATGAAGGTGTACAATACCCTCAAATCAGGCTTTTTAGAAGCAGTCTATCAAGAGGCTCTTGAGATTGAATTCAAGAAGCGGGGTATTCCTTTTGAGAGTGAAAAGGAACTTACAGTCTTTTATGATGGGGTTGAATTAAAACAAACCTATCGCGCAGATTTTGTTTGTTATGGTAATATTATAGTAGAACTTAAAGCGGTATCTCAATTAGATGATGCTCATCGTAGTCAGGTATATAATTACCTATGTGCTACAGGATACAAAGTAGGACTACTGTTTAATTTTGGACATTATGATGGTCTTGAAATTGAACGTAAAGTAAAATAATTTTTGTAGATATAAGTAGTATAAATCTGTATAATCTGTTCTATCTGTGTTCGAAACAAATATTATTAATGTTTTATGAACAAACAACCCAAATTTGACTATTCCGACATAAAGTTCAAAGACAACGGTAAATTAAAGCTCATTATCGTTGTCGGCACACGCCCTGAGATTATCCGCTTAGCCGCAGTAATCACCAAGTGCCGCAAGTATTTCGATGTAATCCTTGCTCACACTGGTCAGAACTATGACTACAACCTCAATGGAGTATTCTTCAAGGATCTGAAGTTGAAGGATCCTGAAGTTTACATGGATGCCGTAGGCGATGACCTTGGTGCTACCTGTGGTAACATCATCAATTGTGCATATAAACTCTTCGCTCAGACCAAGCCTGATGCTGTTCTCGTCCTTGGCGATACCAACAGCTGCCTCTCAGTTATTGGTGCAAAGCGCCTCCACATCCCTATCTTCCACATGGAGGCTGGCAACCGCTGTAAGGACGAGTGTCTCCCAGAGGAAACCAACCGCAGAATCGTGGATATCATCTCAGACGTGAACCTCGCATACTCCGAGCACGCAAGACGCTATCTCGCAGAATGCGGTCTCCCTCGCGAGCGCACATACGTTACTGGTTCACCTATGGCAGAGGTACTCCACGAGAACCTTGCAGAAATTGAAGCCTCAGACGTACACCAGCGTCTCGGCCTTGAGAAGGGCAAATACATCCTCCTCTCTGCCCACCGTGAAGAGAACATCGACACCGAGAAGAACTTCCTCTCGCTCTTCAACGCTATCAACAAGATGGCAGAGAAGTACGATATGCCTATCCTCTACAGCTGCCACCCAAGAAGCCGCAACCGCCTCCAGGCATCCGGCTTCAAGTTGGACGAGCGTGTGCAGGTTCAGCAGCCCCTCGGCTTTCATGATTACAACTGCCTCCAGATGAACGCCTTTGCTGTAGTTTCCGATTCCGGCACTCTGCCAGAGGAAAGTAGCTTCTTCACAAGCGTTGGTCATCCATTCCCAGCAGTCTGCATCCGTACTTCCACAGAACGTCCTGAGTCTCTCGACAAGGCAGGTTTTATACTCTCTGGTATTGATGAGAAGGGACTTCTACAAAGTGTCGATACCGCTGTAGAACTCGTCAAGGATGGCGACTATGGTACTCCTGTTCCAAACTACACCGATGAGAACGTAAGTACAAAAGTCGTTAAGATTATACAATCTTACGTTGGTGTAGTAAACAAGATGGTATGGAGAAAGTTCTAAAAGAATCTCCTCTTTACATTCTTTTTACTTTCTCTACACTCCATACATACTAATAACAAGGTTAGCGTGCGCACAGGTGGGCACAAACGTGTTAGAGTTCAATACCTTCGCACGCTTCAATAAAGATAATAAAACATTAACACCTTTACAAACTGAAATTCTATGGTACAGTTCAATGTAAACCTTGAGGGTAAGACCGTCCTCGTTACAGGAGCAGCCGGATTCATCGGCTCCAACCTCGTTAAGCGTCTATTCCACGATGTAAATAATATAAAGGTAATCGGTATTGACTCCATGACCGATTACTATGATGTGAATATCAAGAAAGAACGTCTTTCTGAAATTGAAGCTCTTGGCCGTGATTGGGAGTTTGTTGAAGACTCCATTGCAAACAAGATTGCTATTGAAAAGATATTCACCGAGAACAAAATTGCAGTAGTTGTGAACTTGGCTGCACAGGCAGGTGTGCGTTACAGCATCACTAACCCTGGCTCATACATCGAAAGCAACTTGATTGGTTTCTACAATATTCTGGAGGCTTGCCGAAACAACATGGTAGAACACCTTGTGTATGCATCATCAAGCTCTGTTTACGGCAGCAACAAGAAGGTTCCTTATTCCACCGATGACAAGGTCGATAATCCTGTCAGCCTCTATGCTGCCACCAAGAAGAGCAACGAGCTCATGGCTCACGCATACTCAAAGCTCTACAACATCCCATCAACAGGCCTCCGCTTCTTCACCGTCTATGGTCCTGCCGGTCGTCCCGATATGGCATATTTCGGATTCACCAACAAACTTCGTGAGGGCAAGACTATTCAGATCTTTAACTATGGAAACTGCAAACGCGACTTCACATACGTTGATGACATCGTTGAGGGAGTCGTTCGTGTGATGCAGCACGCCCCTGAAAAGGCAACAGGAGAAGACGGTCTCCCAGTACCTCCATACAAGGTATATAACATCGGTAACTCTGCTCCCGAGAACCTGCTTGACTTCGTAACTATTCTCCAAGAAGAGCTGATTGCAGCAAAGGTGCTGCCTTCAGATTACGACTTCGAAGCACACAAGGAGCTTGTACCAATGCAGGCTGGAGACGTACCTGTGACATTTGCAGATACCACACCTCTTGAAGAAGACTTTGGTTTTAGACCAAGCACACCACTTCGCGAAGGCTTGCGAGCCTTTGCCGCATGGTACGCTAAGTACTATGGAGCGTGTGTTAAATAATATAAATGGACTTGCTGGTGTACAGGTAGCTCGAAGAGCGTTGTTCAATACAACCACCAGTAACAATTATTTCATGAAAACTTTCTCCATTATTTGGAAAGAGTTATTAATGGGACAGAAAAAAGAAACCGCCTATGCTTGCAGAAAGGTTGCAGAGGCTTTGTTAAATATTCAATTTATCTTTAAATATGAAGAAGGTTATTACATACGGAACATACGACCTGCTACATCAAGGTCACATAAACCTACTCAGACGTGCAAAGGAATTGGGTGACTACCTAATTGTTGGTGTTACCAGTGACTCCTTTGACCGAGGAAGAGGTAAGCTCAATGTTCGCAATAACGTGCTGGAACGAGTAGAAGCCGTAAAAGCGACCGGTTATGCGGATGAGGTCATCATCGAGGACTATGTAGGTCAGAAGATTGATGACATCCAAAAGTATAATGTGGACATCTTCGCCATCGGCTCGGATTGGGAAGGCCTGTTCGACTACCTGAATGAGTTCACAAAGGTCGTTTACCTTCCTCGTACCGAGGGTATTAGCTCTACTATGCTTCGTGCAGAAACGACTACCGATGTGAAGGTAGGCGTGATTGGTTGCGGACGTGTGGCCAATCGTTTCCCATTGGAAGCAGGTGTGGTGAATGGTATTGCTATTACGGCTTGCTATGATACCAATCCTGACGCTATGAATGATTATGCTCGCACCTTCGAGGGGGTGAAGGCTTGCGCAACAGCAGATATGCTACTCAATGAAGTGGATGCTGTTTATATTGCCACTCCACACCTCACGCACTATGAATACATCAAACAGGCTATCAATGCCGGAAAGCATGTGTTGGTAGAAACCCCAATGGTGCTGAAAGGTGATCGTGCCCGTGAGTGCTTTGAGTTGGCTGAGCAGAAGGGCGTAATCTTGATGGAAGCCAATAAGACTGCCCATTGTCCAGCCTTCAATCATTTGATGGTAATGATCAAGAGTGGTGTGATTGGTGAGGTGGTTGATGTGGAAGCCTCTCTCTCAAAGCTATGGGATGACGATATGACTCTTCGTGAGTTCGACCCAGAGCAAGCTGGAGGTTCACTCTATGAGTTGGGTAGTTATCCCTTGCTTCCTATTATCCGACTGTTGGGTTGTAAGTATGAGAACCTGAACATCTACAGTCGCATGAAGGATGGTGTGGATATGTACACCAAAGGCGTTTTCCGCTTCGAACATGCAGTTTGTTCGTTTAAGGTGGGTCTTGGTGTGAAGACCGAGGGCAACCTTGTTATCTCCGGTACCAAGGGATATGCTTACGTGCCTGCCCCATGGTGGAAGACCGACTATTTTGAACTTCGTTATGAGGATCAGAACAAGAATCAGAAGTTCTTCTACAAGTGGGATGGCGCAGGCTTGCGATACGAGATTCAGGAGTTTATATCTTGCATCTTGAATAAGCGATTCTCGACAGCTCGCCTTCGCAGAAGAGAGTCGGTATGTATGGCAGAAATCATGGAGACATTTACTAACAGAAAGAATTTCTTTGAGATATGAAAAGAGCGTTAGTTGTAGGTGGTGCTAATGGTATTGGACTTAGTATCGCCACCGAACTGGCTGCACGTGAGGATATAGAAAAAGTCTATATCGTGGATAAAGCAGCCATTGCGGAAGAATTTATGAATCCGAAATTCGAGGGCCACCAGTTTGACCTCACTCAGGAGGATTACAGTATCTTCGATAAGTTTCAAGACATTGATACTCTAATGATAACGGCTGGTTTTGGTCGTTTGGCATTGTTCAAGGATGTTGACGAGCAGATGATTTCTTTGACTTTCAACGTGAACACCATTCCGGTTATGCGAATCATCAAGCGTTTCTATAGCAAATTGGAAGCACAGGAAGATTTCTATTGTGGTGTGATGGTGAGCATTGCAGGTTTCATGAGTTCACCATTCTTCAGCATCTATGCCGCTACAAAGGCAGCCTTGAAGGTGTTCATCGAAAGCGTGAATGTGGAGCTGCTGAAAGGTGGTAGCAAGAATCAGATTCTTAATGTGAGTCCTGGTTCGTTGAAGGGTACTAGTTTCAACAATGGCAAGACCGACCTCAGTGTGACTGCACCTATGGCAAAAGCCATCATCAGCGAAATGGAAAAGAAGAATGACCTCTTTATCCCTCAATATGAAGAAGTGTTCAAGCATGTATTGGCACGTTATCATGAGGATTTCCGCAAGGAAGGAGCGCATTCGTATGATTATAAAGTTGAGTCTAGAAGAATATAATATGCAGCTATCAAATAGAAAAAAACAGGTTTTCTTACTATACGGATCCTCCGTGGTCGGGCTGTTAGTGGGTGTATTAAACTCTGTTTTAAATACAAGGGTATTATCTCCAGAATTGTACGGAGATGTAAGATATGTTCAAAATATTATAAGTTTTGTATCTAGTATACTATTAGTCGGCTATTTTACGTCCGGTAGCCGATTGTTAGCAATATCAAAATCAGATAATTATAGCCGTTCGATAAGGGGTGCAATGTGTATAATACTTTGCTGTGCGTTATTGATACTTATGCTTACTATGAGTATATTATATATTGTCAGTATAGCGCGAGGTGATGATAACCTTATATCATTGTATCTGATTGCAATACCAGTCTGTGGAAATGCGTTGATGTTGGATTATGTCAATACAACAGCTCAGGGTGATAATCACATTGGTAGAATAGCGATAGCTAGATGTGTGCCTTTCTCTATTTATTTTATTGTAGCGTACTTTGTTTTTAAATTGTTCGGCGCGTCTCCAGAATTAATGCTATTAATGTACAATGGTATAGCTGTAATTATACTCTCTTTGGTGATTTCTTCTACTAATCCTTCATTTAAAAGTTTGAAGCAGGCGTTCTATGAACTTCAGAAAGAAAACAAAGCCTATGGATTCAATGTTTATTTAGGATCGCTGATAGCCGTCTCAACTCAATATTTAGCAGGCATAGCCTTAGGGCACTTTTGTGATGACAATTCAAATGTGGGCTTTTATACACTTGCATTAACTCTTGCAACTCCTTTAACTATGCTGCCATCTATAATTGGCACCACATATTTTAAGGAATTTGCAAGTTCAAACCATATTAGTAAAAGAATACTTTTTTCATCTCTTGGGCTTACATTATTGAGTTTTCTCCTATTTATCATAGCAATACAATATGTCGTATCTTTCTTGTATAATGAAAGCTATAGTGCAGTTGGAATATATGCATCTTTTATAGCTATCGGCACCAGTTTTCACGGATTGGGTGATATGCTTAATCGTTTCTTGGGGGCACATGCAAAAGGCAAAGAGATAAGGAATGGTGCATTAGCATGTGGTATTATGGCTGTATTTGGAAATGTTGTTTTTGTATATCTATGGGGTATTTATGGGGCAATTGCAACTCGTATTCTCAGTTCTATGACATATTTCATAGCAATGTTTTACTTTTACATAAGATTTTCTAAAAAGCATGAGTAGGTTTGTAAATAGTAGGCTATTTTTCATTGTATTTATGGCTGGTTTGATTGTGTCATTAACGGGGTTGTCGTTGGATTCTGTTAGATGGCGCACTTTTGGAGTTAATGACTCTTACGTGACAATATATCAAATAGGTTTATTCTTGTTTGGGATAACCGTTTCATTTGTTAATAAGGATAGATATAAAGACTCAAGTACTTCTATAATAAATCTATTTTGCTTTTTATGCCTGTTGGCTAGTCTAATAAATGGAGTTGATTCCGATTATAGAAGTTTAATGGCTATGCTCTTTAATATTCTTGTCATCCCTATAGGACTAGCCTCCGGTAAATATATTATGGAGAACATAGAAGAGAAATCATACAAAGATATATGGTTTTTGTTGTTGCAAATACCATCTTTATTTGTTGGTATAACACTGCTAGGTGTAAATTTCAAGTTTGACTCTGATTGCGCTTTCGCATTTTTTCTCTACATGCCGCTGGTTTTTTTTATTAGTAAAAACCCAATTAAGATTCCGCTATTAGTATTTTATGGTGTTTTAATACTATTGGCCGGCAAACGTTCCATTTTTGTGGCTTATGTGATGTGTATGGGTATTTATTTCCTTCATTCTGTATTTGAAAAGAATGATAGGACAAGCAGTAAAAATGCGCAGCGGTTATTACTCGTCATTGTACTTTTGGGTTCAGCCTTTTGGCTATACTACAATAATATAGAGCAGTTTGATTACATTGGAGGGCGATTCTCGAATATTAGGGACGACGGAGGTTCTGGTCGCGATGAGCTTTATGCTTCTATTCTTGGCGCGTTTGAATCTTCCGATCTCATAAGCCAGTTATTTGGTCATGGATATTCATCTGTATTGAAAACATTTCAAGTTGGAGCTCATAACGATTTGCTTGAGATTTTGTACGATTATGGTTTTTTAGCTGTATTCACATATGTAATATTCTTGATAAAACTGGTATTATATACATTCCATTTACGACGGTATCATGCAGAAAGGATAGCAGGCATTTCATATATCTTGATTATCAATATATCTATAATTATAATTCTAGGGCTCCTTAATTGCATGGTTGCGTCGACAATTTTCAATTTTACGAATTTTATTGCATTAGGGGCTACGTTAAAACTAATACAAATAAAACAATAAAAATATGGGCAAATTTTATATAATACGAGATTGCTATTTCCCTAATACAGCTCCAACAAATAGAATGATGGGCTTTATAAAGGGATTCTCAGAATTAGGTATAAAAACAGATGTGGTATTTTTTATGCCAGATTTTAGTTTAAGTAAAGCTCCCCAGATAGACGGAGTTACATATCATTATTATTGGAAGTATCTTCCAACCAAAAATCGCATATTAAGATTTTTTTACTATCAGTTTATATATGTTTATATTCTGTATTTTAAGATTAAACGAGGTGATAAGGTCCTTGTTTTGGGATGCGATGATGTCGTAACGCTTTTATCGAAGAAGAAGGGAATTGATGTATATTACGAACGTACAGAACATACGAACTATTCTCGTACTCGTTTTCTAAATTATAGAAGGTTTTTTAGGGCTTGTGCTAATATTAAAGGTTTGTTCATGATATCAGAGCCATTGAAAAAACTATTTGTTGAACATGGCGCAGATGAAAATAAAACATACATAATCAATATGATTGTTGATAGTAGCCGATTCACTGGCCTTGTTAAACAAGCTACAGAACGTTACATTGCATATTGTGGTACAGCATCTAACAACAAGGACGGTGTAGATGAGTTGATCAAGTCGTTTGCTCTTGTTCACAAGAAACATTCAGACATAAAACTTTACATCATAGGTAAGACCCCTGACAAGGAGGATTCGGCTGGCAACCTTCGTCTCGTTGAAGATCTTGGAATAAAGGATTATGTTGTGTTTACTGGTATTGTTCAGGCATCAGAGATGCCACAACTTCTAAAGAATGCAGAGATAGTTGCCCTCGACCGCCCCGATTCTCTACAAGCCCAACATGGATTCCCTACAAAACTAGGTGAGTACTTGTTAACGGAGAATCCTGTAGTTGTTACCAAGGTTGGAGATATTCCACTCTTCATAAAGGATGGAGAAACTGGATTGTTAGCAGAGGAACGCAATCCGAAAGAGTTCTCTGAGAAGCTCATTTGGGCTATTGAGCACCCAAAAGAAGCTGCGGAGATTGGCAAATGTGGGGCAGTACTTGCTATGCGTGAGTTTAACTATCTGAACGAAACTAAGAAAATGGCGTCAATTATTTTTAAAGATTAAAGATATGAAAAATATTACATGTTTTATCTCCTCCTTAGCCGCTGGAGGTGCAGAACATCAGTTAGCGATATTAGCGAATATGCTATATTCTAAAGGGTACAATGTTTCATTTGTTACGTGTTTAAATGACAAAGACTATTACACTCTTAATCCAGGCATTGAAAGAATTAGGATAGAAACCCATAATTCTAATCTTTTATCAGGATTGGCAATGATTAACTATTTCCGAAATTTAAAAACAGATGTGATAATCTCGTTTAGAGAAAGAATGAACCTTGTGGCAATACTCGGTAGTCTTGGTAAAAAAACAAAAATAATAGCAGGCGAACGTAACTTCACAATTGGAAAGCCCACACCTGTAGGCATCCTTAATCAGAAGTTTTTGTACAAATTTGCAGACTATATAGTTGCAAATAGTGAATCACAAGCACGCTATTTATATAGTCTAAATAAATCTTGGAAGGATAAGGTCAGTTCTATAATAAATTATACAGACCTCCAGAAATTCAATATAGTGGGTGAACCAGAAAAAGACGATGTTATTAAGATAGGAATATTTGCAAGATTCTCACCACAAAAAAATTGTTTGCGGTTTATAGAAATGCTAAAAGTTTTAAAGTCTCAAAGCCTGCAGCCTTTTGAGTTTCACTGGTATGGACAAAGATCTGGCAAAGTGAATGATGAATATTACGAATCAGTGGTAGAATGCCGTAAAAATAACGAGGTTGATGATGTGCTTTTTTTTCATGATGCAGTTACAGATGTGCCTAAGAAAATGTCAAATTTTCACGCCATAGCTCTTCCTTCACTATTCGAGGGCTTTTCAAATGCTATTGCTGAGGGTATATGTTGTGGAAAACCAATGCTAGTCAGTGATGTAAGTGATAATTCGGTAATGGTTAAATCTGGTATAAATGGCTATGTTTTTGATCCCTGTAGCTCAGAATCCATGCTTGCATCCTTTAAGGCATTTTTAAAGCTAAATAAAGAGCAAAGGCTGCAAATGGCCAAAAAGAGTAGAGAAATTGCCGAATCTTTATTCGATGCAGAGAAATTCGTAAATGCTTATATAACACTGATTGAGGGATAATATGAATACAAGAAATATAGGTTCGTTATTAAGAACCAATAAATCGTTATATAATATTTATTATTACGTGGGGTCTTTTATATTAAGACTCTTAGGGTTATTCATCCCTGTCAAGAAGAATAGAATTCTTTTTGTAAGTTTTGGAGGATTAAAATATGATGACAGTCCTTTCGAAATATACAATGCAATGATTAATGATGATCGTTTTACGAATTTTCAGTTTGTATGGGCATTCTTGAATCCTGAAAAGTTTGTAATACCAAAAGGTTCTATTGTTACAGTAGACACTATTCGTTATTTCATTACAGCACTAAGTTCTGGAATTTGGATAACAAATAGCAGTGTTGAACGAGGTCTTTCTTTTAGAAGAAAGAATGGATTATATTTTAATTCATGGCATGGCACTCCGTTAAAGAAAATGGGCTCAGATTTATCCTTTAATAATGAGTCTTTTACATCAAAAGCTTCCAATAATTGGGATATACAGTTGGCGCAAAGTCGATATGAAGCAGAAATTTTTTCAAGAGTTTTTAATCTTTCAATTGATAGGCTTTCTGTTATTGGCCTTCCAAGAAATGACAAATTGACAGAAGTACACGAAAGTGACACTATTCAAAAAAAGAAACTCCTTGGTATCCCCCCTGAAAAGAAGGTTATATTATACGCTCCTACTTTTAGAGAATATTTAAAAGATGATAAAAACAACAGTTCATTTTCTATTCCTTTCTCTATCCCTAAATGGGAGGAAAAACTGGGGCGCGATTATGTTCTGATAATAAGGGCTCATTATGATATTGTTAAGTCTTTACAAATACCGACAAGTAGTTTCGTATTAGATTATTCCAATTACGAGAATCTTAACGATTTAATGATAGCTTCAGATATACTTATTTCGGATTACTCAAGTATTTTCTTTGACTTCTCAATTCTTAATCGTCCAATGTTGTGTTATGCATATGATTATGATGAATATAACTCAAAACGTGGATTGTACTTTGATATAAGAAAAGAGTTGGGAATGCTTGATGTCGTTTCGGAAGACTCATTAATCGACTACATACTTAAATTGAATGTAGAGAAATCTATAGAAATTACAAAAAGATTTAGAGACAAATATGTAACACACTACGGGTCTGCTACAAAAGAATCACTTCAGTATATATATAATTGGTATAAAAACAATGAAAAATAATATAAAAATCTGTGGTATTACCACACGCCCTGGCACAGCAAAAGTGATGGTTCCAACACTAACGTATGTCGCAGAAAGGGGGTATGAAAGTTACTTGGTTTGTCAACCATGCAACAACTTCGATAATGGAGTGATTGATCCAATCACATTTATTCCTGTGGAGATGGGGCGTGGAGCTGTTTCACCTATAGAAGTGATTAAATGCACATACCGTCTATATAAATTATTCAAGAAGCATAATTTTGACATAGTTCAGTATGCTTCGTCAAATGCCGGCTTGTATGCGTCTATTGCAGCATGGATGGCTCGTGTTCCAGTACGCATTTTCTGCCAATGGGGAGTACCATATACAGACTACACGGGCTTAAAGCAAAAGTTCTTCAAGTTTATGGAATATTTCACGTGCCTCCTTTCTACAAGTGTTCAGCCTGATAGCCACCTGAATAAGGAGTGGGCGATAAAGGAAGGACTATTTAAGCCGAAGAAAGGACACGTCCTTGGCAAAGGAAGTGCCCAAGGTGTAAGCTTGAAGCGATTTGATATCAGCAAGAAAGCAAGTTGGTACAATGAGATTCGTACACAGTATAATATCTCAAAAGAAGTAAAGGTTTTCAGTTTTGTTGGCAGAATAGTACCGCAGAAAGGTATAAACGAATTATTAGAGGCATTCTTCCGTATTGACAGAAAAGACACTTTCCTCTTCATTCTTGGTGCACCTGACGAATTGGATTCATTGAATCAAGAATTAGTAGAAAAAGCCCAGAAAGCGGATAACATTGTCTTTACCGGTTCTGTTCCCGATCCTGAGCGTTATGTGGCAGCCAGCGACTTCTTTGTTATTCCAAGTTATCGCGAAGGATTCCCGAACACCATCCTCGAGGCAGGAGCATTGGGTGTTCCATCTATTGTTACAAGGATCAATGGTATGATTGATTTGATTCAGGACGGACACACTGGTTTTGTCTGCGAAATAAAATCGGTTGATACACTCTATCAGAGCATGTCCAGAGCACTCTCATTATCGGAAGAGGAATATCGAGCAATGTCAGATAATGTACATACTACTGTTAAAAATGATTTTGATGCCGAGTACATAAAAGAGTGCTTCTATCAGAATAGACAAGAATTAGTGAATAAAAGCAGAAAATAATACTCACATGAATAACGACAGCAAGACATCCCCAACGCTGAATAGGCCTGCCGGGGGGTAAATTAACAAATATCCAAGTACTTCGGTTTTTTAGTGCTTTGGCAGTATCTATGTTCCATATTGGATTCTTGGATCCATTGGGAAACGATTATCATGTTGTATGGTTGGTGAATGGCGTATTTATATTTTACGCTATTTCTGGCTATGTGACAATGTTATCTACCGAGAGTGGATGCGAGAAGTTTATGCTTAAAAGGCTTATCCGAATCATGCCTTTATATTGGTTCCTTACGTTTGCAACTTTTGCTGCAATGAAGGTTGTGCCATCAGTGTTTCCGTACGAACCTTCATTAACGGAATTAATAAAGAGCCTGTTCTTGATTTCTTATTCTCATCAGGCTACTGCAACCGCTAATGCCATGTACCCGATAGTCAGCATGGGTCATACGATTCAGACCACAATGCTGTACTATTTAGTATTTTGGATTGCTTGTAAGTTGTCGTTTAAGAATAGAGGGCTAATTAGTACAGTTGTTCTGCTTGCAGTTGTCATTTGCGGATATGCGTTAAGGCCCGGAGATGCTTTTTTCAGATTCTACACTAAACCAGATGTTGCGTACTTTATTGTAGGTATAGCTGTATATTATGTGCATAAAAGAATGGGCAACATCAAATTCCCCAAGACAGCAATTGTTTCGGTGCTTCTTGTCCTGATATTTGCTGCAACTATGTATCTACACAGTATCTGGATTATGAGTGCTGCTATTTTTGTATTGATGCTTTTGTCAGTTACAATCAATGATAAGAATGCATTCGAGAACCACTCATGGTATAGAGGTCTTGTGGCAATGGGTAACTGGACTTTCTCTTATTTCTTGGTGCACTTATACATATTGCGAGTGGTTGAAGTTGTAGGAGGAACCTCATTTACAACTAAGGCTGTCGCTTGTGATTTTATTGGTATCATTGTAGCATGGGGAGTCTCTTATCTCCTGTACACTATCATAGAACAACGTTTTACAAATGTGCTGAAGGGTTGGCTGCTGAAGAGGTAAGTTGACACTTTCAGCAAAAAAAATATGAATAACGAACTATCAATATCGGCTCGTGGTATAAATATGCCCGAGTCACCTATACGTAAGCTTGCTCCATTGGCTTATGCGGCCGAGGACGAGGGAGTGAAGATATACCGACTGAACATTGGTCAGCCGGATCTGCCGACTCCACAAAAGGCGTTGGACGCTCTAAAGAACGTGGATCGTTCTACTTTGGAGTATTCCCCATCTCAAGGTTACCGCTCTTTGCGCAATGCTTTGGTGAACTATTATGAGCGTTATCAGATAAAGCTGTCGGCTGATGACATCATCATTACCTGTGGTGGTAGTGAGGCTGTATTGTTCGCCTTCATGAGTTGCCTGAATCCGGGTGATGAGATCATCGTGCCGGAACCAGCTTATGCTAACTACATGAGCTTTGCTATTTCTGCAGGTGCAGTAATCCGTACTGTAACGACCACCATAGAGGAAGGATTCTGTCTGCCTAAAGTTGAGAAGTTTGAGGAACTGATTAATGAGCGAACAAAAGCCATCTTGATTTGCAACCCAAACAATCCAACCGGCTACCTCTATACCCAACGCGAGATGAACCAGATTCGCGACTTGGTGAAGAAGTACAATCTGTACCTCTTCTCCGATGAAGTGTATCGTGAGTTTATCTATACAGGTTCGCCTTATATCTCGGCTATGCACCTGGAGGGTATCGAGCAAAACGTAATCCTTATCGATTCCGTCAGCAAACGATATTCTGAATGCGGCATCCGTATTGGTGCATTGATTACCAAGAATGAGGCTGTGCGCAAGACTGTCATGAAGTTCTGTCAAGCAAGATTATCTCCTCCTTTGATTGGTCAGATAGTGGCAGAAGCATCCATTGAGGGAACAGAAGCCTACAGCCGTGAGGTGTATGAGGAATACTTGGAAAGACGAAAGACCTTGATTGATGGTGTCAATCGTATTCCAGGGTGCTATACACCGATACCAATGGGTGCGTTCTACACGGTAGCCAAGTTGCCGGTAGATGATGCCGAGAAGTTCTGTGCGTGGTGTTTGAGTGATTTCAGATACAAAGATGAAACCACTGAAACTCTGAAACCTTCAGGTCATAATCCTGAGGTGAAAGCAGAAACTATTATGATGGCACCGGCAGCAGGATTCTATACAACTCCTGAGTTGGGTAAGAATCAAGTACGTCTCGCGTATGTGCTCTGTAAGGAGGATATTCAAAGGGCGCTGATGATATTGGAGAAAGCGATTGAGGAGTATAACTCGCTGTAAAATTAAAGATAAAGCAGGCAAAAGGCGCGAGGCTGCGAATCGGATTCGTTGCCTGCTGTATTCTATTAAATCTAAAGTTCAAATTTGATATTATGGCAATTTCAGAAAATACTATGGTAAAGAATGTCTATACTTTGGCTGAATTCATGCTGAACCGCTTGAATCATGGAGCTGGTAATGGACATTTTATGGAGGAGGGACTTCATTATAGATATATGCGTAATGGTAAAAAGATAATGGAATCAGAAGGAACTGTCATTTTTGACAATGGGCAATATAGCCAGATAACCATTCCTGAGATTACGGGGTTCAATTCTCCTCGAATGATGGATGTGTTCTATTCTACAAGAGATGTTTTCAAGTTGCAAGACAACGTGTTGAAGATTGCAGGTGGTCGTAAGAATTGTGGAAATTGTGGAAGATACGAAGTGGAGATTTGGTAAAAAATAATTCTACTGATATGAAGATTAAACCAACTGATACATGTTATATTTGTGGGAAACAGGCATGTTCCTCTGAACACGCACCCGCAAGATCTTTTTTCCCTAAATCAATGAGGACTAATCTGATTCAAGTACCATCTTGCGAAGAGCACAATGAATCAACCTCAAAGGATGATGAATATGTACGTCTCATAATCTCGTCGCACTTTAGAAATAATGAGACGGGGAAAAATCAATCAACAGACAAAGGTATCAAGACAATACAGAGAAGTCCGGCGTTGTCTCAAGCACTTCTTGAGAACAAATTAGATGCTACCATAGTAAGGAAGGACTATAGCAAAGAACACTCTATTGCGATACAGATTGATAGAGAACGATTTGATAATGAGATTAGAAAGATTGCCTATGCTTTGTATTACCATAAATATGGTAGAAGATGGAATCGAGCGTTGAATATTGCAACTTACGATCTGTTTGATAATAATGGTAATGTTGACGAGTTAGGCAAGCTGATGTTGGAGACAAAGAAGATGCAGGAACAGATCGGCGCATTAGAGTATGAAGGAGATAATCCTGAAGTATTTAAATACGTGTTTATGGAAACAGATAGTCCTGACGAAACTATATTGCAGATGATGTTCTATGAAGGATTTGAACTCTGGGCATTCCCTGTATTTAGCAGTACAGGTCCCGTCATAACAAAGCAACGAGATGACACAAAGTGAGTCGAAACTAGTAATGGAAATAGAGCCCTTGATGTTTGACTTTGAGAATAGTACAGAGAAAATAGCCACATTGCTAAAAGGAAAAATCATAAATGCCACATTGGGTACACAACTGATATATTCAGATAAAACTCGCAATTGTAGGATGCTGATGTTTGTCATTATGCTAAATGAGTCCTCAAATCTCAAAACCGATTGGGTTACCGCATATAATCTGCTCAAAGAGGCGTATATCATGACCGACAACATCTATGCTCAACTGCAGAAATCACCATACCCTTTCGACTTGAGTGATTACCTACTCGAAATGAAGCAGCACGTCAATACCGATGAACAGATGCATCCGGAAGAACTTGCATACCTCAACAGCTTGCAATTCCCATTGACGGTATATAGAGGTATGTGTAACAAGGAGTTTGAGGACGGACGGTTTGGTGTGAGTTGGTCAGATAGTGAGAAAACCGCCAGTCGTTATGTGTTCTACTCAAAGAACAACAATACGGAGCCAAATGGTAAGATCGTTTCCTTCAAGATAGAAAGGTCAGACATCTTTGCAGCATGGGGTGTTGTCGGAAAGGATAAGGAACTGATTGTTCCTGGACTCAAAAAGCCGGAAGGATATGGCGAGTAAGAACGATGAGAACTTCATAGCCTTTTGTGATTATTCTGCTATAAGTTTCTGAAAAACAACAAGTAGGCAAAGGGCGCGATGCTGCACATCGAATGTGTTGCCTGCTGCAAAAAATAAAAACTCATACAATGCTTATACTGATTTTAATTTCTATAACTCTGGCATATTTGTCTATAAGCCATAAGAAATGGTGGCCAATAATGGTTGCAACCGTTATCTTGGGCGTTTTATCTGTAGTTCAACTATCGTTGATTTATGGATTTGCTCATGATGTTTATACATGGTTTGAAAGAAATCTCAATATTTGTGTGCCTGTATTGTTTATTATATCATTGACCGTTGCTGCCGCACTATGGGTTAACCAATGGGAAGTTGATAGGAAAGATAAAGAGCAGATAAAGCAGAGAAAAGATAACTTATCCAAGATAACCACAGCTGGATATTTAGAGGAGAAAGGTTATCCTCAGGTACCGGAATGGAACGAATATATAAACAATGTTGCTCACCGTTTATCAAAAACAAGGCTTGAAGGAGAAAGCTTTGCATTGGGTATAGCTGGCGACTGGGGATCGGGTAAGACCACATTTTTGAGACAACTACGAAATGAATTACAGAAAACATTCATTGTTATAGATTTCAACCCTTGGGTTTGTACAAGTTCGAAGGTCGTATTGTCTGATTTCTTCCGCACGCTGAGCAATTCTTTTCCTAACGATAAGGAACTGATGGGAGACGTAAAAAAATACGTACAACTTTTGACAGAAGTTGAGGTGATGCCCGGGTTAGTAAGCAAGTTGGCTGATGCATTTCTGCCAGAAGACAATGATTCGATCACAAGCCTCAAATCACAAATTGAGACAAAACTCAATGAAGCCGATGAGAGATACCTTGTATTGATTGACGACTTGGACAGATTGGAACACCAAGAATTGTTCGAGGTCCTTAGATTGATTCGTATAACAGCAAGTTTTAGCAATCTTCTTTTTGTGGTAACTTATGACAAGCATCATATTAACGATATGCTAAAAGCGAATCAGATTTCAAACGGAGAACTGTTTGTGAAAAAGATATTCAACACTGAAATAGTGTTACCAGAACTAGAACCATATCTTCTGCCAAAGATGCTGATGGATGAGATTACACGACTCTTGGGAGATAGTTCGAGAATTCCAGTTGCAATAAGTAATGCAGTTTTTCTTAAAGACAGCATGAATGTGTATAGTATAGGCACATATTTGAAGAATTATAGAGACGTAAAAAGATTCGCAATGGCTTTTGCAACAGAAGCATTCAATATAGAGCAGAAGAATCCACAAGAGTTCTCTTTTGATGAATTCTTTTGGCTGAATATGCTTCGATATTCTGATTACGAGACGTATTGCAAACTGCGAACCTATCCGACTGCTTTTCTTAAAGAGGAAAGCACCATACTCTCATTAAAGGAGGATGTTAACTTAAAGGATGAGTCAAAAGATATATTGACACGATTGTTCACAGGAAGCATGGCAAGTAAGCCTGCAAACAGCATACGTTATAAGAATAATTACCATAATTATTTTAGTTTTCGCATCCAAAAGGATAAGGTTTCGATTGCAGAATTTAACCAATTGTTGATGAGTGATGGCGCTGAGATCTCTCAAGCAATAAATGATTTTTGGTCGCAAAACAGAATAGCATCACTACTTGATGTACTGAAACAAACACAGCCAAACAATCTAAATACTTTACAAGAGAAGAAGAATTATATCTCGGTTCTAATAGGTTTGACGGTTTGTACTAATAAATATTACATCCCATATATAAAAGAGAAATTGCAGCAATCCTTATATCCATCTGAAGAAGAAAGAAATGAATTGGCAAATCATACAATGGAGCTAATCAATGGACTAATTGTTGGTGGAAATGTTAAGGTTGGTTATATAAATGAGTTACTCTCTAAACTCCATTCTGTTGCACATTATGCACAAGAAGATGAAGACGTGCAATATAATTTCAGGTCCATAGTATCAGATGAATTCTTGGTTGAACAATCAAATGTTTTACTAAAAAAGATGTTAGAAAAGTTGGATAAGACGCTTTCAATATGTAACATCACAAAACAAGGTAAGTTCCGTGAGTATTTGGAGGCGGCAACCGTCAACTTTGCAACTGACGTAACTTATGAACCTGTCGAAGAAATATATAAGTGTTTGCCATTTAAGGAACTGCTGACATATTTTACCATCCATAAGTCTGATCAATTGGACGAGTTTATGAAGCCGATTAAATTTGATGATGAAGAGTTAGAATATGCAGATGATGATTGCTATTTTGAAGGCAGAATTGCAAGTATAGAAAAGATAGTGGGCTCTGTACAAAACTTTAAGTCTTTAATTACAGAGTGTTTTGTAAACTCGGATGAAGAAAAGAAAAGCTGGCTTAAATACTGGAGAATAGTGAAATAATGGCAAAAGAACGAAGATAACTGGAAGGTTAACTATGAAGCCCTCAAAGCCCATGTCTTTGAAACCGGTCATTTCCCTAATAAGCATGACAAGCGGCTGAACTGGGTTTTATGTTGTACACCACATAAATACCAGTAGGCTTACTTCTTATGTTCAGCGTGATAGAGCGCGTACCAGATGCAATCAAGGCGGGCAAGTCCGTCAAGATTAGCAAAGGTGACAGCTCTGTAGAGATAACGGCTGATACTTCGACTGGCTCAGCAACCAGTGATTTGAACTAACGATTTTTTTCGACAACTATTATCAGCTTGGCTCTGTGCTCTTGAGGCACAGGGCTGTGCTGTATCTGCATATTTGAAAACGATTAAAACATTATAAATCATGTACAGACATTTCTTTAAGAGACTGATTTCCGTGACACTGGCGGTGTGCGGATTGATTGTGTGCGCTATACCCATGATGGTGATAGCCATACTGATTAAGTGTGATAGCAAGGGTCCTGCGCTCTTCAAGCAGGTGCGACTGGGTAAGGGGCAGAAGCCGTTTACCTGCTATAAGTTCCGCACGATGTGCCAGGGGGCTTTTGAAAAGGGCGGCATTGCCAGCTCGGAGAGTGATAGCCGTATTACGAAGATTGGTGCTATCCTGCGTAGAACATCGTTGGACGAACTGCCACAGATGTTCAATATCCTGAATGGTACGATGGCGATTATCGGTCCTCGTCCTATTCTGGACTTTGAATTTGAGGAGTATAAGGACAATGCACGTTATGCGCACAGATATGATGCTCTGCCAGGTATGTTCTGCACGGTGGATTTGGATCTGCGTGCAACAGCTGACCGTGAGACTCAGTTCTCGATGGATGCTGACTATGTGGATAACATGTCGCTTGCTCTTGACGTGAAGACATTCTTCGGCATCATCTCGACCGTGGTGCTCGGAAAGAATGTGTATAAAGATGGGAAATAAAATATAATTCGAAATAAACTTTAAGAAATATGACAACTACATTTAACGGCCATAAGGTCATTGTGTTCGCATTGGAGCACTATAATCCACTGAATATGATTCGTGCATTCGGTGAACAAGGTATCAACCCTATCTATATCAGTGTGAAGCGCAGATATGAGGTTGCTTGCCGAAGCAAGTATATCAGCACTCTGCATCGTGTTGACTCCGTTGAGGAGGGTTACAAACTGCTGATGGATACTTACGGCAACGAGGAAGAGAAGCCTTACATCGTGTTCTCGGATGATAAGTCGGTTGGTTATTTCGACTTGCACTATGATGAGTGGAAGGATAAGTTCATTACATACAATGCCGGCAAGACAGGTCGTATCAACGAGTTCATGGACAAGTATGAGATTCAGCAGTGTGCAAAGCGTCATGGCTTCAATGTGCTGGATTCGTATGTTATCGGTAAGAACGATCCTCTGCCAGAGAATCTTTGGTACCCAATCATCACCAAGGACATTTCGCCTAATTCGGGCAGCTGGAAGGGTGATGTGTTCGTGTGCCAGAACGAAGAGGAACTGAAGGAGGCTATCGTTAAGATTACCAGTCCGCTGATTATGATTCAGCATTTTGTGGACAAGGAGAACGAGATGGCTCTGGAGGGTTACTGCATCAACGATGGTAAGGACATGCAGATCATCACTCAGATGAAGTGGAAGTACCTCATCCAAGGTTACTACAGCCCATTCCATGACGTGACGATGTTCACCGACAAGGAGATGGAGAAGAAGCTTCAGGCAATGTTTGAGGAGATTGGCTTCAATGGCGTGTTTGAAGTTGAGTTCCTAATTGACAAGGACGGCACCTACTACTTCATGGAGACCAACTTCCGTGCTTCGGCTTGGAACCCAACTTGTAAGTTTGCTGGTATGCCATTGCCTTATCTCTGGGTGAAGGGTATGGAGAACGGCTGTATTGATTCTGCCGACCGTAAGGAGTTTGAACCATTCACCAGTATGAGTGAGGTGATTGACTATGGCAAGCGTGTTGAGGGCGGTATGTGCTCGATCGCTGAGTGGCTTCGCGACTTCAAGGATGCCAAGTGCGTGTATATCTATGACAAGGAAGACCGTGGTCCTTGGGATGCAGTAATTGAAAATTGGGAAAACTTTAAGTAATGGAAAAGTTATTGTTTACAGGTGGCACGGGATTCCTTGGCAGGAATGCTATGCCTGTGCTGAAAGAAAGATATGAGGTAACAACTATAGGTATCACTGATATGGATATGCTGAAAGCAAACTTCGTGAGTGATGTGCCGGAATTACCCGAACGATATGATGTGGTGCTGCATGCTGCTGGCAAAGCGCATGTGTACCCAAAGACTGAAGCAGAACGTCAGGCGTTCTATGACGTGAATTACAAAGGCACTATTCACCTATGCGATGCACTGGAGAAAGTCGGTGTTCCTAAGGCAATAGTGTTTATTTCGACCATGAATGTGTATGGTAGTGAACCGGGAAAGAATGACACCGAGGAAAGAGCCTTAGTTGGCGATAGCCCATATTCGGACAGTAAAATCAAGGCTGAGCAATATCTGACTGAATGGTGCAATAAGCATAATGTAGTATTAGGTATTCTTCGTCCAGGACTATTGGCCGGCGAGGGGGCTCCGGGTAACCTAGGTGCAATGGTAAAGGGTATCAAGACAGGAGCATACCTGAGTATTGCCGGTGGTAAGGCAAAGAAGAGTATCCTGATGGCTTCGGATATAGCACGACTGGTTCCGCTCGTAGCAGAAAAGGGTGGTACGTATAATGTATGTGACTCGCACCACCCATCATTTGGTGAATTGGAGAAATCCATTGCAAAGCAGTTGGGTAAGCATAAGCCAATTAATGTGCCATATTGGTTTGCCAAGTGTCTGGCTTTAGTTGGTGATGTATTCTCATTCTTCCCAATCAACTCAAAACGTCTGAAAAACATCACTACAGACGATGTGTTCAGCAACGAGAAAGCATGTAAGGAACTTGGATTTGAACCGCTGGATGTTGTTGAAAATTATAAAATATAATGAGATATTTCAATTTAGGAGAATTAAGTTCATATAGGGCGTGTTTAATGGGGGTGGCAACTATTATGATATTATGTTGTCACGCTTCTGTGTGGTGTACTGGTCTCCCATCTATTATTAGAAGTTTCCTTGTTCTAGGTAATTTAGGTGTCGATATTTTCCTTTTTTTGTCGGGTTTTGGACTATACTTTTCTCTAGAACATTCTAACAACGGATTATGTTCATGGTATGCCAAAAGATATAATCGTGTTCTAATACCCTATTTTATAATTGTGATACCATGCTATACGATAATTGCCCTTGTAAATGGTGATTCATTTTGTATGTATTTAGCCAATATTTCAACACTTTCATATTGGTTATATCATAAAGGTGCGTGGTATGTTGCAATGCTGATACCCCTATATTTCGCTACTCCACTATTAAAGAAGATTCTTTCTGGAAGATATCAACTTCTGGCTTTTGTGCTATTGGTAATAGCCTCAACTGTACCTGCATATTGCTTATTAAATGTGATTAATATCCGAGATGGTTTCCTTTATAATCTATGTTTCGTCTTGATGAGACTGCCAAGTTTTTTATTCGGGCTATTTATTGCTCCTTGGATTAAGAAAAATAAGGAAATCCGGTACGATTTAATATGCGCAATATCAGTTTTGTTGTTATTCTTGTCATTTATAATGCAGAAAAGAGCGCTTCCATTTGAGTTGTTTATGGTAATTCCAATTACTGTTGTATCTATTAAGGTGATGTCCGTGAATAATAAATATATAGGTGAAATAAGGTGTTTCTTTGCGTTTATGGGAAGTATTTCACTAGAGTCTTACCTTTATAATATTCTTTTGCCAATAATACTTATATCGATTAATTGGGATTTCATTAAAGTTGGTATAAACAATGGTAATTACTTTATCTATAGTTTAACCATTCTAATAGGTGTAGTTCTATCATACTTAACGCATCGAATGACAAATCGATTGATAAGTAATAAACATAAAACAAATGCTTTTTAACACTCTGAATTTCATATTCTTCTTTGTGGCAATAGTAGCGATATACTATCTGCTACCAAAGAACAGTTGGCGTAAGGTGTCCCTATTAGGTGCATCTTACTATTTCTATGCTTGTTTCAATGTGGCAATGCTGGCAGTATTGCTATTTGAAACGGCATTGGCGTATTGGTTTGGATTGTCAAAGAATAAGACTAAGTCCAGCCTCACGGCTACAATCGTTCTTCTGCTCTTGCCATTGCTTTGCTTCAAGTATCTGAACTTCTTGATGGGTACAGTGGGCGATGTGTTGGCATTGAGTGGAGCTTTGGTAGAGATGCCTATGTTTGAACTGCTGTTGCCTATAGGTATCTCTTTCTACACATTCATGGCAGTTGGCTATGTTGTGGATGTGTATAAGGGAAAAATTGAGGCAGAGAAGAACGTGCTGGACTTTGCTCTCTTTGTGGGATTCTTCCCTCAGATAGCAAGTGGTCCAATCGGTCGTGCTGGTCAGTTGATTCCACAGCTGAAGGAGAAGCAACCTTTGCTCTATAACAACCTTTCGGCAGGTGCGAAGATGATGTTGTGGGGCTACTTTATGAAGCTTGTGGTAGGTGATCGTGCAGGTATCTATGTGGATACAGTGTTCGGTAACTATGCGCACCATAACGGCACTTCGTTGCTGTTGGCAACCTTCATGTACACCATTCAGATCTATTGCGACTTTGCCGGTTATTCGCTCATAGCAATAGGTTGTGCAAAGATGATGGGAATAGAGCTGATGGAGAATTTCCGCAGACCATACTTTGCAACCTCGGTGGCAGACTTCTGGAGGAAGTGGCATATCTCGCTCTCGACTTGGTTCCGCGACTATGTGTATTTTCCTTGTGGTGGTAGCCGTTGCAGCAGGTTGAAGACTTATCGCAACTTGATGATTACTTTCCTTGTAAGCGGATTATGGCACGGAGCAGCCTACAATTTTATCCTATGGGGGGGGTATCATGGACTTAATCAGGTGCTTGGCAAGTTGTTACAGCCTGCTAAAGATGCTTGTAGAAAGGTTCTGCACATAGGCGATACGAGCCTTGTACGCAAGGTCTGGGACATTGCTTTGACTTTCTGCTTGATAGCATACGGATGGATGCTGTTCTATGCTCCAGATATGCAGTTCATTGTGGATGTGACAAAGGGCTATCTGCATCTGGGTGCTCCATACATCCACCAGACAACGGTATTCTTCTTTGCCATCGGATTTGCTTTGCTGTTGGTGAAGGACTTCAAGGATGAGTTCTTCGCTGAGAAGATAGCTACTTTCAGAGAAAAGCATAAGAAGTTCAGCATCGGTTGGAACTATGTGAAATATGCCGCACTTGCCATTCTGATTGTTTGGATTGGCGTGCTTGGTGGCGGTCAGTTTATTTACTTCAAATTCTAAGGAGGCAGCATTATGAAAGAAATTAAGAAAGTTCTGATAGGATTGGTTTCAATCATCGTGCTACTCGTTGTGGCAGATTGGGCAGTAGGTACTTGGAGCGAGAAAATGTACTTCAAGTCGAAGTATAGTATTTTCCGTAGGCAGATTTATTGTTTGAATGAATCAGATGATGATATCTTGATTTTTGGGAGCTCAAGAGCGGCACATCATTATATTCCAAGTATATTAAGTGATTCTCTCGGAATGTCATGCTATAATGCAGGTAGTGATGGAGAATGCATATATTATCATTATACGTTATTTGCTTCAATGATTGAACGAGGTGCACGCCCTAAATTTGTCGTTCTAGACGTGATACCCCAGGACATCTATGAGTCCACATCTTCGTCTTTTCGATTAGAGGATGCTATTGAAAGACTCTCACCTCATTATGATGAATTCGCTTCAGTAAAAGAACTATATTCATTGCTCGGTTGGAAGGAGAGAATAAAAATGTGTTCTAGAGCATATAGGTATAATTCGAAACTCGTACAAACGATAAGATGTAATTATATACCGACTTACGACGAATTAGGCTTTGAAGGCTTAGATCGTATTCTGGATAAAGCTCACGTTAGAAAAAAGAAGCAGGGTGATGAAAAAATCATTGATGAAAATAAGATTGCTTATTTACAAAGATTCATACAACTTGCACAAATTAATAACATACCGATAGTTATAGTAGAATCACCTCGTTATATAAGATACGAGACCGGATTGTCTGATCTTGTCCGAGAAATCTCTAATAAAAGCAATATTCCTTACTATAACTTTTCTGATTGTCCTGATATATGTACTCCGGAATTGTTTAATGATGAATCACATCTTAACATAAATGGAGCAACTTTGTATAGTATGAAAATAGCAGATTTATTGAAAGAATTAAAACTGTGATATTGTCAGATTATAAACCATTTGTAGAACTAATACAAGTTTCTATTGGTATAAAAGATGAACTTTCTAAGATGCCTACAAATAAGGGGTGGAAGGTTCTTTTCGATATGTCTAAGAAACAATCTTTGGTTGGAGTTTGTTTCGCTGGCTTGCAACGTCTTGGTGCTGATGCAGATGAGGGCTTTGCTCGAATCGGTATCAGCGAGATGCTGTATCTCACGTGGATGGGTATGGCAGCAAAGATACAACAACGAAATGAAGTTGTTAACCAGCAGTGCATAAGTGTTTGTAAGTTGATGTCGGCAGCGAACCTTGACTTTTGCATCATAAAGGGACAGCAAGTCGGTAGACATTACGACCATCCTCTTCTGCGCCAATCTGGTGACATTGATGTTTTTGTTAAGGGAGGAATGAAGCATGTAGTTGATTACGTACAATCATGTAGCCCAACGAAACAGATTACTCACCAGCATATACAAATGCACGTTTATGACGAAACTGAGGTGGAGGTTCATTATGTTGCAGCTGAGACGCACCGTCCCTTATGCAATAAAAGGCTACAAAAATGGTTTGCAGGTCAGAAATTTGAGGCAAATAAAGACAAATACCTGAATGGATTATTGGTCCCTTCTGATGAATTTAACATAGTACATTCCTTGGTACACTCATTTAATCATATGATAGGTGAAGGTATTGGGCTAAGACAGGTCATGGATTTGTATTTCTTATTGCAGAATTGTGAAGAAAAACGCTTGGAACTTGTATCGCAATTGCTTAAACCGTTTGGACTATTAAAGTTTACAAGTGGAATGATGGCGGTGTTAAAAGAGGTGTTCCAGTTAAGTGATGGCAAACTATTATGTGAGCCTGATCTTGAATATGGAAGGTTTTTGTTAGAGGGAGTTTTAGAAGCAGGTAACTTTGGACAATACGGAGAATCTTCTAGGGCTCCAAAAGGGGAATCTGACCTCGATCGCTTTATCAGAGTAACTCGTCTTAATTTTAGGCTGTTTAAATACCAACCTATTGATGTTATTTGCGAACCTTTATGGAGAATCTATAACTATTTTTGGATGAAATTCCATGGGGTTACGTATTAGTGTATAGTATATGTGTCAAAGAATGATGTATCAATGGATTGTCTGATTGCAATGCCCTTGTTACGGATTTTGAGATAAAATGAATTGTTTTAAGAAATAAAAGTTGAGAAAGATATGAAATACTTACTTGTAGTTGCTCATCCTGATGATGAGGTTTTGGGAGCTGGCGCTTCCATTTGGAAATGGTGCAAGAATGGTGACACGGTGGATGTTGCCATCATGTGTACAGAGGCGAAGGCGCGTGCGTTTCGTCCGGACGATAAGGAGCTGGAGGATGATACGCATAATGCTATCAAGAGCCTTGGAGTGAATAACATCTATGAGGCGACTTTCCCGAACATCGAGATGAATACTGTGCCTCACCTGAAGCTGGTGCAGTTCATCGAGAGTGCAATCAGGGAGAGTGAGCCGGATATCGTGATCACGCACCACCCAGCGGACACGAACAACGACCACATGCAGACTTCAATGGCGTGCCAGGAGGCTGTGCGTCTGTTCCAGAGAAGACCTGAGGTGAAGCGTGTGAAGGAGTTCTGGTATATGGAAGTCCCTTCATGCACAGAGTGGAAGATCAACAATGCTTTCGTGTCGTTCAATCCGAACACCTATGTGGAGGTGGGCAAGGAAGGTGTGGATGCAAAGATCAACGCTCTCTCGATGTACCGTGGCGTGATGCGTCCATACCCACATCCTCGTAGTGTTGAATACATTACAGGCTTGGCAGCTATGCGTGGCAGTCAGTGGGGATGTAACTATGCAGAAGCTTTCCAAGTTGTGCTGCGTAGATATTGATACGATGAATATACTAAAGTCTATTTGGGCATTCTGCTTCTATCTCTTTATGCCAAGGAGGGCGAAGCGTTTGCCCAATAATTGAATATAGTAAGATACTATGGAAATAAATAAAGAATTGCTCGATAAACTATTTGAACAGGCAAAGGAAAATCCACGTTTGCGTCAGAACTTTGATTTGCGTACATCTCCGGCTGACACAAGTCAGCGCATGCTGAATGCCCTGCTGCCAGGAACTGTTGTTCCTATCCACAGGCATCCACAAAGTACGGAGAATGTTTTTCTCTTGTGCGGTAAGATTGTGGAGGTCATCTGTGATGAAAACGGAAACGAGATAGAGCGTGTTCATATTGACCCCACCGTTGGTAATTATGGTTGCGTTGTGCCACAAGGTGCATGGCATACAGTCGAAGTTCTTGAACCGTCAGTTATGTACGAAGCAAAGGATGGTAAGTATGGTGATGATGGAAGTGAGACGTTTGATGAATTTCACGCTAAGAAATAACCGAAACATCTACTTCCCCCACTTCATCTGCCTTCTCAAATAGTCTCGGTGATTTGAAAAAGAATATAGAGTATTTGATTGGCATGGAACGTCAGTCGGGAAGCATGGATGTCATTACACCGCTCTATGTGTCACGTATGCTGAATGTGCCTTTGGAAAAAGTGAAGAAGGTGATGGGGTATTTGGAAAAATGAAGCATTACAACAATGCTATCGTATACTTATCATACTGTTATAAAATGATACTCGCCACACTATTTGATATAGTGCAGCGAGCCAAGAGGAGTCTGGCAAAAAGCCCACTCTTTATCCACTAGGTTGCCCGTTGATGCAGTTGGTTCTTCCCCCTGCGAGCGAAGTACAGGTCTTCTGGCCTTCATAACGTCCACCCTAAGTTATTCAAGAGTCTATTTATAGTCGCTACCTCCCATAGTCGACTTGCATGCAAAAGTACACATAAAAAGTTGAAAAATGGCAGAAATCAATAATAACCTACAAAATATAACAAATTTAGACTTGTCGGGGCAGAATCTGGAAGAAATCCCTAAATATGTGTTTCAATGTAAGAACCTTAGAAAATTGGTTTTGCACAACAATAAAATCAGAAAAATCTCAGGGGATATAAAATTTCTAAGGAAACTCAGATTGTTGGATCTCTCCAATAATAACATCTCTGTTATCAACTTTCAAATTCTTAAATTGCCATGCCTAAGAACATTAAACATGAGTTACAATTCTATTATCTCAATTCCTCATGAAGTGGTTGAGTCACAACTAGAACAACTTATTTTAATAGGTAATGAACTGAAAAAAGTTAGTTTAAACGGTTGGAGCAATCTAAAAAAGCTCAACCTTAGTAACAATAATGTTAAAATAATTGAGTTATATGGGCTATTCCCTAACTTGGAATATCTTTGGATTGGAAACAATCCACTTCAGACGATATTAATTCCGCAAAACTCGCTACCTAAAATAAAAGGTATATACACATATTCATATTCTTCAAAACGAAAAGAAGCAAACATTAAATACCAGCAATTACTATCAAAACGAGAGAATGTTGCTTGCGTATTTTGGAATCAACTCCATGTGGGTAATCCTTGTTCTGAAATGCATCGGCAAAGCGAAAATCTACTACGACTGGAGGAAATAAATTAAAGATAATTCTGATGTAAATTATCTATTCAACAATATTTCGGAAGGAAGAAGAACAACGCATTGCTCTGGAGGAGAAGTCCCAAGAGGCAGCAGAGGTAAGGAAACGGCGTAAGTGTATGGAACGCCCGAAGATAGACTTTGTCCCCAATGGCTTGTATGTGGACTTGGAGGAAGTATACAGTAAGTATTTTCAGTAGGTGGTGACATTATCAACATGAATCAAATACAACTTTACGATTATCAACTCGACATGGTGCAACGGATTGGAGAGGCGTTCAAGAGTCGTCAATCCGTCATGGTTCAGATGCCTACAGGCACTGGAAAAACGCATGTGCTTGTCAGTGTAGTGAAGAACGAGGAACGAAGAGTGAAGAATCCATGTGTATGGATTGTCACCCATCGTAGAGAGTTGGTATCACAGATTGAGGACACCTTGGTGTCATTCGGAATAGAACCATATTCTGAAGCCAATAAGGACAGTAAGATAAGGGTCTTGTCTATACAATGGCTGACCCGTCACTATCAAGAAATAGAAACATCTCCATCATTGATAGTGATCGACGAAGCACACCATACGTTGGCTAAAACCTATGCAGAAGTCATCAACGCCTGCCCCAAGGCAAAGAAACTCGGAGTGACGGCAACCCCTTGCCGATTAAACAGAAATGGATTTACTGATTTGTTTGATGAGCTGCTCTGTTCCTATACTATCGCCCAATTCATCAAGAATGGCCATCTGTCAGACTTTGATTACGTATCGCTTAATCCCAACAGTGAAGACCAGAAGAAAATCGACGGACTGGAGAAGCGTGCTACTGACGGTGACTATAGCATAGCGGAGATGCAGGATGTGTTGGATTGCAAACCGTCAATCCAAAGACTGTATAGAACGGTGATGGAGTTCGTGCCCAAGAAGAAAGGTATAGTGTACGCCATAAACATTGAACACGCCGAACATATTGCCGAATACTACATGGAACATGGAATTGAGACGGTGGCGATAAGCGCAAACACACCTCTCAATGAACGCCGCACCAATATTGAGAAGTTCAAGGACGGACAGATCCAGATATTAGTCAATGTGGATTTATTCGGCGAAGGCTTCGACTGTCCGGATGTCGAGTTCGTACAGTTGGCCCGTCCCACGCTGTCATTAGCCAAGTATCTACAGATGGTAGGTCGTGGATTGCGAGTGGCAAAGGATAAGGAGTGCTGCACTATTCTGGATAACGTAGGACTATATCGTCTGTTCGGTTTGCCCACTGCCGAATGGAACTGGGAAGCTATGTTCCGAGGTATGGAGACTGGTAAGGGCGAGATTGACGCAGCAAGAGACCTGTCGCTGAGAAGCATTGACATCATGGATAATGCGGCAGCCACACAAGACCAGAATACCGACATGGTAGTCATCGCACGCCATGACCAGCCCAAAGTAAACTTACAGTTGGCAGAGTTGCAGAAGATGTTCCGCAAAACGGCACATTTGCGAAGAATGGGTTCTGGATATATGGGAGCCGGACAGTACATCCGTATCGGTGACAAGATGCAGGGGATGTATAAGACCTACGAAGATGTGCGATTAAATTGGCGGTTGGTCAGCAAGACGGAAGGCGGCATCACGAAATACTATCTGCTGCATGAAGTGAATGAGCGAATGGTATACGTAGGAAGGAAAGACCCATGGTCGCCATTGGCGGTAGATGCCAAGGAGCAGTATCTGTATAATGCACAAGGTGCGATGCAAGAAGTGAAGGCTTTGGAACGGGGATACATCACAGGCGAAAAGCGTAGGCAGCCGAGCAATAGCATCCGAAAGGAGATTGATGGAGAAATGTGTCTGGTGACCTATGCCTATTATGCTGTCAATAAGAACAGAGGCAATGACTTCAATAGCAAGGACGCATACGTCTGCGAACATTATATGAATGGTGGATACGCCATCAGCAACAACAAACATCAGATAATATTGGACAATCTGAAGCGTGTGAAGCTTTCAGACGACAACATTGCGGAGGTGGTATTTATCGGAGAAGAGAAACCAACTTGGGTAAACCTTTACACCATGCAGGAGTTTGATGAACGCCCTGTTGTCGAGCGGGTAGGATTTATGAATATGTTGCGAGTGGACAACAACTATTATTTCTATAAAAATAGAGATTTGACCGGCATCCCGATGTTTGACTGGAGCTGTATTGCCAACGATAGAATATTCCTGTTCTTGGATTTATATGTGATATTGCGAGACCAGCCCGACAAAGTATATTATATGGATGGCGAACGCAGAGGAAGCGACCAATGGTATCTGAAACTGATAGACATTGCCAATCCCAATATCAAGAACTTCAAAGAAGTACCTTCGTCATGGTTGCCGAAACGAAACTGAAAAGAGACCACCTCTTGTCTTCCGTTTCTATTCCTGTTTTCTGAACCGTTTGGAAACGGCGGAATATCCGCAGCGCCGGCATAGCGGTTCCACGGCGGTGTGGCTGGTGAAGCCCTGATAGAGGGCTGTGGCGCGTGGAGAGACGAGAATCTCGTTGAGGCTATTGTCGTAGAGATTGCCGAGCGGCATGTCGCCGTTGTGGTCCAGACAGCATGGCACCACCGTGCCGTCGGCAAGCACGCCGATCTGATTGCGCAGCGCATAGCAGAACACCTCTTCCTCCTTGTAGACATCATGCTGAAGGTCGGGCCATTCAAACATGTCGTCGCTTTCCACATACAGGTTCTCTGCGAGTTTCCATCCGTCGTGTCTCTGTGTCCACGGACGAGGCTGGCATTCGGCAATCATGTCCAGAATAGAGTCGTTCATAAGGTTGAGCCCACCTTCGTTCCACAGCCGCAACACCACCACGCATCCGCGCTGCGCCGCTTCTTTGGCAAACGCCATCACCTCATCGATATACTTTTCCGGATTATCCTTCCCGTTGCCCTCATGCGAATGCAGCGAAATCTGCAGCTTGTGTGGCAGTGCGTCGAGCAGGTCGCCACGTTGCGCCAGCAGCGTACCGTTGGTGGTGATAATGGGAGTGAACCCCTTCCGGCGTGCCATCAGGATGAACTCAGGCAGCAGAGGGTGTAGAAACGGTTCGCCCATGAGGTGGAAATACAGGAATCTCACCTCTCCGGCGAGTCGTGTTGTCAGTGTGTCGAATTCGTCAAGCGTCATTGAGTGTTTCTCCCTCGTTGTCTTGGGGCAGAACACACAGTTCAGGTTGCAGACATTCGTGATTTCAAGGTAACATCTGGTAATCATATCGTTTGCAAAGATAATGCAAAAATCCGGATAAGTGAGAGGAATGGGAATTTATTCACATTTCCGAGCGTGAGGATTTTATCTAAACCGAGAGCAATACAAAATGAAAGGCAATAGACTTTCATTTTTATTGCCGAGGTGCCGCCTGTCTTATTTAAAGATAAAGCAGGTAGAGGATAATTTGCATTCGTTTTTGCATATATGCCTTTTTTTGTAAATTTGCATACGAAAACAAACAGAACTACAAAAGAACAAATAAATTAAAAATGAAAGATAAATCAAGAAAGTTTTTCCTTCTGGTTCTATTCGTGATGATGGCAGCATGCAATGTGTGTGCTGAAAATTATCCTTACCGTAGTGATTTCCTGTGGGTCACCGTGCCCGACCATACCGACTGGCTCTATAAGACCGGCGAGAAGGCGCTGGTGGAGGTGCAGCTGTATAAATACGGAGTGGCGCAAGACGTCGAAGTGACATATACCGTATGCCGCGACATGCTCGACGGCGGTCATACCGGCAAGGCTGTGCTGAAACACGGCAGGGCAGTGGTAGATATGGGCACACGCCGCGACCCCGGCTTCCTCGACCTCCGTCTTACTGCCAAAATCGGCGGTGCGACTACCACTCATCATGTCAAGGTCGGCTTCTCGGTGGATAACATCCAGCCCTACACCAAAGAACCATCCGACTTCATGACCTTCTGGCAGAAAGAGCTTGACGAGCTGAAGAGCGTGCCCCTCAGCTACACCATGAACCCTGCCCATGAATACGACACCGACAAAGCCGATGCCTATCTCGTGCGCCTCGACGTGAACAAGCAGGGACAGTGCATCTACGGCTATCTGTTCATCCCCAAGGGCCACATAAAAGGCTCGTGCCCTGTGGTGCTCTGTCCTCCGGGAGCAGGCGTGAAGACCATCAAGGAACCGCTGCGCCACCGCTATTATGCCGACAGCGGCTGCATACGCTTCGAGATGGAGATTCACGGGCTCGACCCGAGGATGAGCGACCGGCAGTTCAAGGAAATAAGCAACGCCCTCAACACCGGTGCCAATGGCTATCTGTGTCAGGGATTGTATTCTCGCGATGATTATTATATGAAGCATGTCTACCTCGGACTGGTGCGTGCCATAGATTTCCTTACCTCTCTGCCTGAGTGGGACGGAAAGAACGTTGCCGTGCAGGGTGGCAGCCAAGGCGGTGCGCTGAGTCTTGTGGCGGCGGCGCTCGACAGCCGTGTGACGCTCTGCTGCGCAAACCATCCGGCTCTTGCCGACATGGCAGCCTACCGCGATAAGGGACGCACGGGCGGCTACCCTCACATGCAGCGCATGGGGCTGCTCAACGAGCAAACGGAGAAGACCCTGCAGTATTATGATGTGGTGAATTTCGCACGCCACATTTCCTGTCCTGTACGTATGACATGGGGGTATAACGACAACACCTGTCCGCCGACAACCAGCTATGCCGTATGGAATGTGCTCCGTTGTCCCAAGTCTTCGCTCATCACTCCCGTCAATGAGCATTGGACCAGCGACGCTACCGAAAGGGAGCATTGCGAATGGATTCTTTCAAATCTCGTCAAGTAGGAGTAGGGGGTAAAATATTTACATTGAAACGGCCTAATGACCGTTTGGGGGTTAAGGATGCCAACAAGGCAGGACCTGCTGTGTTAAGGGCAAAACTGCTTTATGTCGATTGAGATAGAAGAGTTGTCACCACCTGAATTAATAAAAAACTGCAAAAATGAAAAAAACTGTCAGATTGTCTGGTTTTTTGTTGTAATATTCTGACATCCAGCCAGTTGACTGTTATCCAACTGTCAGCCAATTGTCTGGATGGTTTGCTTATGTCAGATGTGAGGAATTCATACGACAGGAATTGCATGCGTTGGTAGAATCCAGGGAAAAGGAATAGGAGTACTACAAAATGAAGATATTGGGCATGTGTCTGACAGCAATTCTGCCCAACAGGGGCAAGCAGCGTGCCCATGTTGGGTAACGTGCTTGCCCCAGTTGGGCAAGCATGCTGCCCAAAAAGCAATCACTGTGTTCTTGTATGAATTAGAGTGTAGTGTGGAGATGACAATACAAACGTTTGCATCGTTTTTTCATGCGTTTTTCACTTTTCGGATTATTTACATATTAGAACACATGTTGAGTCTTTGCTTGCTGCTGAAAGCGGAGGACAAGGGGATGAATGGGATGCAAAGAGACATAACAATTCTCTCTTTGATGAAAAAGACGATGACAGTCAGACTGACAAGGGCAGTCTTTGGGATTACGACTGGAATGATATGATATAACAATAGGTTATAGTTGTCTTAAGGTAAGTTTGTTAGCGCGAGACAGTCTATAGGAGCTTTTGCGGATGCTTTTCCCCCAAAAGGACTCTTGTAGATTGTCTCTTTTTTTTATTCCTACTTGCTTATAATACGGATATTTTGCCTAAATTTGCAAAGGAACATTATATGTCGGTAAATAAGCAATAGTGATAACAGCAAAAAAAGAATATGAAAAACAGAATTACAGAACTTTTCGGAATAGAATATCCCGTGATACAGGGAGGAATGGTGTGGTGTAGCGGTTGGCGACTGGCTGCCGCAGTGAGCGAAGCCGGCGGACTGGGACTCCTCGGTGCCGGATCCATGCATCCCGAAACGCTTCTCGAACATATACGCAAGATGAAAGAGGCTACCCGGAAACCATGGGGCATCAACGTGCCGCTGATGTATCCGGAGATAGACACTCTGATAGACATGATAATAGCCGAGGGGGTGAAGATAGTTTTCACCTCGGCAGGCAGTCCTAAGAAATATACCGCCCGCTTCCATGCCGCCGGCATCAAGGTGGCACACGTGGTGTCGAGCAGCAAGTTCGCAGCCAAATGCGAAGAGGCCGGCGTAGACGCCGTGGTGGCAGAAGGCTTCGAGGCAGGAGGACACAACGGCAGGGAGGAAACCACCACTATGGTGCTCATCCCGCAGGTGCGCCGCGCCACCACGCTGCCGCTCATAGCCGCCGGCGGAATAGCCTCCGGCGAGGCGATGCTCGCAGCCGAAGCGTTGGGAGCAGAGGGAGTGCAGTGTGGCACGGTGTTCGCCATGAGCCGGGAGAGCTCGGCTGCCGATGCCTTTAAAGACCGCTGCGCCTCGCTGCAGGAAGGCGACACGATGCTCTGTCTGAAGAAGCTGGCTCCGACCAGAATGATAAAGAATCCGCTCTACGACGAGATAAAGACTGCCGAAGACAATGGCGCCGATGCCGAGGCGCTGAGAGGCATTCTCGGTAAGGCGGCATCGAAACGCGGTATCTTCGAGGGCGACCTCGACAGAGGAGAACTCGAAATCGGTCAGGTGGCGTCGGCGGTAAAGGAGATACAGACCGCTGCACAGATAGTGGAGCGCATGATGGGCGAATATGCCGATGCACGCAAGCGGATATTGGGATAATCCCAAATCGGTCATTATGGCTTGTTTGGATTTTGTTTTTTAGAAGAGTGGATTTTGTTTGGCTTTTAATGAGTAATAGCGAGCTATTGCGAATTAAAAACGGACAAAAGACGCCTTATAAAAAGCAAAAGACTGCAAGCAGTTAGTAAAATAATATATTTAACGGCCTAATGACCGATTTGGGATAAAAGGCAAGGCGGAAAACGAATAAAAGGGAAATTTCTCCGTTATTATAATTGATGATGGAATAAATTTGCTACATTTGCAATTTGTAATCCGGCTTTGCGTGGATTATCACGCACAAGTAATTCGTATCACACCATAAAAGAAAAAACTCTCTGACAGAACAGTATATCATGAAGGAAGACAACAAGGACATTATTCTCAAACGCATAAAATACCCCGATGAACTGAGAAAACTGCCTGTGGAGCAGTTGCCGGAGGTATGCGATGAGTTGAGGGCAGACATCCTGAAGGAACTGTCGGTGAATCCCGGCCACCTCGCTTCGAGTCTCGGTGCGGTGGAGATGACCGTAGCTCTACACTATGTGTTCAACACACCGTATGACAGACTCGTATGGGACGTGGGCCATCAGGCTTACGGACATAAGATTCTCACGGGCAGACTCGACAGCTTCTGCACCAACCGTAAACTCGGCGGACTGCGACCGTTCCCCTCACCGGAGGAGAGCGAGTATGACTCTTTCATGTGCGGACACGCATCAAACTCCATATCGGCGGCGCTCGGAATGGCAGTGGCTGCCAGGCAGACGGGCCACGACGACAGACACGTGGTGGCGATAATCGGCGATGGAGCGATGAGCGGCGGACTGGCTTTCGAGGGACTCAACAACGTGTCGACGACGCCAAACGACATGATTATCATCCTCAACGACAATAATATGAGCATCGACCGCAGCGTGGGCGGAATGAAGCAGTATCTGTTGAGGCTCAACACCAGCGAGACTTACAACAAACTGAGATATAAGGCTGCCAAATGGCTGCACTCCAATGGTATGCTCGATGACGAGAGACGCAAAGGCATCATACGGCTGAGCAATGCGCTGAAGTCGGCGATAAGCCATCAGCAGAACATCTTCGAGGGGATGAACATACGGTATTTCGGACCCTTCGACGGACACAACGTGGTGGAGCTCGTGCGCACGCTGCGCCAGCTGAAAGAGATGAAAGGACCGAAGCTGCTGCATCTGCACACCATAAAAGGACACGGATACGCACCGGCTGAAAAGGCTGCCACCATCTGGCACGCTCCTGGCAAATTCGACCTCGACACAGGGCAGCGCATAAAGACGGAGGACGGCACCGAACCGGCAAAGTTCCAGGACGTGTTCGGAAACACGCTTCTCGAACTCGCCAGAGAGAACAAGCGCATCGTGGGAGTGACGCCGGCGATGCCTACGGGATGCTCGCTGAACATCATGATGAAGGAGATGCCGGAGAGAACCTTCGACGTGGGAATCGCCGAGGGTCACGCCGTGACATTCTCCGGAGGAATGGCAAAGGACGGGCTGCAGCCTTTCTGCAATATATACAGTGCTTTCGCACAGAGGGCATACGACAATATCATACACGACGTGGCGATACTGAACCTGCCCGTGGTGATCTGTCTCGACAGGGCAGGACTGGTGGGAGAAGACGGTGCCACACATCATGGAGCCTTTGATATGGCGGCTCTAAGACCGGTGCCGAACATCACTCTCGCCTCACCGATGAACGAGCACGAACTGCGCCGGCTCATGTATACGGCACAGCTGCCTGGCAGGGGTACATTCGTGATACGCTATCCGAGGGGTAGGGGAGTGCTCGCCGACTGGCATTGTCCGCTGGAAGAAGTGATGGTGGGCACGGGACGCAAGTTGCGCGACGGCGACGACATCGCCGTGCTGTCGGTGGGACCTGTGGGAAACAACGTGGTGAAGGCTGTCGAAATGATGGAAAACGACGGCGATGGCATATCAGTGGCACACTACGACATGCGCTTCGTGAAGCCGCTCGACGAGAACCTGCTCAAGGAGGTGGCGGCAAAGTTCAAGCATGTCATCACCGTGGAAGACGGAGTGCGCGAAGGCGGTTTCGGTTCGGCGGTGATAGAATGGATGGAAGACAACGGGCAGCATCTTGATATTGTGCGTCTCGGACTGCCAGACCATTTCGTGGAGCATGGCACCGTGGCACAGCTGCAGAATATCGTGGGCATTGATGCCGAAGGCATACGCCGCACGATAAAGGAAACACTCAGGAAGTAAACAAAAAGAAATACATAATGAAGATAATCATTGCGGGAGCATACGCGATAGGTTCGCATCTGGCGAAACTGTTGTCGAGAAACAATCAGGACATCGTGCTTATCGACGACGACGAGCAGAGACTTGAGAATATCAGCTCCGACTACGACATTCTGACGATGCACGCCTCGCCGACGAGTCTGGCGGCACTGAAAAATGCGGGAGCGGCAGACGCCAACCTGTATATCGCCGTGACGCCCGACGAGAATCTCAATATGAACAGCTGTGTCATGGCGAAGGCTATCGGAGCCAAGAAGACCGTGGCAAAGGTGAACAACTATGAGTTCGTGGAGCCGGAGATGGCTAAGTTTTATGAGAAACTGGGCATTGACTCGCTTATCTATCCTGAGAACCTCGCCGCATACGATATCGTGAACGGACTGAAAATGAGCTGGGTGCGCCAGAGATGGGACGTGCACGGAGGAGCTCTCGTGATGCTCGGCATAAAACTGAGGGAGACCTGCGAGATTCTCGACCGTCCGCTGAAAGAACTCTGTAAGCCCGACTCGCCATACTATATCGTGGCGATACGCCGCGACGGCGACACCATCATACCGGGAGGTAATGATGTGCTGAAGATGTACGACCTCGTTTACTTCATGGTGACGAAGCAGTATATACCCTACGTGAGGAAAATCGTGGGCAAGGAGCATTATGTCGACGTGAAGAACGTGATGATAATGGGTGGTGGCGACACTGCCGTGAGGGCGCTGAAGAACATGCCGGAATACATGAACGTGAAGCTGATGGAACACGACGTGGAGCGCTGCGACATTCTCAACGACCAGATTGACGACCAGCGGGTGATGGTGATAAACGGCGACGGACGTGACCTGCAGCTGCTCAACGAGGAGGGAATACACACCACGCAGGCTTTCGTGGCGCTCACGAGCAATGCCGAGACGAATATCCTGGCTTGTCTCACGGCGAAGCGCATGGGAGTGAGAAAGACCGTGGCAGCGGTGGAAAACCTCGACTATGTGAACATGGCGGTGAGTCTCGACATCGGAACCATCATCAACAAGAAGGCTATCGCTGCCAGTCATATCTATCAGATGATGCTCGACGCAGAGGTGAACAACGTGCGCTTCCTGATGACGGCAAACGCTGATGTGGCTGAGTTTACGGCACATCCGGAGTCGAAAGTGACTAAGAAAAGGGTGTATGAACTCGGACTGCCGAATGGTGCCACCATCGGAGGACTCGTGCGCAACGGAGAGGGACACCTCGTGTCGGGTGGTACGCAGATAGAGGCTGGCGACATCGTAGTGGTGTTCTGCTATAACGTGAGGATGGAGAAACTTGAGAAATTCTTCAAGTGATGACATCCCTCAAGGCTCTTTGGCTTATTATCAGTCAAGGGGAATATTGTAGTCATAAAATATGAATCATATAAAGAAATGCTGAATTTCAAACTTATATATAAGGTATTGGGACAGCTCCTCTTCCTTGAGGCATTGCTGATGTCGCTGTGTCTCGCCATGGCTCTGTTTTATAGAGAAGACGATGCCATGGCGTTTGCCATATCCATTGCCATCATCGTGGGGGCTGGCTTTATGCTGAAATACAAGGGTCGCATGGCGGAAAACAGTATGAACCGCCGTGACGCCTATCTGCTCGTCACGCTGACATGGGCGCTTTTCAGCTTCTTCGGGGCATTCCCGTTCACCATCAGCGGATATATCTCAGACTATACCGACGCCTTCTTCGAGACGATGTCGGGATTTACCACTACGGGAGCCACCATCATCGATGATGTTGAGGCTCTGCCGCATGGACTGCTCTTCTGGCGGTCGATGACGCAATGGATCGGTGGATTGGGAATAGCGTTCTTCACCATCGCCATCCTGCCGTCGCTCGTGGGCGGAAGCATAAGGGTGTTTGCAGCGGAGTCTACCGGACCGATAAAGAGCAAGGTGCACCCGCGAATATCGTCGAGCGCAAAGTCGATATGGCTCGTATATCTGTTGCTGACATTGAGTTGCTCCGTGTGTCTGTATCTGGGAGGAATGAACCTCTTTGACTGTACCAACTACTCTATGAGTATTACTGCGACGGGGGGCTTCGCACCCTATAATGACAGTACCGGACATTTCCACTCGGCATTCATCGACTATACCACAATAGCCTTCATGTTCCTGTCTGGAACAAACTTCACGCTCTTGTATCTTACCTTCTTCAAGCGTAAGTTCCTGTCGCTGTTCCAGAATTCGGAATTCAAGCTCTATGTGCTCGTGGTGTCGCTTGCCACGATGGGAATAATGTATTTCCTGATACGCTTCAACGGTTATGACATGGCGAATGCCCTCAGAAGCGCGTTGTTCCAGGTGGTGTCGTTCATCACCACAACGGGAGTCTTCAACGACGATGCCGGCAAATGGCCGCATATCACGTGGGTCATCCTCAGCATCTGTATGTTCATCGGAGCATGTGCCGGCAGTACGAGCGGTGGTTTCAAGAGTGTCAGAGGCGTGATATTGTTCAAGGTGGTGCGCAACGAACTTCGTCGTATCCTTCATCCAAAGGCAGTATTGCCGGTGAGGGTGAACGGCAATTTGGTGAGCAGTTCGGCACAGGTCACGCTGCTCGTGTTCTTCGCCCTGTACATGGCGTTGTGTATCTTTGCATACTTCTGTCTGATATGTATGGGAGTGGACAGCACAAACTCCATCACTATCGCCATGAGTTGTGCGAGCAACGTGGGACCGACGCTGGGACTGGAAATAGGACCTACCGTGTCGTGGAATATCCTGCCTGCCGTGGGCAAGTGGATTTGTTCCGTGCTGATGCTGATGGGCCGACTGGAGATATTCAGCGTAGTAGTGCTGTTCACCCGTGGCTTCTGGAAGGACAGATAACCCATGATATGAAAGAAAACATGCGTTTTCCGGTAGAGGGGGATGCAATGTTTTGATGCTTTTGGAGTTATGATAGCATAAGGAAACTTGTCAATCTTAATAATAACAAATAACAAAACGAAAAGAGAAATGAAGAAATACCTGTTTATGCTTTTTGCCCTTTGCGCTGTAGCGTTTACGGCATGTAGTGATGATGATGATGATTCAAAGGTGTTGCCGGTGCTCGACCCCAACAACACTGATGTCTACATCAATGCTGAAGGTGGAGAGGCTTCCGTAACGGTGAAAAACGCCAAGGAACTCAATATCGTGCAGATAAACGACAAGACTACCGACGACAAGGGAAAGACAAAGGAAACTAACGTGAAGAGTGTGGAAAACGGCAAACTGGCTGACACCAAGAATGTTACAGAGGGTGGATGGTTCACGGCAAAGGTGGTGAACGATGGCGAAGGATACCGTCGTATCGTATTCAACGCACAGCCTTATAGAGATTTTGAGAAGAATCGCGTGAAGTTTATACATGTCACTTGCGGTGACAATATGTATGGTATCGCTTTCAGACTCATTCAGCGCAAGGCCGTTGAGAAGAAATGACTAATTGCTGTTCTATAGTCGGTTGACCAATCCCTAATCAGCCTGATGACCGATTACGGTTAGTAGCAGTCAGAACGTTACTTTAACCCAAATCGGTCATTAGGGCTTGTCTGGATTTTGTTCTTTTAGAAGAGTGGATTTTGTTTGGCTTTTAATGAGTAATAGCAAGCTATTGCGAATTAAAAACGGACAAAAGACGCCTTATAAAAAGCAAAAGACTGCAAGCAGTTATAAAATATCACATTTAACGGCCTAATGACCGTTTTGGGTTTAATAGAGTAAGAAACCATAGCGAAACAAAATATCAAAAACAAAGCGCCCCACATCGCATCAGTATCGCGGTGTGGGGCGCTTTGTTTATACCAAGTGCTTATACCAAGTGTTTGATGAGGTCTTCGCGTGAACCGGCAAGCATGTCGATTACAGGAATCTCCACCATCGTGTAGCAGCCAGGCTGCTGGCGAACAGAGGCACGGGCTACGTTGACGAGCACCTGACCAGTCAATGCAGGGTTGTTGATGCTCATGTTGAACTCCATGCGCTGGTTCTGGGTCTTGCCGCTCACACCTTTGCGCACGAGGTTTACACCATGGCCCATATCGCGTACTTCGTCTACTGAGTCTACGGCAAACACATGTGTCTCGTCGTTGGCGAAATATGGATCTTCCTTCACTGCCTTTGCAACATCCTCCAGTTTCGCTCCTTCTTCAAGTTCCACATACACCATACGGCGGTGCAGACCTTCACCCTTTGGAATGGTAACCGACAGAGCGTTCTTCACACCTGCCTTTGAACGTACGCAGACGCTGTGGCCCATCGACATTCCCGGTCCGAAGTTGGTGTATGACAATCCTTTAGGTGCCAGACTCTGCATCAGAGTGCGTACGATAGAGTCAGAACCTGGATCCCAACCGGCAGAGATGACAGCTACAGCATTGTGCTCCTTGCAGATTGGCATGAGAGTGGCGCGATAGTCCACGATGCCCGTGTGTATATCGAAACTGTCAACGGTATTGATGCCGAGGGCGAGAATCTTCTTGGCATATTCCTCGCAGCTACGCGATGGAGTGGCGAGAATTGCCACATCAACGTCCTTAAGTTCTGTAATGTCCTTAACTACCTCATATTCTGCCAGTTCTGCAGGTTTGTTCTCTGCGCCGTTGCGTCTTACGATACCGGCTATTTCGAAATCCGTTGCTGCTTCGAGAGCCTGTACAGAATAATGTCCGATGTTGCCGTAGCCCACTACGGCTGCTCTAATTTTCTTCATTTTATGTTGTTGTTTAATAGTTTTGTCTTTCTTGATTGCTGTTTTCTTTTATTTATAGTTTTATCTTTCTTGAGTTTTATTCTTTCTTGATTGTTATTCTTTCTTGAAAGTTTTGTCTTTATTGATTGCCATGTAATATGAATATGCATTTGTGAGATGCTCTTCTTGTATGCGCTGAACGTACATTTGTTCGTTCCGACTACAAAAATACGCCTTTTTGTCGGAATATCATCATATTCTTGTCATAAAGAAACTAAAAAGGTGGTATGTTACTTGAACCTGGCCAAATGCAGGTGTGGCCAGCAATATTATTGAGAATGTTATCAAGCCCTAATGACCGATTTGGGATAAAAAAAGACGTTGCTGTGGATAGGTGCATCCCTGCGGCTATACACAGACGTCTTTGAAGACTTATTTATTTTTGGTACAATTCTTTACTTTTTGTGTTTTGCTATATTTATTTCATGCTACATTAATAAATTCCTATATGCTAAATCTTTTCAACCATTCCATCCACAATTCTTCAGATGCTCCGTGTTTTCGGGGCCTCCATACATTTTGGACAAACGGTTCCTTTATTTTGATAATTGTATTTTTATCTTAATTCTTTTATACTTTCTTGTTTTTTGCTTTAGTCCTAAAAACTGTAGATATTGCTTTAGTGAAGTTCAGCTTTTGACAATTTAAAAATGATGATTGAATCTATATATTTTATTATTTGACTTAATCAAAGTTGTATTATTCTATATTGTCATCTCTCCTTTTTGCTTTCCAACTTGCTTTTGTTGACTTTATCTTCTTCTTTTTAAATAGTGCCCCACATCGTTCTGTTGATGCGGAGCCCTATTCTTTGTTGTTCTTACATATTTAATATTTCAAGGAGATATTTATTGTCTCTTCAGTGCATCATTTTTTTGATTACGCTGCAAAGGTAATAAAAGGGAATTAATTCGAGTTAGTAAAAATATGATATAAATTTACTAATGTGTCGCATCCGATGTAATATTTTGTTGATTTGATACAAATGTTTCTTTGAACCTCTGGCTGTCATTTGAGGGTGAGATGTTGGGAAGTGCTTGATTTTAAGGCAGATATGTGATATGTAACATTGTAACATTTTGGCTTAATCGTTTTTGAATGATTAATAAATATGTTACACTAATATTTATCAGATTGCTTGAAAAATGGTTTTGTGTCCTTGGCTTCTGTTGCTTTGTCGTGTCTGAAAGATGGATTTTCGTATATAACGAATATCCCCCCCCAGGCCGTCCGAAAACGGCACTTTGAGGCATATCACAGTTGGCAGAGCCGCT
>ENA-ORRN01000177-ORRN01000177.1-human-gut-metagenome-genome-assembly--contig:-NODE-177-length-53026-cov-4.152631_pt1 | contig 53026 bp, 38 predicted proteins | sample MGYA00242174_ERZ509132 | MGnify/ENA primary metagenome ERZ509132 (study PRJEB26280, sample SAMEA2338671) | human gut metagenome | biome: human gut; feature: human-associated habitat; material: faeces... | reverse complement strand
CAATGCTCCCGCTTATCAGAACTGAGGTTCTCAGCAAGGGCTGGCTGACGGCGGAGGAAATTGTGAATTTCATTGCCGTGAGCGAAAGCACACCCGGGCCGTTCGCAGTCAATATTGCAACTTATATCGGTTCTGTCCGCGGCGGGGCAGCAGGGGCAGTCTGTGCAACGCTCGGAGTTGTGCTTCCGTCGTTTCTGATTATTCTTGCGATTGCGCGATGCTATAAAAAGTTTAAGAGCAGCAGAATAGTTGCGGGACTTATGTCCGGCTTGAAGCCGGCGGTGATCGGGCTTATTGCAGCCGCCGTGTTAACAGTCGGCAAAACCGTTTTTTTGAATTCGGCAACTCCGACAGGCTTTCCCGCCACCGCATCGGACTGGTTTCGAACCGTGAGTTCTGCATTGGTTTTTGTGCTTGCACTCTTTGCCTGCCGAAAAAAACTTCATCCGATATTAATGATTTTGATTGCCGCTGCTCTCGGCATAGCATTCGGCCTTTTGGGCGAAATGCTTGTTGCTTAGAGTTACCCACAGCAATAACACCAAGAACAATATCGCCCATGCGGGCAACACATCGGATTGAGTTTTTTCCGCTGCCTGTTGTGCAAGTTTTGCATTGCCCGAGTGGACGCTATGATTCAAATTAAACATGTGTAAATATTTTTTATTTGTGCAATAAAAAAGCTCGTTTTTCGGTGTGAAAAACGAGCTTTTTTCACAGTTTGAAAGCGGACAACTTAGATATTGTCCGTATGTTTACGCAGGTGCACCGACCAACATTGCTTCATGCACGGGAAGGATTTTTTTGCTGTCGGGCATATGGACGAGAGCTTGATTCAGCACCTCCTCGGCGTTATGCACAAATACAATTTGCAGTGCATCAATAATATCCTTGGGAACTTCGGCAATATCCTTGCGATTTTGCTCCGGAAGCAGCACCGTTGTGATGCCTGCGCGTGCTGCAGCAAGCAGTTTTTCACGCAAACCTCCGATTGCAAGCACTCGGCCTCTGAGAGTGATTTCGCCTGTCATTGCAAGTCTTGCGCGCACCGGAATGCCTGTCAGTGCACTCGCAACAGCCGTCATGAGTGAGATCCCTGCGGACGGACCATCCTTTGGAACAGCACCTTCAGGAACATGAATATGTATATCCGTATGCTGATTGAAATCATCGCTCAGTCCCAGTTCGGAAGCGTGTGCGCGGATGCACGTAATAGCAGTGCGTGCGCTTTCCTGCATAACATCGCCGAGACTTCCGGTAAGCTGCAGCTGCCCTGTGCCTTTCAACGCTTCAACCTCAATTTCTAACAGCTCACCGCCAACGCTTGTCCACGCAAGTCCGTTCACCAGTCCGATTTCAGGCTCCTTATCCGCAGGCTCAAAGCTGTACCGAGATACACCGAGATATTCCTTTATTTTCGATTTGCTGAGCCGAATCCGTTTTTTTCCGTTTGCAATATCAACGGCAGCCTTTCGGCAAACTGCGGCAATGCAGCGTTCAAGGCTGCGAACGCCTGCCTCGCGTGTGTAGCAATTGACAATTTCGGAAATTTCCTCATCCCCGATGGTCAGCATGCTCTTCTTCAGTCCGTGCTTTTCGAGCTGCTTCGGAATCAAATACTGTCTTGCAATTTCGATCTTTTCGGTCGCAAGATAACTCGGAACCTCTATAACTTCCATTCTGTCCAGAAGCGGGCGGGGGATATCGGCAAGGTTGTTTGCTGTTGTTATGAACAGAACCTTGGACAAATCATACGGCATCTCCAAAAAGTGATCGCGGAAAGCAAAGTTTTGTGCTCCGTCAAGCACTTCAAGAATTGCGGCGGCCGGATCACCGTTGTAATCTCGGGATAATTTATCAATTTCATCAAAAAGAATGACCGGATTTACGGTTCCCGCCTGCCGCATTGCAGAAATAATGCGACCCGGCATAGCTCCGATATAAGTGCGCCTGTGTCCGCGAATCTCCGCTTCATCCTTGATTCCGCCGAGACTCATTCGAACAAAGCTGCGGCCCAAAGCCTTTGCAATTGATGCGGAAATGGATGTTTTGCCTACACCCGGAGGGCCCGCAAAGCAAATGATCTGACCGTTCACCTTTCCGGTAAGTTTCGCAACTGCAAGATACTCAAGAATACGCTGTTTGACTTTTTCAAGCCCGTAATGGTCCTCGTCAAGTATCCTGCGTGCATTTTGAATATCAAGATTGTCCTCGCTCATCTCGGTATAAGGCATGTCCAACAGACAATCGATGAAAGTTCGTAGGGACGGTGTTTCGTGTGAACCGGCAGGAAGGGTTGCGAACCTGTCGATTTCTTTTTCAAGTCGGATACGAATTTCATCGGGAAACGTACGTTTCTTCAGTCTTGTACGAAACTCATCGGCTTCCGTCTCCTCGTTCTCACCCAATTCTTTTCGAATTGCCTTTATCTGTTCGCGGAGGAAGTATTCCTTTTGATTCTTTTCTATTTGCTGCTTGACACTCGCCTCAATGCGTTTGCTGAGCTTTGTGAACTCCTGCTCGCGTGCAATAATGTTCAAAAGCGTTATGCAGCGCGAGGCACTGTCCTCCTGTTCAAGAAAACACTGCCGATCCTCGTATTTTTTCAAGGTTATGTTTGCAAGCCTGAATATATATGCAGTATCATCGGAGCTTTTCTCAATAACCTCAAATGCTTCGGAAAGGCTGTTTACTCCGATCAGTTCAAGGTAATCGCGGCATTTTTTCGAAACGAGCGGACGGAGTGACGAAGCTTCGGGGTCGGTTTGCTCTTCATCATCGCAACTGTAAAGGTTCGCGCTGAAAAAGGGCTCCTCGCCCGTGAAACCGTCAACAAGCGCACGGCATACACCTTCCGCCATGACGCGGACAGTATCTCCGGGCAGTTTAATTACCTGCTTGATTTTGCAAATGCAGCCGATCTCATACAGCTGCTTTGCGGTTATATCGGTAAGTTTCGGGTCTTTTTGCGCGGTAAGAAACACCAACCCGTCGTTTTCGGCGGCGGTTTCGATCGCGGCAACGCTCTTGTCCCTGCCTGCATCAAAGCTCAGCAGTGTGTAGGGCATCACAACCAAGCCGCGCAGAGGCACAACGGGCATTTTTTCATAATACTTAATAGCCAAATTTCATATCCTCGTGTTTTGTTGTTTTTTGCCGTGAATGTGTATCAGTCATCGGCTTCTTTTTGAAGAATTATACACGTTGTTTGAAAATTATACAACACACAAATTCAGGCATATATGCAAATTCTCGGGGCAATCCTGTGTATCTTCAACAACAGCACACCAATACTTCGCAGCCCGCAAAAGACCGCTTTGCTTTTCGGTGTCATTTTGTGCCCAATTCCGTACGGAGCGGCCGAATATAAACTGAGCAACACGGTGAATAGCGATATATTTGATGCCGAGTGCGCCTTTGCAGCCGGATTTCGGACTTTTTTTCTTTTTTTTGGCACTCAAGTCTTGTTTATTCACCCATTGTTGTGGTACAATACAGAGTAGCTTGTATTTACCATGGCGGTTCGGCTCTTATGCAATCAGCCTGATTGGAGTATGCTTTGCGCAGAGTCGAGCGATACTCTTTATAGAAAGGAAAAATCATCATGAAAAAAAGATGCGACAAACTCATTGCTAAGCTTCGTGAAAAAAACATCGATGCAGCAATAATCACCTCACCTGTTAACCGCAGGTATTTCTCCGGCTTCACCGGCAGCAACGGTGTTGTTATTGTAACAGAAAACGGTCGCGTTCTTCTTACTGACTTCCGTTATACCATTCAGGCAAATCAGCAGTGCGCCGGAGTTTGCGAAGTTCGTCAGGTTAACCGCGGAATAGGTTCGGGCGATGTTGAAGAAGTTCTTAAAGAATTTGACGCAAAACGCGTTGCCTATGAAGATGCAGCTCTGACCGTTGCCGAATTTAACATGTTCAAGAGCATGCCCTTTGAACTTTTGCCCGAATCAAAGCTTATCTCGGATTGCAGAATCGTTAAGGACGCTGCGGAGATAGCAGAGCTTCAAAAGGCTCAGAATGTTGCGGATGCAGCTTTTGCAGAAGTTCTGAAACACGTAAAGGTTGGCATGACCGAGATTGAACTTCGCAATGAATTCGATTATCTCATTCGCAAGTTCGGCGGGGATGACAATTCATTCGACACCATCGTCGGTTCCGGTCCCAACGGCGCGCTTTGCCATGCGTATCCCGGTCCGCGCAAGATTCAGAACGGTGATTTCGTTGTTATGGACTTTGGCGCACGCGTAAACGGTTATTGTTCGGATATGACCCGCACATTCGCAGTCGGCAAACCCTGCGATGAGCTCGTGAAGATTTACAACATTGTTCTTGAAGCTCAGCTCAAGTGCCTTGAAGTGCTTCGTCCCAATATGAACGCCGCCGATCTTGACAAGACAGCGCGGGATATCATCACAGCGCACGGTTACGGCGAGTGCTTCGGTCACAGCCTCGGCCACGGGTTCGGTCTTGAAATCCACGAAAGTCCCTATGCAAGCCCGCGTTCCGCAGATATTCTTGTCCCCGGAAGCACAATCACCGTTGAACCCGGCATTTACGTTGAAGGACTCGGCGGTGTCAGAATCGAAGATTGCTGCGTTCTGACCGAAACCGGTTACATCAATCTTTGTTCAACCACAAAGGAGCTCATCATCCTCTGATAAGGTCAAAAAAGCCTTGCAAAAGCTTCTTTTGATGTTCCAAGTTATTTTCCGCCTGCAAAACAGCGCAGTATGCGCCCTGCAGGCGGTCGATAAGGTTCCGAGTGGACCTGTTTATTGCAATCATACTTTATAAATTTATATCACGGAGGTATTCCCATGATTTTAGCTGGCGATTTCAGAAAAGGCATTACCGTTGAAATAGACGGACAGGTTTGGAGCATTGCAGATTTTCAGCATGTCAAGCCCGGCAAAGGTGCGGCATTTGTTCGCACAAGGCTGAAAAACGTCATGACAGGTGCGGTTCTCGAAAGAACCTTCAGCCCCACCGACAAGTATCCCACTGCACACATCGAAACCCGCGAAATGCAGTATCTCTATACTGACGGAGATTTGTATTATTTCATGGATAATGAGTCCTATGAACAGCTCGCACTCAATCATGAGCAGGTTGAAGATGCAATCGACTTCGTTGTTGAAAACTCCAACGTCACCATCCGTTTCTACAAAGGCAATGCATTCTCCGTTGCAGCTCCCAATTTTGTTGAGCTGACTGTTACGGAGACCGAACCCGGCTTCAAGGGTGACACCGCGACCGGAACCACCAAGCCCGCCGTACTCGAAACGGGTTACAAAATTGCTGTTCCCCTGTTCGTTAACGAAGGCGATCGCATTCGCGTTGACACCCGCACCGGGGAATACATGGAGCGCTGCTGAGCTGAATGCTCTTAACAGACTCCGCGCCTCTGCTTAACAGGTTGGTTATAGGTTCAAATACTATGGCAAACGAAACAAATATCATTCAAAAGTCCGCTTACCTGCGCGGACTTGCTGATGGAATGAAGCTTTCGGCGAATTCCGATGATACCTCAAAACTTTTGCTTGCGATGATCGACTGCATAGACAGTATTGCGGTACAGGTCAACGACAACACCGATCTCATTTGTGAGCTTGATGACGAAGTTGATTCCTGTTCCGATTCATTGGATGCTTTTGCAGAATTGGTTTTCGGCATTGATGACGACGATGACGAAATCGACATCAACGACGATGATGATCTTTTCGCTTGCGATGACGATGATGATGACAGCAAATGCTTTGGCTGCTCTTGCCCCGGCGAGTGCGATGATTGCTATTGCGACGAAGACTGCGAGGATTGTAATTGCGACGGCAGAGATGATGATTGCTGCATTACCTGCCCCTATTGCGATGCGCGGGTTCCGCTTTCCACACTGTTGGAAAGTGATAATCCTGTTTGCGGAATCTGTCATATGCCGTTATGTTCATCAACCGGTTTCGAGGAGGAATCCGATTCCTGATTTTGCAGCGCACCGAACAAAGTCATTATTGAATCATTTTTTCTCAGCAGGGTTCACATTTAATATGCGGATCCTGCTGTTTGCGAAAGGAGTTTTATGGAATTTGACTCAGCTGCTCTTTGTGGATGTGTGGAATCGCCAAGCACTAAACGAAGTGTTTCGCTGCATCCGAGGCTGGAAGCTGCAGCTGCTCTTCTCGGCAAAACATCTGTACTTGCTGATATCGGGTGTGATCACGGCAGATTTTCGGCTGCAATGCTTCAACGCGGTATTGCTGAAAAAGTTATTGCATCCGACATAAGTGCTCCGTCCCTCAAAAAAGCCGAACAGCTTGCGAATGTGTGCGGACTTTCAAGCAAGATGGAATGCCGTATTTCGAACGGCTTTTCGGCATACTCTGCCGGTGAGACTGACAAGGCTGTTATACTCGGAATGGGCGGCGAGGTTATCCGTTCCATACTTTCACGCTCTGATTCATTCGCGCGTTCGCTTGAGTGCATTGTTATGCAGCCTATGCGCGGGGAAGCCGAACTTCGGAGCTATCTTTACTCAAACAATTATCGCATAATTGATGAAGCGGTTGTTTTTGACAGCGGGAGATACTATCAGCTGATTTCGGCAAAAAACGGAGCACCGTGCCAACTTCCCGACTGCTTTGAAAAAGGTTTTTTTCAATTCGGTGTCGAAGCATTTAATAAGCGTGACCCAATGCTTTTGCCGCTGATGCAGCGGTATCTTTGTATCATTGAACAAAAGCTGCAGCGGGCAGTTTTATCGGGCGGCAGGCCGGAGAGACTCATTTTTGAAGCAGAAAGTACAGCAAAATTGATTTCTGCGTTTTTAAACGGGCGGAATGATGACTGTTCGGCGAAACACACTGATTGATTAAAGGAGCAAAACATGCTGCTTAATGATTTTATAGATATAATGAATAAGCTCGCGCCGCAAGAGACGGCGCTTGGGTTTGACAATGTCGGATTAATAATCGGCACGGACAGAAAGCAGATAAAACGTGTGCTTGTTGCGCTTGACTGCACCCTTGCCGTTGCACTCGAAGCGGTCGAAGTCGGCGCGGATCTTGTTTTAACGCATCACCCTCTGCTTTTTTCGGCAGTTAAGCGTATATCTCCCGAATGCCCTCAAACGGCGGCTGTTTATACCCTTATCCGCAACGGTATTGCACTCTTTTCCGCACATACAAACCTTGATGCAGCGGAAGGTGGAGTAAATACAGAGCTTTGTCGTCTGTTCGGGCTGCAAGATACGATTTCCGTCGGAGAAGACAGCATTATGCGAGTCGGCAATCTCCCTGAAACCATGATGCTGGATGATTTTGCGGCAATGGTTCAAAAGAAGCTCAACACGGTTGCGCGCATATCCGGCAGCAATACCCCTGTCAGCCGCATCGCCGTTATCGGAGGTTCCGGAGGTGCGGAATATGAGCAGGCACATGAAGCCGGAGCGCAGGTGCTTGTAACCGGAGAATGCAAACATTCGGATGCAATTGCCGCCTCCGTTCTCAACTTAAACATTATTGCCGCGGGGCATTACCAAACAGAAAACCCTGTGCTTATTCCTCTTGCTGCATACCTTCGCAGCAATACGGAAGGCGTTGAATACATGATATCCAAAGTAAACACGCCGACTTTCCGCACTTGCGGGCGGTGTGCCGAGTAAGCGATTATTAATTGCTGAAAACTGGCTTTGGATGGTAAGTTTATTGAAAGGATGAAACTGTTATGAATAAACTGGATGCACTTTGGGAGTATCAGCAGGCAGAGCTTGCTCTCGCACGACTGAAGAGGGAAATGAAATCCTCGCCGTCATATCAAAAACGCACAAAGCTGCATAACTTTCTTGCAGAACAGCAAGCGAGCATCGAAAAAATAAATGCGGATATGCGGGCAAAGGACGGTTCACTTGCAACATGTTCATCAAAGCTTGACGCGCTTTTAAAACGTTATGATCTTGAAAAATCCGAACTTGACATCATGGAAAATGATGAAGAAAGCACTGCTGCGGAGTTAACGGAAGCAAAAAAATCCATCGAAAAGCTGCTTGAAGAAATAAATGCTTTGCACAAAGAGCTTGCCGAGATGATAACATGGTTGAATCAAGCTTCCGAGGCCATTTCTTCCGCATACTCCAAGGCGGGACGCGCAAAAAAGGACTATGATGCCGTTCGTGCCGTTTGCGATGCGGAAAAGGATGCATTCAAACCCAGGCTTGACGCCGCAGAAGCCTTGATTGCCGAAAAACGCGGAGATGTTCCGGATGAACTTATGTCCAAATATCTTGCACTCAAAAAGAATTATGTCAATCCTGTTGCAAAGGTTGCCAATAATCAATGCAGCGGATGCTATATGATGCTTCCGTCAGCCGTTGTTAAAAGAGTTGCCGGAAAAACAAGCATTGTTGAATGCGAGAACTGCGGACGAATCCTTACCATGTAAGTTTTTGTGTTATAGATACTGATACCACAGGAATGCTTTCGAAGAATAAAAACTCATTTTGTTCTTTACACAGCATTGAGTTTGCATTATAATACTATTATTGAGTAAGACAAGTGACCGCGCAGGCATTTGCCCGCGAGGAAAGTCCGAGCTCCGCAGGACAGGGTGCCGGGTAACACCCGGTGAAGGCGACTTCAAGGAAAGTGCAACAGAAATAAACCGCCGTATTGCCGCACGGTAATGCGGTAAGGATGGAAAGGCGGGGTAAGAGCCCACCGATACCTCGGTAACGCGGTATGCCATGTAAACCCCACTCGGAGCAAGATTGAAATGGGAGCATTTAATGGCTGTCCGTCACGCTCCCCGTAATCGCTTGAGTGTGCAGGTAACTGCACATCCAGATAGATGGTCACATAAACAGAACTCGGCTTACGGCTTGCTCAATTCAAAAACGGTATTCGCCTTAAACGGCGGATGCCGTTTTTTGTTCTTTTGAATGCTTTTACGCATTTTGCACCCGCCTCTTGCCACCCAGAAGTCAGCCGTTGCTGCTGAATAAATCAAAAACGTATGTTTCACTGTAAAACTGCATACCTTAATATGGAATCAAAAAGCAACCGGAGGGCAAAGATTTGAATCTTTATATAGAAACAAGGGTGCTGAACATTGCAGACTATATCATTGAAACCGGTGCGACTGTCCGCGCTGCGGCAGGTGTTTTCGGCGTATCTAAATCAACCGTTCATAAAGATATAACCGAACGACTTCGCACAATCAATAAAGCACTGGCTGAAAAGGTTGCCGCCGTGCTTGAAGTAAACGTCACATACGCGGCGGACGTGCAACCTATTTGAAATACCACCATGATGATGAAGCTGCCGGTGCATGAGCGGCATATAAACTTTGCAAAAAGCAAGAGAAGCCGCGTGCATATGCGTGCAGCTTCTCTTACGGTTTAAATTACTAACAATGTATCACATATTTGCTCTGTTTGCCATGCGCTCGGCTTGGGACGGGCGCAGATACATGGGGGCGGCGTAACTGCAGGTTTTGAGACTGTCGTCAGCACGTCGGGCAAGGACCTCAGCAATCACGAGCCCTGCATTGACGCTGTCGTGATTACCACAGCAATCACCGACTACGATATATTCGGTGCCGGACAGTGAATCGAGCATTTCTTTTTGAACACACGCGCAAGGAGGAACGGTGCAGTCCTCCCCCTCATAAACTGCAGCATAACCGTTGCCGTTCCGCGCATCCAGCATACAAAGAATCCTGTTGCCGAACCGCCCCTGCGCCGCATGGCGGAGTGCGGCAAGCGAGCTGACAGCTGCAATAGGCTTTTTTTCGGCATATGCAAATGCATTCACGGTTGTAACGCCGATACGAACACCGGTAAATGAGCCGGGACCCACATCAACAGCAAAAAGATCAATGTCCGACAGCTGTAAACCGGCTTTTTCGAGCATATTGTCAATCAGCGGCATAAGCGACACCGAGTGCGGCTTTCCGCTTTCATCTGTCTGCACAATTATGGTTCTGCGACTCGAATCGGAGTCCGAGCATAGAGCCGCAGACGGATATTTTGCGGATGTTGAAACAGCAAGAATAATCATATCAACCTTTCCCGTATGTATTGGCAACCTTGCCCAGTAAATCTTCATATCTTCCACCGAGAGCAAGCGCCTCAACGCTGCGCGGCTCCGAACCGCTGCCGGACAAATGGAGTTCGAGCCGTTCACGAGGCAAAGCTTCCGGAACGTTCTCACACCATTCCATAACAATAACGCTTTCGGAATCAAGGTAGTCCTGGTAGCCTATGGCAAACAGTTCATCAAAGTTTTCCAATCGATAAGCATCAAAATGGTCGAGTGAAAGCGCGGAGCCTCTGTGACTTCGAACGATGGTAAACGTCGGACTCGCAATATCGTCAATTTGAAGCTCAGCAGCGATGCCGCGCACAAATGTGGTTTTTCCGGCTCCGAGATCACCAAACATCGCAATAAACGCCCCCGGGAAGAGTTCCTTGGCGACTGTTTGCCCGAATTTCAGCATCTCATTTTCCGAACAAATCTTAAACTGAATTTTCCGTACTTCGTCGGATTGCTCCGTTTTTAACGAAGCAGAGTTTTTTTCGCTGCTCAATTGAATGTACCTCTTAACAGCAGTTCGTTTCGAAGCTCAGTGAGCCTGTCTTCACGAATTGCCTCGCGTATTTTTTCCATCAAACGATATGTAAACCGCAAATTATGCGTTGTGATAAGCTGCGCAGCAAGGATCTCCCCGGCCTTAACGAGATGCCGTATATATGCACGGCTGAAATTACGGCAGGCATAACAATCACACTCATCTTCGATAGGGCGGAAATCATGGGCAAACTCTGCATTGCGGAGCATTTTTTTGCCGTTAAAAGTGAATGCAAGTCCGTTACGGGCGGAGCGGGTCTGCAAAACGCAGTCAAACATGTCGATTCCGCGCATTGCACCTTCAACCAGGCAATCCGGGCTTCCGACTCCCATCAGGTAATGAGGTTTATTTGCCGGCATATGCGGCATAAGTTGTTCAAGCATTTCGTACATAACAGGTTTAGGCTCTCCGACAGAAAGTCCTCCGATTCCGTACCCCGGAAAATCCATATCGCTCAATACCTTTGCGCTTTCAATACGAAGGTCGGCGAACATGCCTCCCTGCACGATTCCGAACAGAGCCTGATCCTCGCGCGTGTGACTTTCCTTGCAGCGCTTTGCCCAGCGATGTGTTCTGTTCATGGCAGCTATTGTATATCTGCGGTCACAGTCAGCAGGTGCGCATTCATCAAACGCCATTGCAATATCCGCACCGAGAGCCTGCTCAATTTCCATTACATACTCAGGTGTGAAAAACATTTTATGGCCGTCAATATGAGAGCTGAATTCGACTCCCTCCTCATGAATTTTGTTCATTGAAGCAAGACTGAAAACCTGAAATCCGCCGCTGTCGGTCAACATTGGTCCGTGCCACTGGGAAAACTCGTGCAGTCCGCCTGCTTCGCGCACCAGTTCATGACCCGGACGAAGGTGCAGATGATAGGTATTGGAAAGCATGATTCCGGCACCTATTTCCTTCAAGTCTCTGGGCGTCATTGCCTTGACGGTCGCCTGCGTTCCGACACACATGAAACACGGAGTATCAATAACGCCGTGAGGCGTGTGCAGCTTGCCGAGACGTGCGCCGGTGCGGCTGTCTGTTTTTACAAGTTCATATCTTACGGGTTGGTCCATTAATTTCACTCCTGTTGAAGAATGCCGGAAATATACCAGGCATTATTATATGTCGTTTATTTATAAAAAAACAAGTCTGCAATTACTTCAGCGTAAGCTTTTTTAAATGAAGAATGATGCGTCTCCGAACGAGAAAAAGCGATAACGTTCTTCAACGGCATGTTTATAAATCCGCATCACCTCTTCACGGGATGAAAACGCACTGATGAGCATCAGAAGCGTTGACTCCGGAAGGTGAAAATTTGTTATAAGTGCATCCACGGCCTTGAATCTGTATCCCGGGGTTATGAATATGTCGGTTGATCCGCTTCCGGGATTAACAATTCCGTTTTCGTCGGTAATGCTCTCGAGCGTGCGGCAGCTTGTTGTTCCGACCGCAATTATCCTTCCGCCGTTTGCGCGTGCGCGATTGATTCTGTCCGCCGCATCCTGTGTGCACTCGTAGTGTTCCGAGTGCATATGATGTTCCTCAACGTTTTCGACGGAAACCGGGCGAAATGTGCCAAGTCCCACATGCAGAAGAACATCAACAATATCAATCCCTTTTTCAGATATGCGCGAAAGCAGCTCATCGGTAAAGTGCAGCCCGGCAGTCGGAGCAGCAGCAGATCCGTTTTCTTTTGCATAAACCGTCTGATAACGGGTTTTATCATTCAGTCTTTCCGTAATGTACGGCGGAAGCGGCATCTCGCCCGCTCGATTGAGAATTTCTTCAAAAATTCCGTCGTAATTCAGCCTGATAATTCTGTTCCCGTCTTCACGCATTTCTGTAACGGTTGCCGAAAGTTCATCGCTGATTTTGAACGTCAACCCAACTTTTGCACGTCTTCCGGGTTTCACAAGGCATTCCCAATGTTTTTCATCGATTCTGCGAAGCAGCAAAAACTCCATTTTTCCGCCTGTTTCGGGGCGTGTGCCGTAAAGCCTTGCAGGAATAACCCGCGTTGTGTTGCGAACAAGAACATCCCCGGGATTGAGATAGTCTATAATGTCTGAAAAGACCTTGTCTTCAATGCTTTTTGTCGCACGGTTGTAAACCAAAAGACGTGATGCGCTGCGGCACTCTGCGGGAGACTGAGCAATCAGTTCCTTCGGCAAATCATAGTAAAAATCACTCGTTTTCAATCGTTAATTCCTCACTTGAACCCGCGAAAAGAACCTGAATATTCCGATCACGAATTCGTATTCAGCTCATTCAATTGTTTTGTAAATCAACTTCATTTCAGGCGGTTGGAACGGCGATATTTCAACTGCCGAAACCAGCATATCCAGTGCTTGGGCGAGATTTCTCTCATCATTGACATACATGCTTGCAAACGCTTCTCCGCAGGAAACCTTGTCGCCGTACCGCTTGTGCATCAGAATTCCGACAGCAGGGTCGATACTGTCGGAAACATGTTCCCTTCCCGCGCCAATGAGCAGCGAAGCAAGTCCGATTTGTTTTGCATTCATTGCACCGATGTAGCCCGAGCGTGGAGCGAGTACAGGAACGATGCGGCGTGTATTGACCAATTTATCAGGTTCGTCAATGTAAGAAGTATCGCCGCCGAGCCGTTCGATCATCTCACGAAGCTTATTCAGTGCGGCTCCCGATTTTATCGCGGCCTGCAATTTCGGAACGGCGGTTTCGACACTGTCTGTAAGACCCGAAAGCTTCAGCATGTTTCCCGCAAGCGAAAAACAAACGCGAACAAGTTGGTCATCCACCGGAACCTCGCCGCGAAGAACCTGAATTGCTTCCCGCATCTCGAGACCGTTTCCGACAGCCATTCCGAGCGGGCGACTCATATCTGTGATGAGCGCGACGGTTCTTTTGTTCATGTTTTTTCCGATTGCAACCATTTCGGAGGCAAGTTCAACCGCCTCTTCAATTTTTTCCATGAATGCGCCGTTGCCGGTTTTGACGTCAAGAACGATCGCATCCGTTCCCGAAGCAAGCTTCTTGCTCATAATGCTTGAGGCAATGAGCGGAATGCTTTTTACCGTTCCGCTGACATCACGCAGCGCATACATCCTTTTATCCGCAGGATCAAGATCGGCAGATTGACCGATAACACAAAGACCGATATCGCGAACAATCTGTTTGAATCGTTCAAGCGGCTGTTCAACACAAACTCCGGGAACTGATTCAAGTTTGTCGAGAGTGCCTCCGGAGTGGGCAAGCCCTCTGCCGGACATTTTTGCAACCGTGCCTCCGCAGGCTGCAACAAGCGGCGCAACAACAAGAGTTGTAGTGTCTCCGACTCCGCCGGTGGAATGCTTGTCAACTTTGATTCCCGGAACATCGGACAAATCAATCGTGTTGCCGGAATCAATCATTGCCTTTGTCAAAGCGGCAGTCTCGGTTTCGTTCATGCCACGGCAGCAGACAGCCATCATGAATGAAGTCATTTGATAGTCTGCAACTTCACCGTTTACGAGTCCGTTTATCATGAAGTCGATTTCTTCCGGTTTGAGCACCTGTCCGTCGCGCTTCTTTTCAATTATTTCTGTAATAATCATATTGGCAGCCCCCTATCGGAATTCTGTTGCATCGGCGCAGCCTCAAAACGTATGCGACCGCGCCGTATTGCTGAAAAAGTGCTTTTTATTCAACGGTTACGGATTTCGCAAGGTTCCTGGGCTTATCGATATCGCACCCTTTGAGTGAAGCAATGTAATATGCAAACAACTGCAGCGGCACAATTGTCAGCGACGGTGTTGCAATGCTTTCGCATTCGGGAATTCTTATCACATAGTCCGCAACGGTTTCAGTCTGTGCATCGTCTTCGTTGATGACGGCAATGACACTTGCCCCGCGTGCTTTGACTTCCTTGATGTTTGAGATCATTTTTTCGAGCAGCGGCCTGTATGTACACAGTGCGATAACGAGCGTACCGTTCTCAATGAGTGAAATGGTCCCGTGCTTCAGCTCTCCCGCAGCATACGCTTCGGAATGAATATAAGAAATTTCTTTAAGCTTCAGCGATGCTTCAAGGGAAAGTGCGTAATCGACATTTCTCCCGATGAAGAACATATCATGCCCGTTGAAAAACTGCGATGCAAGGAACTGAACCTGCTTAACGTTCGAGAGCATGAATTTAAGCTGCTCGGGTATTCTTTCAAGGCATTCGATTTCATGCGCGATCTGTTGTTCAGACATCTTGCCTTGAGCTTGCGCAATGCACAGCATCAAAAGATGAATAAGCACAAGCTGCGTGCTGTACGCCTTTGTTGTGGCAACGGCAATTTCGGGACCGGCCCAAGTGTAAAGGACATCTTCGCTTTCGTTTGCAATTGTGCTGCCGACAACATTCACAATTGCAATGGTCTTTGCTCCGTGTTTTTTTGCTTCGCGCAGTCCGTAAAGCGTATCCAAAGTTTCGCCCGATTGGCTGATAACAATGGCAAGCGTGTTCTCGTCAACTATCGGATCGTCGTAACGGAACTCGGAAGCGAGAACAGATTCAACGGGAATGCGCAGAGCAGCACGCATGAAATAACCGGCAACAAAGCCGACATGGTAAGCCGAACCGCAGCCGATGATCTTAATCGAATTCACCTTTTTCAGCATTTCGGCAGTAATATGTTTAAAGCCGAGCTCGATTCTGCCGTTCGAAATGCGCGGAGCAATTGTTTTTGCAATGGCTTCCGGCTGTTCCATGATTTCTTTAATCATAAAGTGCGGATATCCGCACTTTTCGGCTGCACTTGCATCCCAGTCAATGTGCTCGTAAACGCAATTTACACGTTCGCCGTAAGAATTAATGACGGTAACGCCGTCCTTTGTGAGTATTGCAAGCTCACGCTCTCCAAGCCTGTATACATCGCGTGTATGCTTGAGAATTGCGGGAACATCGGACGCAATAAAGTTCTCGCCTCTGCCTGCGCCTATAATAAGCGGGCTGTCCTTGCGCATGGCGATAATCTGCCAAGGATAATCCTTGAACAGTATCCCGAACGAATACGAGCCCTTTATCTTGCTTTCGGCAATGCGGACAGCTGCAACAGGGTCGCCGTTATAGCAGTAGTCAATAAGTTCGGAAACAACTTCCGAATCTGTCTCGGTTGAGAAGCTGTGCCCGTGTTCGATCAAAAACTGCCGAAGTTCAAGATAGTTTTCAACAATACCGTTGTGAACAACCGCAACTCTGCCGCTCTTCGATCTGTGCGGATGAGCATTCAAATCGGACGGTTCGCCGTGCGTTGCCCAACGGGTATGACCTATGCCGACGCAGGAATCATCTGCCGGAGCAGCATCGATTATTTTTCGTAAATCAGCAATTCTGCCGCGTGTTTTAAAAATGTTTATTCCTTTTCCGGACACGAGAGCTATTCCCGCCGAATCGTAACCGCGGTATTCAAGCTTTTCCAAAGCGTCCAAAAGGATGGGAGTTGCTTTCTTTTCTCCTATATAGCCGACTATGCCGCACATAGTTTATGCCTCCTTAATATTATCCGTACCATTATACAACTTTTCGTGAGAAAATAAAAGGCTGAATTTTCTGTTTTTCAATAAATATCAAAACGAGTACGCAAAACGGCGAAAAAGGGACGGGATTGCAATGCGAATTTTCCTGTTGCCGAAAGCTGTCCTTTTCTGTTATAATATATGCGGAGCCGTGCTTGAAACGGCGCAATACGGTAAAGGTAACGATATTATAATGCTAAAAAGTGATCAGAAATACACTTCATACATCGAAGTGCTGAAATCCGAGTTGGTTCCTGCGGCAGGCTGCACTGAACCTATCGCAATTGCGTTTGCTGCCGCAAAGGCACACTCAGTGCTTGGAAAGCTGCCCGAAAAGGTTGTGATTTACGTCAGCGGAAACATCATAAAAAATGTTAAAAGCGTTGTTGTTCCGAACACGGGCGGGCTGCGCGGAATCGAAGCGGCGGCGGCAGCGGGCATTGCTGCGGGCGATGCTTCGAAAGTTCTCGAAGTAATTGCCGATGTTGACGAAAACGGCAAACAACGCATATTGGATTTTCTCAAGCTGCATAACATCATCGTTCGTCCGGCCGACAATGATCTTGTTTTCGACATAGATCTTACGGTTTTTGCGGGCAGCGACAGCGTTCGCATTCGAATTATTGATTATCACACAAACATCGTGCTGATTGAAAAAAACGGCGAAGTTGTTTATGCGCCCGAGAGCGTTACTTTTGAAAAATCCGAAAATGCACTCGTTACTGAAAAAGATGCAATGACGATTGCCGAAATCGTTGATTTTGCCGATACGGTTGATCTCTCGGACATCGGCGACACCATCCGCAGACAAATTCAGTATAATTCCGCAATTTCCGCCGCCGGCCTTGCGCACGATTACGGTGCAAACGTCGGCAGGATTCTGCTGAAAACATACGGCAACGATGTTAAAATTCGTGCAATGGCTGCTCCCGCAGCCGGGAGCGATGCGCGCATGAGCGGCTGCGAGCTGCCCGTCATCATAGTTTCCGGAAGCGGCAACCAGGGAATGACTGCGTCGCTTCCCGTTGTTGAGTATGCCAAGGAATACAACAAAACGGAAGAGGAACTTATTCGGGCAGTCATTCTTTCCGACCTTATCACCATTCACCAAAAGTCAAAAATAGGCCGTCTTTCCGCTTTTTGCGGTGCAATAAGTGCAGGCTGCGGTGCAGCAGCCGGAATCGCGTATCTCCTCGGCGGGGATTACGACACAATTGCGCACACACTGGTTAATTCCCTTGCCATTGTTTCCGGCATTGTATGCGACGGAGCAAAAGCATCGTGTGCAGGCAAGATCGCAGCTGCTGTAAACGCCGGCATCCTTGGTTACAATATGTATTTGAACGGATCTCAATTTTGGGCCGGTGACGGTATTGTTTCAAAGGGCGTTGAAAACACGATTCGCAATGTCGGACGTTTGGGTCGGGACGGAATGCGTGAAACAGACAGGGAAATACTGAAGATCATGACTGAAGAATAATTGGCACTTATTCTGTTATTGACATTATATAGCTGCTGAAAGGCTCGCGCCGTATTTACTTGTATATGGCGTGAGTTTTTTGTCGTAAAACTGCAGCGAAGATAAAAAAACAAACGAAAAAGCGGGAGCTGGTTCATCAAATTTGAATCATTCACAAGGATAAACCTGCAGCATACGGAGTCTGTTTTGTTATTTGCGATTCTGCATTGACTTCGGAACTTGCGAAAATTATTGCGAAATGCCCCGCTTGAGTGTATAATATGGATAAATATGCACAGAGGGATAAAAAGAATATGTGTAACAACTGCAAAGAAACAAACCAACCGGAAAACCCGACCGCAATCAATGCTGCTGTTGAACTTAAAGAGGCATCTGATGCTGTCAAGCGGATTCACAGTGCGATATCCGACAAGGGTCTGACCTACTATATCGAGACTTATGGCTGTCAAATGAACGAGCATGACTCCGAAAACATTGCGGGTATGCTTGTTCGGTGCGGCTACACAAAAGCTGATTGCAAAGAAACGGCTGATTTTATACTTTTCAATACATGCTGCGTTCGGGAGCATGCCGAACTTCGAACTTTCGGCAATGTCGGTTTTGTAAAAGAGCTTAAACAAAAGAATCCGCGTTTGATTCTCGGCGTTTGCGGCTGCATGATGCAGCAGAAGCAGGTCGCGAAAAAATTGTTTGATCGTTTCCCGTTTGTTGACATGGTGTTCGGAACACACGAGCTCAAGAATTTTCCGCTGCTGTTGGAACAGGTATTTAACAACAGACGTATCCTCCGTGTTGACGATTCAGCAGGCGAAGTCATAGAAGGTCTTCCGGCCGAACGCGAACCCGGATTCTCCACATTCGTGAACATTATGTACGGCTGTGACAATTTTTGCACGTACTGCATAGTGCCATATGTTCGCGGAAGGGAACGTTCCCGCAGTCCCGAGAACATCATTGCGGAGGTCCGGCAAGTTGTGAACGACGGTTACATCGAAGTCACACTGCTTGGCCAGAACGTAAACTCATACAATTATGACGGAGTTCGCTTCCCGGAACTGTTAAAGCGCGTCAATGATGAGGTTGGAGGACTGAAACGGCTCAGGTTTATGACGTCTCATCCGAAGGATCTCTCGGATGAACTCATCGATGCAATGGCGTCGCTTGACAAAGTATGCAAGCATATTCATTTGCCGGTACAGTCCGGAAGTGACCGAATTCTCCGACTTATGAACAGAAAATACACGAGTGCGGATTATTATGCTCTTGTCGATAAACTTCGGACCCGTGTTAAGGATGTTGAAATAACCACCGATATAATTGTGGGTTTTCCGCAGGAAACAGAGGAAGATTTTAATGCAACATGCGCGCTTGTTCGCAATGTCGGCTACAGCAACGCATATACGTTTGCATATTCCCCACGCGAAGGCACCGTTGCAGCACGCATGGACGGACAAATTCCTCTCGAAGAGAAAAAACGCAGACTGAACGCGCTTAACGCTGTTCTCGCGGAAACTCTTCCGGCGGGAAACGAGAAGTATATCGGCTATGAAGGCGATATTCTCGTTGAAGGAGTCGATCATCGCGGCGAACCGCTGCTTTTCGGCAAGCTTTCCAACTTTAAAATGGTGTATGTTAAGGGCGACGAAAGCCTTGTCGGAACCGTTGTTCCCGTTAAGGTCGACGGTTTGCGTTTCAACTCGCTGCAGGGTCATATCACCGACTGAACAAACGGCCGCATACCCACCCTTAAACAGGCACCAAAGTTTAATCAGCAGGAGAGGACTCTATGGCAAGCATGACCCCAATGATGCGGCAGTATTTGCAGCTTAAAGAGAAGTACAGCGATTGCCTTCTGTTTTTCAGACTCGGCGATTTTTATGAGATGTTTTTTGACGATGCAAAAACAGCATCCCGCGAACTTGAACTGACACTCACAGGACGCGATTGCGGGCTTGAAGAGCGCGCACCGATGTGCGGCGTGCCGTACCATTCGGTTAACACGTACATAACGAAACTTATCGATAAAGGATACAAGGTTGCAATTTGCGAACAGCTTACGGATCCTGCTCTTTCGCAGGGACTTGTTGAACGTGACGTTATTCGAGTTATCACTCCGGGAACGGTTATTGAAACTCAGATGCTCAACGACAAGGAAAATAACTATATTGCCGCCGTGTACCTGAAACGTGCCGGGAAAAACCCATCCTGCTCAATTGCATACAGCGATGTTTCAACGGGTGAATTCTGTGTAACTTCATTTGAAGGCAGCGATATCTCATCGGATCTTTTCAATGAGCTTGTCGGAATATCGCCGCGTGAGCTCATTGCAAATTCGGAAATGTTCGAGGACGAACTGCTGCTTAAACGCATAAAGGCAAGATTCTACACCGAGCAGGCAGAGCAGAGGGCATTCGACATTAAACGCGGCATCGAAAAGCTTTGCAGGCATTTTGGTGTTGCAACGCTGCAGGGATTCGGCATACGCAATGACTCGCCGGATATTGCCGCCGCCGGTGCTTTGCTCGGATATCTTGAAGATACTCAAAAGAACGCACTGACGCATATAACCCGGATAACGAAAATTCGACGCAGCGAGTTTATGGGTATCGACGCGGCGACAAGGCGCAACCTTGAATTAACAGAACCGCTGAGGTTTGACGGCAGCAAGAAAAACACCCTGTTGTATGTTCTCGACAAAACAGAGACTGCAATGGGCGGTCGGCTGCTGCGCAAATGGATCGAACGCCCCCTTCAGATTGAAGAACAGATCAATGAACGGCTCGATGCCGTGGAGGCAATCTCGGACGCCGCACGCGAACGGGAAGTTCTCGCGGCTGCACTTTCCGATGTTTATGACATCGAACGCTTGTGCAGCAGAATTGCATACGGAACGGTCACCCCAAAAGACTGTCTTTCACTGTGCTCAACGCTTGCTGCATTGCCCTTGATTTATGCTGCCGCAAACAGCTTTGCCTGTTCAAAACTTCAATCACTTGCCGCACGCATTGATCCTATGACCGAGATTGCAGAGCTACTCAAATCCGCAATAAATGATGATGCGGGGATATCCGTAAAGGACGGAAATATTATAAAAAGCGGCTACAACGCCGAAGTTGACGAGTTACGCAGTCTTGCTGAAAACGGAGGCAAATGGCTTCGTGACTTTGAATCTGCCGAAAAAACACGAACAGGCATAAAAACACTTAAAGTCAGCTACAATCGCGTGTTTGGGTATTACATTGAAGTTTCAAAATCGTACGCCGGAAGCGTACCGCTGGAATATCAGCGCAAGCAAACCCTTGCAAACTCAGAGCGTTATATAACTCCGCAGCTCAAAGAAGCCGAGGAAAAGATTCTGAGCGCAAAAGAAAACTGTATCCAGCTTGAGTACAGACTGTTTGCCGAGATTCGCGAAAAGCTTTCCGATTGCCTCAGCGCGCTCAAGCTCAATTCCGCCGTTATTGCTGAACTTGATGCATTCTGTTCGTTTGCCAAAGCTGCGGTTGCAAACGGTTATGTCCGTCCGCGCATTAATACCAAAGGCAGAATTTCAATCACCGACGGAAGGCATCCCGTTGTTGAACCGGGCATGAAAGATGCATTTGTTCCGAATTCAACGGATATGAACATGCAGAACGATCGCTTGATCATTCTGACAGGCCCGAACATGGCGGGGAAAAGCACATATATGCGCCAAGTTGCGCTGATAACACTGATGGCACATTTAGGGTCATTCGTTCCGGCAAAAGCGGCTAATATCTGCATTACGGACAGAATCTTTACCCGGGTCGGCGCGTCGGACAGTCTTTCAACGGGCCAGAGCACATTTATGGTTGAAATGAGCGAAATGGCAAACATTTTGAACAATGCGACTTCGAGAAGTCTGCTCATTATTGATGAAATCGGCAGAGGAACAAGCACTTTTGACGGATTGAGCATTGCATGGGCAGTACTGGAGTACATCTCAAATCCCGAAAAATGCGGAGCGAAAGCTCTTTTTGCAACTCATTATCATGAGCTTACCGAACTTGAAGGCAAACTGTCCGGAGTTAAAAACTATCGAATTTCCGTCAAAGAGATCGGTGACAACATTATTTTTCTCAGAAAAATTGTACGCGGCGGTGCGGATAAAAGCTTTGGAATCCAGGTTGCAAAGCTTGCGGGGCTTCCCGCTGCGCTTATTGAAAGGGCAAAAAATATTTTGTCCGAACTTGAAGCTTCGGATATCAATAACGCATCACGGCGCGTAAAAGCAGAAGATAAGCCGACGCAAATGAGTTTGATCGGTGAAACAGGTGCCGATGCCGATGAGGTATGCGCCGGCGTTATTGCAGAACTTGCAAAAATGGATGCGGACAGAATGACTCCCATGGAAGCGTTAAGCAAGCTTTATGAGCTGAGCTCTCGCGTTAAAATTGCAAAAAGCTGAAACGGGACGCCTTTCTTCAGCACCAAATTCATTTGATTTTCGGTATTATACAGCATGAATAAACGAATTATTATACTTGAACCGAATACGGCTAACAAAATTGCTGCCGGCGAGGTTGTTGAACGCCCTGCAAGCATCGTTAAGGAGCTTGTTGAAAACGCTCTCGATGCAGGCAGCAGCGCCGTAACCGTGGAGATACGCAACGGCGGAATCGACTATATCAGAATAACCGATAACGGCAGCGGCATACCGAGTGATGATGTCCGCACGGCTTTTCTCCGCCATGCAACAAGCAAGCTCTCTTCTGCGGAAGAGTTAACCCATATTGAAACTTTCGGATTCCGCGGAGAAGCGCTTGCCTCTGTTGCGGCCGTTTCAAAAGTTTCAATGCGAACGAGAACCGAAGATGATGAATCCGGGACTTATGTTGCAATTGAGGGCGGTGTCGAAACGTGTTTCGAACCGTGCGGCTGCCCGACAGGCACAACAGTCGAAGTCAACGAGCTCTTTTTCAACGTTCCGGCAAGGTTGAAATTTCTTAAGTCTCCGCGAAGCGAAGCCGCATTTATCGGTGATTATGTCGTGCGTTTAATACTTGCAAACACTGACACGGCGATAAAATTCATTAATAACGGAAAGACCGTTTACCACAGCACCGGTGACGGCAGCCTTGAAAATGCATTGTTCTGCGTCTATGGGAACGCAATTTCGAACTCTTTGTACCCTGTTGAATTCGACAACGGTTACATTCGAGTCGGCGGCTATGTCGGCAGTGAGAGCATTGCGGGGAAGAACCGTGCAAAACAGAGCATATTTGTAAATCGGCGATACATTAAATCTTCACTTATCAGCAATGCTGCTCAGCGCGCATTCGATACAAGGCTGATGAGCGGAAGGTTTCCGTTTTTCGTGCTTGATATTACAATTTCGAGCAGAGAAATCGATGTTAATGTTCACCCAAACAAACTATCCGTCCGTTTTCGCGACGATGAACGTGTGGCTCTTTCCGTAACCCGCGCGATTGCGGAAGCAATGAACAGCGTATCAACGGCTTATCCGTTTCCTGCATGCGCCGCTGAACAAGAGCCGTGTACTGTCAGAGACTCCGATTCAGATGCAGACAGTGCCTCCGCTCATATTATTTCAACAGCGGGTCAACCAAACGCAGGAACCGGTCGATATGACAACATCGATGATTATGCGGAATCAACCAAGAATGTACAGTCGAACGAATCAGCTCTCGTTCGAGCGGAAGCTGTAAGTGAAGAATTTTCAACCGTCAGCGGAGACAGCTGCGGTGTGGAAACTGCCGCCGAAAATATTGATTGGAGTCTTAATAAACCGTCAAAGTGGATGCTTCGGGACAGCGGAGCCGCTGCAATACCTGATTTTATGCCGGACACACATTTCGAAAGGAATTTGGGTTCGATACCGTTTTATTCAAGCAATGCTGTGCCGACACAAAAGCTCGAAAAGCCTGAGCAGATTCGACTCGATGCCGATTCGTGTAACATTATCGGTACGGTATTCAACACATATATCATTGTGCAGCAAAATGATGCGGTTTACTATATCGACCAGCACGCGGCTCACGAAAGACTTCTTTATGAAAAGCTTGTCGCAGGTGAGCTTCGTTTCTGTTCACAGCTGCTCGTCATGCCGGATTATGTAAAGCTTGATCCCGTTGCGTATTCTTGCCTTGAGGATAATCTTGAGCGAATAGAGGAACTTGGTTTTTCTGTCGAGTTGTGCGGTGAACTCACAATCAGAATTTATGCCGTGCCGGATATTCTGAATTTTAACATTGTGAACGGCCGCACCCAAAACGGCCGCGGAATTGAAAGTTTTCTTAACGAGGCAATTGCGATCATTGAAGAAAACGGCAGTGTGGACGAAACGGAACTTGTTCGTTCAAAGCTCATAAAGGCTTCGTGTAAGCACGCCGTGAAAGGCGGAGATATGCTGGATGAACAGCAGGTGAAGGCGCTTGTTCAATCATATTGCGGCGGCAATGTTCCGCTGACTTGCCCGCACGGCCGACCTGTGATAATCAGCGTAAAAAAATCCGACCTTGAAAAACAGTTTAAAAGGGTGTTGTGATGAAACAGAGGATTTATATAATTGCAGGCCCAACCGCAAGCGGAAAAACAGCAGCGGCGATAGGTGTTGCAAAGCGAATGAACGCAGAAATCGTGTCTGCGGATTCGATTCAAATTTACCGCGGACTCGATATCGGCTCTGCAAAGCCATCCGTTCAGGAACAATGCGGCGTTCCGCACCACCTGATTGACTGTGTTGACATCGAAGACAGGAGTTTTAATGTTGCAATGTTTCGGGAACGTGCCTCCGAAAAAATACGCGAAATCGCCTCTCGAGGAAAAAATGCGCTTGTTGTCGGAGGAACAGGCCTTTACATCAATGCTTTGACTTATCCGCTGAACTTCTCATCCGCTGAACCGAATATCGAGCGGCGTGAAGAGCTGAGCAAAATGGAGGATGCCGACCCCGGGTGTCTCCACAAAATGCTTAGCGCCATTGATCCCGCAACTGCCCAAAGATTGCATGTTAATGACAGAAAACGCATAATCCGTGCCATTGAAATCTTTGAACAGACGGGGCAGACCGCATCCGCGCACGGCGGAGATTTTTCAAACGCCCGCGGTGACGAAATTGAATTTGAACCCATAATTGCCGCACTCTGTTTTTCCGACAGAGCGAAGCTCTATGAACGCATTGAGCACAGAGTTGACCTTATGATTGAAAACGGATTGATTGATGAAGTTAAAGCCGTTGCGGAAAAGGGTTATGACCGAAGTTTGCCTGCACTCCAAGGGCTTGGGTATAAACAGCTTTTGATGTACCTTGACGGCGAATGCAGCTTTGATGAGGCAATTGAGCTTATAAAACGCGACACACGCCGATTTGCAAAAAGGCAGATCAGCTGGTTCAAACGTGATAAGCGTATACACAGTTTCTTTGCGGATAAAGAAACCGCTGATGGGCTTGTACAAAGCCTGTATGAATACTTTATGAACCCGGAGCTGTTTCAGGGAGATGCACCCGAAACAGAACAGGAAGGAGAACAAACCTGAATTATGTACGGAAAAGCATACAGCAACTTATTAATAAGTGAAAACGCTTTCAACACGGTTTGCAGACTTGAAGAAGAGCTTGCTCCCGTTTTTCGGCGGATTGAATCAATTGAATGCGAGAATGAAGCAAAAGTTCTTGCGGCTTTCCATAAGAACCGTGTTGCAGCGCATTATTTTAATCCGACAACCGGTTATGGTTATGATGACATCGGCAGAGATAATCTTGACAAAGTATTTGCGGACGCGTTCGGTGCTGAAAGTGCAATTGTCAGTCCGCAGCTTATTTCCGGAACTCATGCGATTTTTACTGTTCTTTCAGGGCTGCTTCGGCACGGCGATCTGCTCCTTGCCGTTTCCGGAAAGCCATATGATACTTTGGTTGATGCGATAGGCGTTTCCGATGCCGAAGACGATGAAGCCGAGGCTGCAAACACCGTCGAATGCTCACTCAAGGAGCGCGGTGTGCGTTATTCACAGATAGATTTAAACGATGACGGGAGTTTTCGGCTTGAAAGCATTATTGAATGTATCGAACGGGAACATCCGAGGGTTGTTTACGTTCAGCGTTCACGCGGATATGCATGGCGGGAAGCTGTTCATCCGCAGGCAATGCAGCCGGTTTTCGATGAAGTGAAACGAATATCTCCGAACTCAATAATCGTTGTTGACAATTGTTACGGTGAATTCACCTGCAATTGTGAACCTTTGGCTGTCGGTGCGGATATCATTGTGGGTTCCCTTATCAAAAACCCGGGCGGCGGACTTGCTCCCACCGGCGGATACTTCGCAGGAAAGAAATCTGCTGTGGACAGAATAGCAAACTCAATGACGGTGCCCGGCATAGGCAGGGAAGCGGGGTCGTATTTCGGAAGTTATCTCCCGTTTTATCAGGGCTTTTTCAGTGCTCCGCATGTTGTTGCGCAAAGCCTCAAGACTTCGGCGCTGTTTGCAAAGGCTTTTGAATATCTGAAACTGCCCACGATGCCTCCGAGTGATGCTGTGCGTTCCGATATCGTGCAGTCGCTGCGTTTTGATACCAAGGAAGAACTCATTGATTTCTGTGCATGCATCCAGGCAGTTGCGCCTGTTGACGGGTATGTTGTTCCCGAGCCGTGGGCAATGCCGGGGTACAGCCACGATGTTATTATGGCAGCGGGCACTTTTATCCAGGGCGCATCCATTGAACTTTCCGCCGATGCGCCGATCTGCAAACCGTACACAGCATACGTTCAGGGTGCATTAAACTATTCTCACGGTCGGCTTGCCGTGATGAGGGTTTTGACTTCTCTGCTTGATAAAAAAGGCTGCGGCACGAATGTGTTAACCGACCGAAACTGAGGTGTAGAATGAAAAAATGTGTTCTTTATGACGGAAAAGTTTGCAATGACTGTGGTGAATGCAATCGCTGCGACCTTGATCCCGGCAAAATTTGCGACAATTGCGGAAAATGCCTTCAAAGAGGCAGCGATGAATTCAACAGCATAATTTATCGTTATCCGGCGGAAGACGAGAATGAGTGCGAATGCGGATGCGAATGTGATCATCACGAAAACGGTGAAGAATTGAATTCCGTAGATTTTGACGAATTCCTCGATGAACCTATAGAGCTCGACGTTCCGGATCCTATTCAAATTGACCCTGAGCTTGCCGCCGAATGGGAACGACGACTCGCAGAATCTTTTCGCGAGGATGCTCGGCGGGAAGCGGCTTCAGATGATGCTCCGAAAGGTCTTTACGCCGTGCGCAAACGCCGCGAACGAAAGTGACGGGGGAGTATTGCTCCGTTCCGCAAATAACTCGAAGTATTTTAAGATACGGCAATGTGCAGCAAGGCTTATCCGTTGTTCATTGCCGTAAATTTTTCTGCAAGGTCGGATCGGATGTCAACCGCTATTCGGTTTCGTCCGGCTCGTTTCCGTTTTTTGTGTCCGCATCAGCAGTGCCGCTTTTTTTCCCTTTAAGACTGATAACCTCGGCAGCAAAACGCCGTCTGTCCTCTGCCTGAGGAACATAGTGTTTTCGCGTTGTATTGACGTCTTTTTGGCCTAAAACATCCGCAACAAGGTAAATATCTCCGGATTCACGGTACAGCATGGTTCCGTATGTGCTGCGCAGCTTATGCGGGGAGATTCTTTTCAGCGGAGCAGCAAGCGCAGCATATTTTTTCACAAGGTTTTCGATTGCGCGAACCGTCATGCGTTTGTTCTGCATTGAAAGAAACAAAGCCTTTTCGTGACCCGGCTGCGCAGTCATGTTTTCTCGACGCAGCATATAATTCAGCAAAGCCTCTCGAACCTCGCTCCCGAAAACAAGCACATCCTGGTTGCCGCCCTTGCGGACGATTCGCACTTCGTTTGACATAAAGTTTAAATCATCGATATTAATCCCGACAAGTTCACTGATGCGCATTCCCGTACCCAAAAAAAGTGTCACTATCGCAGTGTCACGAACCTGCGTCTGTTTGTGATATTTTTTCTGAGCGGGGGACAGCCCTTCGCCGCTTTCAACAACTGTCAGCAGTGCATCAATTTCATCCGGTTCAAGCTTGACTATCGGCTTTTCATGCACCTTGGGTGTGTCCGCCAAAGCTGCGACGTTGCGCGTTATTCTTCCTTTTTTATAAAGATACTTAAAAAAAGAGCGTACAGAAGAGAGTTTACGCGCCTTGGCTCGTTCACCGTTTGTAATATATTCTTCTTTTTCGTAATCTTCAGAATCGGTTTCCGCAGGATACATAGCAACGTATTCGAGGTAGCGTTCGATGTGATCGATTGAAACGTTTTCAAGAATCGAACAGTCAATATCACGTATGCTCAGTAATCCCGAGCATAAGCTGTCGCTGATCAAAAACTTAAAAAAAAGCTTCAGGTCAAGAGCATATCCGTACCGTGTGAGAACGCTTGTTGACGGTTCGATGCCGCGGAAAAACTCCGCGCAAATCGGCGGCAAATCTTCGAGCAATGCGCGCAGTTTGAGCGTATACACGCGGGTTCTTTCATTTGAATAGTCTTCACTCATATTTTATACTTAAAGTAATATTTGCATCGTAACAGCCGAACGTATTGAAACTGAAAAGCGGGGAAAAACACTGTTTCTGTTCTTCCAAACTATTCGCAAAATGCATGTTTTGCGAATAGTTGGGAAGAAACACATTCATAAACAGCTTTAATGGCTTCCGTTTACACTCCCTTGCATTTTAAAACATACGCCAGACTTGTTATGTCAGTTCTGTTTTTTGAGGTTTGCAGCTGCAGTTGTTGCAAGCTTATCGCACCGGTTGTTGTATGGATTATCCGCATGCCCCTTAACTTTGCGCCAATCAAGTTTGTGAACCCGCTGCAATTCCAAAAGTCTTTCCCAAAGTTCTCGGTTTTCAACAGGCTTTCCGGAGGCTGTTTTCCAGCCGTTTTTCAGCCAATTCCATATCCAGCCGTTATTAAACCCGTTGCACAGATATGCGCTGTCCGTATATAACTCGACTTCACACGGCTCCCTAAGCAGTTCGAGTGCTTTAATTGCCGCTGTAAGCTCCATGCGGTTGTTCGTTGTCATTTTTTCGGCTCCGCTTATTTCTTTTTTTGCTTCGCCGTATATAAGCACCGCACCCCAGCCGCCGACTCCCGGATTTCCTGAGCATGCACCGTCAGTATAAATTACAACTCGCTTCATTAAAATCAGTTCCTGTGCTGAATTGATTTACACATCATATTTTGATTACCCGATGTTGAAATTGTACGATGATTCAACTTCAACATTCGGAATATCCGAATCGGCAGCGTCATCCGCGGATGACGAACCCTCATATCGGAATTCATCATCGTATTTATCCTCTTCATCATATGCTTCGGATTCGTCATGACAATTTGCGGATTGCGGAAGCGGAATAAACACGGGCGCACCGTCCTTAAACTTCCATTCTCCGAAAACACCGCGAAACTCTGCTCCGAGTTCAAGATGCAGCATGGCAATGCCGCAGTCAACCCCGCCGAACCCCCAATTGTTTGAATTGTTTATGAGTTCAATGCTGTCTTCCTTTATATCAAGCTCCCACGGCTGCTTATTGAGAGCCGAAGGCGAAAGCCGTGCGCAGTTGACAGCCTCCTGCTGCCATGCCGGAAGCGCTGAAAACGCTGCGGCATTCAATCCTGTAAGCTGTTCGATGCTTTTCTTCTTTGTGTGTTTAACTTTTCCGTCATAAAAGCCGAATGCGATAATGCAGGCAAGCGTTTCATCTTCCTTAATGTCCACAAATTCACGAACCTTTGACTTTTTATATGACGCGCCGAGCCAGCATGTTGCAATTCCGCGGGCAGTGCATTCAAGAACAAATGCCTCGCCGATATAACCGCCCATGTATTTGCTGCCCTTCTTTGTTATGACTGCCGCAAAACCTTTTGTTCCTGCAACTCTGCCGTAAGCCAAAAAAATGGATTTCAGAACCCCGTCCTTTGAACGCAAAACAAGCCGTGCTTCATCGTTGTTGAGCCCTGCTGCGAATTTTTTCAGTTCAGTGAAAGTTTTTTGATCCACCGTATCTGAAAACTCACGTACGGATGTCCTGTTTTTTATTGATTTATACCAATTTAAAGTCATATCATTCATAATGATGTACACTCCCCCGTTTTCATTAGAATTATTTATTAAATAAAATCTTTTTGAGATACTGACCGGTGTAGCTGTTCTCAACAAGCGCAACCTGCTCCGGTGTTCCGCAAGCCACAATGCTGCCGCCGCGGTCGCCGCCCTCAGGTCCGAGATCAATGATATAATCCGCCGTTTTAATTACGTCGAGATTGTGTTCAATAACAAGGACACTGCTGCCGCTGTCGCAAAGGCGTTCAAGAATGGAAAGCAATCGTTCAACATCAGCAACATGCAATCCTGTCGTCGGCTCATCGAGAATATACAGTGTTCTGCCTGTATCGCGCCGAGCAAGCTCGGTTGCAAGCTTGACGCGCTGCGCTTCGCCGCCGGAAAGCGTTGTTGAGGACTGTCCGAGTTTTATATAGCCCAGCCCGACATCAAAAAGCGTCTGCAATTTCTTCGCAATTTTGGGATGCGCCGAAAAGAACTCCAATGCCTGCTCAACCGTCATATCAAGTACGTCCGCAATTGTTTTGCCGCGGTATCGAACTTCCAGAGTTTCACGATTATACCGTTTGCCCTTGCATACCTCGCATGGAACATACACATCGGGCAAAAAATGCATCTCTATCTTTATTATACCATCACCGCGGCAGGATTCGCAACGTCCGCCTTTAACGTTAAAGCTGAATCTACCGTTTGTATATCCGTGCATTTTTGCATCGGGCGTCATTGCGAACACTTCACGGATAAGGTCAAAAACGCCCACATAGGTTGCGGGATTGCTTCGCGGCGTCCTGCCGATAGGCGATTGATCAATATCGATTACCTTATCAAGATACTGAACTCCGCTTATACTGTCAAACTCGCCTGATTTTGTCCGTGCCCGATTGAGCATTCGCAGCAATGTATTTCGAATTATTCCGTTCACAAGGCTTGATTTTCCCGAACCGGAGACGCCGGTTACACATGTGAATACACCGAGCGGAATTTTCACCGTGATATTTTTAAGATTGTTTTCCCGACATCCCTCAACGCACAGCCAACGTTCATCGGACGGTTTTCGGCGTTCCTCCGGAATGGGAATAAAACGCTTGCCGCTCAGGAACTGCCCGGTTATGGATTCCGGAGCATTCATTATATCCTCAACGCTGCCCTGTGCAACAACATACCCGCCGTGCACGCCGGGACCGGGGCCGATATCTACAATGTAATCCGCGCTGCGCATGGTATCTTCGTCATGTTCGACAACAATAAGAGTATTGCCGAGGTCACGGAGTCCTTTCAGCGTTGCAAGCAGGCGATCATTATCTCGTTGATGCAGCCCTATGCTCGGTTCATCCAAAATATAGAGAACGCCGACAAGGCCCGAGCCTATTTGAGTTGCAAGGCGAATGCGCTGTGCCTCTCCTCCGGAAAGGCCTGATGCCGAGCGTGAAAGTGTGAGATACTCCAACCCGACGTTGACAAGAAAGCGCAGTCTGGCCTTCAGCTCCTTGTAAATTCGGGAGGCAATAATCTTTTCTGATTCCGAAAGAACAAGCCCGTCTATAAAAGCAAGAACGTCGGTTATGGACATGCCGCACATGTCCGCAATCGACTTATTCCCGATTGTAACTGCAAGCACTTCGGGCTTAAGTCGCTTTCCTCCGCATGTCGGACAGGTTATTTTGCTCATAAATGCTTCGTAAGCTTCCTTCATGGAATCGGATTGAGTTTCGTGATAACGTCTTTCAAGAGTGGGTATAACGCCTTCGAATTCCGTTTCGAAAAAACCGCCGCCGTAATCTCTTTCGTACTCAACATGAATTCTCTTTCCGCCCGTACCGTAAAGAATAACCTTGCGGATTTCTTCGGGCAGTTCGCGCCACGGCGTATCCGGCGAAAAACCGTATTCGTCAGCGAGTGCTTTTAAATACATGCTTGCAATTCCGTTTGCGGAATTCCATCCCATTGCGGCAATCGCACCTTTGTTCAAAGACAGCGAATCATCCGGAACAACAAGCAGCGGATCGATTTTTTCCTGATAACCAAGGCCGGTGCAGTCCGGGCAGGCACCGAACGGACTGTTGAACGAGAACATTCGCGGTGACATTTCTTCAATGCTGATACCGCACTCATGACAGGCAAAATTCTGAGAAAAAAGCAGCTCCTCCACACCGTCCTCAACGATGATTCCCCCGTTTGCGGCCTTTTTTTCAGCGGGAATATTCTCCCCTGCCGCATCCCTGTCAGGCAGGATATCAACCTTTGCGAGCCCGTCGCCGAGCGCAAATGCTGTTTCCAACGAATCGGTAAGCCTTGAATCAATGCCTTCCTTGATAACAAGACGATCGATAACGACATCGATGCTGTGTTTGAGCTTTTTGTCAAGTTTGGGAACATCATTGATATCGTAAACCGTGCCGTCAATCTTAACGCGCACATAGCCGTCTTTACGTATCTGTTCAAGCAGCTTAACATGTTCGCCTTTTTTTGCACGTATTACAGGCGCAACGATGAGTATCCTTGAACGTAACGGGAGCAGTTTAACTTTATCAACCACCTGGTCTATGCTTTGGCGCGCAATTTCCCTTCCGCATTTGGGACAATGCGGAACGCCGACACGCGCAAAAAAAAGCCTCAGATAGTCATAAATCTCCGTAACGGTACCGACTGTTGACCTCGGGTTGTTTGATGTGCTTTTCTGGTCAATTGAAACCGCAGGTGAAAGCCCTTCGATGTAATCAACATCGGGTTTGTCCATTTGACCCAAAAACTGGCGGGCATATGTCGAAAGGGACTCGACATATCGCCGCTGCCCTTCTGCAAAAATCGTTTCAAACGCAAGTGAAGATTTTCCGGAACCCGAAAGTCCGGTAAAAACAATCAGTTTATCCCTCGGAACAGTCAAATCTATGTTTTTCAGGTTGTTCTCCCGTGCGCCTTTTATTGTTATGCAATCTTTCATTTTGCTATATCTCTTTTCTTGCGTGATTCACTCAAAACACGAGTTATTTTCTTGTTCTTCCGCGTGCCTTTTTTCGACTGCCGGGAGTTCCGGGCTTTGCTCCGCGTTTTGTTCCGGGCTTTGGTGCGGAATCCGATGCTCCATCCGACCTGCCCTGCAATCTGTACAGTTCATCGCGAAGCTTTGCGGCAGTTTCAAACTCAAGCTCCATGGCGGCACGCTGCATCTGTTCGGTCAGCAAAGCAATCTTTTCGGCTTTTTCGTCCTCGTTCATTCCCGCAGCAGCATCTTCAACCGCGCCTGATATTTCTATTATGCCGTGAACAGCCTTCTTAATGCTCTTGGGAGTTATTCCGTGTTCAATGTTAAACGCCTGCTGCTTGGTTCGCCTGCGGTTTGTTTCATCAATCGTGCTTTGCATTGAGTCCGTTATCGTGTCTGCATACATGATAACATATCCGTCAACATTGCGTGCTGCTCTGCCGACAGTCTGAATCAGCGACGTTGACGACCGCAGAAAACCTTCCTTGTCAGCATCAAGTATAGCAACAAGCCCGACTTCCGGAAGATCCAGTCCCTCTCGCAACAGGTTTATGCCTACGAGAACATCGAATTCTCCGAGTCGAAGATCCCGAATGATTTCCATGCGCTCCATTGTGTCAATATCTGAATGCATATAGCGCACTCTGATGCCGATTGAATCAAGATGTTCCGTCAGCATTTCCGCCATGCGTTTCGTGAGCGTTGTAACAAGCGTGCGATAGCCCTTGGCTGCATTTTTATTTACTTCGGAAATCAAATCATCAATCTGCCCCTTGACGGGACGAATGTAAATCTCCGGATCAAGCAGCCCTGTCGGCCTGATTATCTGCTCAGCAATGTTTGCTGCTCTTGCAAGTTCGTATTCGGCGGGAGTCGCGCTGACGCACACAAGCTGTTTTATGCGTTCTTCAAACTCTTCGAACTTCAGCGGACGATTGTCAAAAGCGCTTGGAATACGGAATCCGTAATCGACAAGTTCGGTCTTGCGTGCAAGGTCTCCTCTGTACATTGCCCTTATCTGCGGAATTGTAACATGGGACTCATCGATAATTGTCAGGAAATCATTACCCATGAAATCAAGCAGCGTAAACGGCGGCTGTCCGGGTTTTCGCCCGTCAAAGTATCTTGAGTAGTTTTCTATGCCCGAGCAATAGCCTATTTCCCGCATCATTTCCATGTCATAAAGCGTACGCTGCTCAAGCCGCTGCGCCTCAACGAGCTTGTTTTGCGCCTTCAGCTCATCAACGCGATTTTTCATATCCTGCTCGATCTGTTCAAGTGCAGATTCAATCTTTTCTTTTCCGGTCGCATAGTGTGTTGCAGGAAAAATCACCGCATGAACAAGAGCCGCCGCAGGAATTCCCGTAACGGCGTTAACCTCGCTTAAGGATTCAATTTCATCGTCGAAATACTCAACCCGAACAGCTCTGTCATACGCATTCATCGGGAATATCTCAACAATATCACCGCGAACACGAAAAATGCCGCGACTGAATTCATAGTCATTGCGCTGATATTGAATGTCTACAAGTCTTTTTATCAAGTCTTCGCGGGGAAAGACCGCACCTTTGCGCAGTGATATGCTCATTCGCATGTATTCTTCAGGACTGCCCAAAGCATAGATGCAGGAAACTGATGCAACGATAATAACATCCTTGCGTTCATTAAGTGAACACGTCGCACTGTGGCGCAAGCGGTCGATTTCCTGATTTATGTCCGCCGTTTTTTCAATGTATGTATCGGAAGAAGCAATATAAGCTTCCGGCTGGTAGTAGTCATAATATGAAACAAAGTATTCAACTGCATTATTCGGAAAGAACTCACGAAATTCCGAACAAAGCTGTGCCGCAAGCGTCTTGTTATGCGCAATGACGAGTGTCGGCTTCTGTACGCGTTCGATAAGCTTTGCCATTGTGAATGTTTTTCCTGAGCCTGTAACGCCCAAAAGAACCTGAAGCTTGTCACCCGAAAGCACGCCGTTTGCAAGCGTATCGATTGCCTGAGGCTGATCGCCCTGCGGTTCAAAGGGCGAAACAACTTTAAATTCTGCCATAGTATAAACTCCTTTTGCTCAATCCGCCGAACCGGATTATGTACACGGTCGGCTAACCGCACTATGATTATACCACAAGAATTTTAAATGTGAAATACCTAATCGAAATGATTAAAAGTTTATTTTCAAAGCAAATGCTTCAGCTGTGCACACAACAGCAGTGCGCAGTCTGATACAAAAGCATATTCCGGCATTGCAGGAAAACATTTCGTTTGAAATTATCAACAAAAACTGTTAATCTTTCTGTACGGCATACTAAAATGTTGCGGAGGTTCAGAATGGAAGTGTTGTTTGTTATATGGGCGGGAATCATTCCGCTTGTTCCGCTTATAGGTGTTCAACTGTTTAAGCAGCGCTGTGACAAAAGGAAAGCTGCTGTCTGCCGCTTGCTTTTTTTCGGACAAGCGATTCTTTCGCTTACATACATAGCTGTGTATTTCGGTATTATCGGCTGACAGTATTCTGAGCAGGCATTCGGTGAGATTGCTGAAGAAGCAATCCGCTGCATCGATTGCGTCGATTTGTTTGCCCGGAGCTTGTTTGGCAAGGCAGCAATTGCAAAGGGACCGACCGCTGCGCGGACAGTCCCCGATGCATTATTATTCAGGATACTTATGCTTGCCGGGCTTTACTCGTGAACATCGCAAGCGCGGTCTTTTTCTGCAAGCATATCAGCCGGGACCAGACGTTTTTTGAAAATAAAGTTGTACAATGCCTGACCTACAGCAGTGCAGATTATAACGGATGTTACAGCCTCGATGATTCCGTTCAAAGTCACGACACCGAGCATCATCTTGAACAGAGCATCCGCTGTTGCTGCTCCGAACTGTGCCATACATGCATCTTTTGCAAACAGATAGAAAGCTCCGAGGAAGAGGATCGTGTTCGTAATGGTTCCGACAAAGGCGGCGACCGCCATGCTTGAAATTCGGGTCTTGTCAAACTTGTTAAAAAGCGTGTACACCGCACGGGACATAACTCCGATCATGATTCTCGGTACAATAAGGCATATAATCATAAGCCCTACAGTTTTTAATCCGCCGGCATTCATGATTATCATTGCAAACGCATCGGGTTCGGTGAAGCATTTAATGACGGATGTCAATCCGAAAACGAGGCCGAAAAACATTCCGCCCTTAAACCCAAGAAAGTAGGACGCAATGATAACGGGAACCTGAATGATGACGATCGCCGCAACGCTTGTCGGGATAAACCCAAGCCCGGGTACAAATGCCATGATAAGCATAATGGCAAGAAACAGCGCGTAAGTCGTCAGGACTTTTGTGTTGAGTGACTTCATAATCATCCTCCGGCACATTTATTTTGCTGCGGGTATTATAGCTGAAAATTCTTTGCTTGGCAACATGCAAAGAACACATATATTCGGAAAAATCCGTTTTGGGGCATTTGCCGTGCAGCATTTGAATCCGGCTGATTTTTTCGAGACCTGTTTCATTTCCTGATTATGCAGGGAAAGGCTAACGGAGGAGCAATTCGGCGGCTTGCATGTGCAGGTGCATGATGTGTTTGCTTTTGCAGGGAAACTTTTTATAAAAAATGTTTGATGCAAAAGAAAAAATATCGCCGCAAACGTAATATATAATATTACTGTCAATATATTGGCCGATTCCACTTTATTTGCGGACGAAAATCAACTATAATAGGGTTTGAACAAAAAAGATTGAGCAATTTCGGTCTTTCCGGATGTTGTCATGATGTTTCAAACAGCCGCTGACCGGATAAGAATTGTTCTAAACATATTCCGAAGGAGGAAAAAGAATTGAAAAAACTTTTGCTTGGCAATGAAGCTATTGCAAGAGGTGCTTACGAAGCAGGCGTTCGCGTTTCAAGCGCATATCCCGGCACGCCCAGCACCGAAATCAACGAAAACGTTGCGACTTACCCCGAGATTTACTCCGAATGGGCCCCCAACGAAAAGGTTGCCGTAGAGGTTGCTCTCGGTGCAGCCGTAAGCGGTGCACGCAGCCTTGCATGTATGAAACACGTCGGCTTGAATGTTGCAGCCGATCCGTTCTTCACCGCAACCTACACCGGCGTTAATGCAGGCATGGTCGTTGTTGTTGCCGACGATCCCGGCATGCATTCATCCCAAAACGAGCAGGATACCCGTATGCTTGCACGCGCATCCCACGCACCGGTTCTTGACCCTTCCAACAGTCAGGAATGCAAGGACTTTCTCAAGCTTGCTTACGAAATCAGCGAAAAATACGACACTCCCGTCATTCTCCGTGTCACCACCCGCATTGCACATGCAAGAACCCTTGTTGAACTCGACGAACGTGTTGAAGTTCCCCTTCGCGAATACAAACGTGACATCAAGAAATACGTTTCAATGCCCGCAAACATGATCGCCCGTCATCTCTATGTTGAAGAGCGCGAAAAGAAGCTTGCCGAAGATGCAAACACTCTTCCCATCAACCGTATCGAATGGGCGGACAGGAAAATCGGCGTCATCACAAGCGGTGCGGCATATAACTATGTAAAAGAAGCAATGCCCACAGCATCCGTGCTGAAGCTCGGTCTTGCATACCCCATGCCCCGCAAACTCATCGAAGAGTTCGCAGCAGGCGTTGACACTCTCTATGTAATCGAGGATATGGAGCCCTTCTATGAGGACACTATCAAGTCTTGGGGCATCAAGTGCAGCGGCAAAGACCGCACCGGCGTTCAGGGTGAGCTTTTTGCACGCAAGATTGCAAACAAGTTTAACGGCGAAGAGGAAGCAGGTCCCATGAACACTCAGGGCATTCCCATGCGTCCCCCCGTACTCTGCCCCGGCTGCCCTCACAGGGGTCTTTATTACGTACTCGGAAAGCTCAAACTCACGGTATGTTCCGATATCGGCTGCTACACTCTCGGTGCGCTGCCTCCTCTCAGCGGAGTTGACACATGCGTATGTATGGGTGCATCCATCGGAATGGCACACGGCATGGAAAAGGCACGCGGCCATGAGCAGGCAAAGAAAACAGTTGCAGTTCTCGGCGACTCCACCTTCTGCCACAGCGGCCTCACCGGACTTCTCAACATGGCATACAATCGCGCCGTCGGCACGGTTATCATTGCCGATAACTCCATCACCGGCATGACCGGTCACCAGAACAACCCCGCAAACGGCTACGACATCCACGGCGAACCCACAACAAGCCTTGATATTCTCAAGCTCTGCGATGCAATGGGCATCAAGCATGTTCGCGTTGTCGATCCGTTCGACGTTAAAGAACTCGAAAAGGTTGTTCGCGAAGAGACCGAGCGTGAAGAGCTTTCCGTTATTATCTCCCGCCGTCCCTGTGCGCTTATTGTTAAGCAGCCCGGCACGCCGTTCATCTGCGACACAACAAAGTGCAAAAACTGCGGTATGTGTATGAAAATCGGCTGCCCCGCCATTCGCAAAACGGAAACCGGCGTTGCCGTTGATCCCACACAGTGCGTTGGCTGCGGACTTTGCGAACAGCTTTGTCACTTTGGCGCACTCCACACCGAAGCTTAAGGAGGGTTAATTATATGTTTAACATTGTTATCGTCGGCGTCGGTGGGCAGGGCACACTGCTTGCCAGCAAAATTCTCGGCCAGCTTGCAATGAACAACGGCTACGAGGTTCGCGTCAGCGAGGTTCACGGTATGAGCCAGCGCGGCGGCAGCGTTGTGACTTATGTTCGTATCAGCAATGATCAGCCGCTCTATTCCTCCATTGTTGAACAGGGTCAGGCTGATATCGTCCTTGCATTCGAGGATCTCGAAGCTCTGCGCGCACTCCCTTATCTCAAGTCGGAAGGCACGATGGTTGTTAACACACAGAAGATACTGCCCATGCCCGTTATTACCGGTGCCGCAAAGTATCCCGAAGATTGCCTTGAAAGGGTTGAAAACGCCTGCAAGACGATCAAGCTCAACGCTGTTGAAATTGCACACGAATGCGGAACCTACAAGGCTGCAAACGTCGTTTTGATGGGTGTTGTTGCAAAAATGCTTCCCTTCCCCGTTGAGGAATGGCACAAAGCAATCGAACAATGCGTAAAGCCCAAATTCCTTGAAATCAATATCAAGGCCTTTGATCGCGGTTACGGCATCTGAGTTGGCTTTTATCACGGGCACTGCTGACAGCAGCCCAAATAAAACTATGTACGATTTCACAAGTTCAATTAACAGAGCCTGTACCGGCTCCATAAAGATTGACATGGCACCCGAGCCCGTAAAGGGCTCGGGTCTTGTGCCGTTGACAATCGCAGATCAGGAATTTGCAGTTGCTCCGGAAATTTCAGACGCTGTCTGCAAGGCCGCTGCCCATGGCATTTACGGTTACACCTATGCCGATTCGGAGTATCGCAGCGCAGTTAACTCGTGGATGCTCCGCAGGCACAACTGGAACATTTCAAAGCACAAACTCTTCACGGTGAACGGCGTTGTTACCGCTCTCGGCATTGCTGTGCGTGCATTGACGACCGAGGGAGACGGGATTGTGATTCAACCGCCCGTTTATCCCCCGTTTGCAGGCACAGTACGCAAGAATAACCGTATTCTCATTGAAAACCCGCTTATTCTGCGCAGCAATACCTATGAGATCGATTTTGATGATTTTGATTCAAAAACACGTCCTCAAAATGTAAAGATGCTCATACTCTGCAGTCCGCATAATCCTGTCGGCAGAGTATGGACAAAGCAGGAATTGCTCCGACTCGGCGAAATCTGCAAACGCAACAACATAATCGTTCTTGCAGACGAGATACATAACGATCTCATTCATAACGGCGCCGAGCACACTGTATTTGCATCGCTTGGTGATTTTGCCGACTTTACGGTCACATGTACGGCTGTAAGCAAAACATTTAACCTTGCAGGTCTTGCGTGTTCAAATATCCTTATTTCCAACGACACAATTGCAGACCGATTCAAAGCAGCCGCCGAACGCGAAAACACAAGCTGCGTTCCTTATTTTGCGCGTGCAGCGACAATCGCTGCATACACGAAGGCAGAACAATGGCTTGATGAACTGAACGGTGTTATCGAATCAAATTTCAATTTGCTGTATGCTTTTCTCCGAACCGAACTTCCGATGCTGAATGCAATTCGGGCAGAGGGCACATACCTTGCATGGATTGATATGCGCAGCCTCGGACTGTCGGATTCCGCACTTGAAGAGTTAATGCTTAAGAATTACCTTGCGTTGGATGAGGGCTATATCTTTGGCACCGGCGGCAGCGGATTCGAGCGTTGGAATCTTGCATTGCCTCAAAATGAACTCAAGGCTGCACTTGAAAGACTTAAAGCCGCCGTGCTTTCGCTGCAATCCAAGCAATGAAGATTGTTCGCTTTTAAAAAGCCTTTTTGAAAGCGTAAGCAAATCAACCATTCACTGTTCCCAAAATGCTTAATTTAAACCTGTTAAACAAAGAACAGCTTGAAGCTGTTCAAACTACCGAAGGACCGTTGCTCGTGCTTGCAGGCGCGGGCAGCGGCAAAACCCGCGTATTGACATACCGAATTGCCAACCTTGTTGAAAACCATGGTGTTCCGCCTTGGGCAATTCTTGCACTCACATTCACAAATAAAGCCGCACGCGAAATGAGGGAGCGTATCGAAAGCCTTCTGTCCGAAGATTCCTCTGATATGTGGGTCACGACTTTTCATTCGTTCTGTGCAAAAATACTTCGTTTTGATATTGATAAACTCGGATATGACAACCGTTTTGTGATTTACGATGAGCAGGATCAGACTTCATTGATAACCGACCTCATGAAATCCTGCAACATAGACGAAAAAAAGCTTTCGAAGAGTGCAATAAAAGCGAAAATCAGCGAAGCCAAGAACTCGTCCGAAGCTCCCGAAACATACATACTGCAATCAGGTGACGGGAGTGATAAACTCATTGATTTATATCGGGCTTATCAAAAACGCTTAAAAGAGTGCAACGCTCTCGATTTTGACGATTTGCTTCTTAAAGGACTTGAATTGCTCGAAAAATGTCCTGATGTCCTGCAAAAATATCGACGCAAATTCAGATATGTGCTTGTTGATGAGTATCAGGACACAAACCACCCGCAGTACAGAATCGTTCAGCTTATTTGCAAAGAGCATCAAAATATTTGCGTAGTGGGCGACGACGATCAAAGCATTTACGGTTGGCGCGGTGCGGATATCCGCAATATTCTTGAATTTGAGAAGGACTTTAAGTCCGCAAAGGTTATTCGTCTTGAACAGAACTATCGTTCGACAAAAGCGATACTGGATTGTGCAAACAAGATAATCGTCCATAATACGGGCCGAAAGGGCAAAAACCTTTGGACAGCTAAGCCCGGAGGTCAGCCCGTTGAGTTTAAGTTGGTTGATAACGAACGCGATGAAGCATACAGCATTGCACGCACTATTTCCGAACAGCATCGTTTCGAAAAACGCAGCTACAATGATTTTGCAATACTCTATCGCACCCATGCCCAAAGCCGAATCATTGAATCGGTGCTTGCAACCGGATTCGGAATTCCGCTTACCGTAATCGGAGGTACGCGTTTCTATTCACGCCGCGAAGTCAAGGATCTTTTATGTTACATTAAGCTGATTGCAAATCCAAACGATGATGTTTCCTTTAAGCGAATCATCAATGTTCCCAAGCGCGGCATCGGCGATACAACAATTAAAACGATTGAAATGGCTGCATCGACACATGATATGTCAATGTTCATGATTTGTGCCGCTGAGGGAATGCTCCCCCCCAGAGTGAGTTCAAAAATCAAGCCGTTCATCGACCTTATGCGAGAGTTTTTTGCAAAAAGGTATGAATTGAGTCTTGACGGTTTGATGGAGTTTATTATTGACAAAACAGGTTACATTGAGTATATCACTGCTCAGGATGATGACAAATCGGATGACCGGCAAGAGAATATCGAGGAGCTTATCGGTGCAATGCGTGAACATGAGCAGCAGTCGAACGACGGCGACGATGCTCTTCAGAGTTTTCTTGAAATCGCTGCGCTCAACACTGAAACGGATAACATTGATGAAAGCGACGGAACGGTAAAGCTCATGACGCTGCATTGCGCAAAAGGCTTGGAGTTCCCGGTTGTATTTATTCCGGGCATGGAACAGGATATCTTCCCTTCGTCGCGTTCAAAAAACGACCCGACTCGTGTTGAAGAAGAGCGTCGGCTGTGCTATGTCGGTGTTACAAGAGCGATGGAAAAGCTGTATTTGTATGCGGCACGCGAACGGCATCTGTACGGCTCGATTCAACGGAACGACCCTTCGATTTTTCTTGAAGAAATGGAACTTATCGATCCCGAGACCGTGCCGATGCGCCGCAATTCATTCGGCAGTGCTTCCTCATTTTTCCGTGACGGCGGTTCCGTTCAGAATGCTGTAAAATACGCAAAACAGAACGGCTATGTGAGCGGAGGTCAAACTCCGCGCGTTTCAGAAGATGTATTGTCGGAAATACGTCGAATCAACGGTCTCGCCCAAAAGCCCGGCACCGTTCGCCCATACGCCCGACAATCGGTTTCTTCCGGTTCAACGGGCTTTTCTCCCAACAAAAGCAAACCAAGAGTTTGTCTCTGCAGCGGACAACGTGTTTCGCACCCGCAATTCGGAAAAGGAACTGTTGCTGCCGTTGATGAAGGTTCGGGAATTGTTACCGTTAAGTTTGACACAAACGGCGTCAGGAAACTTGCAGCGGCATATGCTCCGCTTAAAGTGATTACAGAGGAATGAAACGGAGCGAATCATAAAGGAGTGTAAACCATGAGCGAAATGCGTGATAAACAAAACAATGCTGCGGTTCCCTCAAACATGCAGCAGGACGGCACTCGGATTGAAGTTGAAGCAGATAAACCGATATCAACAACGCGTATGCAGCAGCTTGTTGATGAGCTGAACACCTACTCGAATGCATACTATTTCGGCAGTGAACCGTTGATAAGCGATGCTGAATTCGATGCGTTGATGGAGGAATTGAGTCAACTCGAACAATCTTCCGGAATCGTCCTGCCCGATTCGCCGACACATCGGGTAGGCGGAGATGCTGTCACTGCCTTTGAGCCGCACACGCACATCGCGCGGCTTTGGAGTCTCGACAAAGTCAAAACAACTCAGGAATTGCTGGATTTTAGCCAAAAATGCCGTCGTGCCGCAGGAAATACGGAAAACGGCAGTGTGGAAAATCCCGAATTTGTGCTGGAATATAAGTTCGACGGGTTAACTATCAACCTGACATACGATAAAGGGATTCTCGTTCAGGCCGCAACACGCGGAAACGGCATTACAGGCGAAGGTATACTTGCACAGGCAAAAACAATTCGCTCGATTCCGCTTACCGTGCCGTATAAAGGCAAATTTGAAGTTCGCGGCGAATGTTATATGCGCCTTTCCGTTCTTAAAGAGCTGAATGACAGCGGTGAGGAAAGCCTGAAAAATGCACGAAATGCAGCAGCCGGTGCGATCCGCAACCTTGACCCGCAGATAACTGCCAAGCGAAAGCTCGATTGTGTATGCTATAATATCGGATACATTGAAGGAATGAAATTCTCCTCAAGACGTGAAATGTACAGTTTCATGCGTGACAACGGACTGCCAATGAGTGATTTTATATACTTTGGTGATATTAACGGTGTTATCTCTGAAATTGAAAAAGCGGCGGAGCGAAGGAGCAGTCTTGATTTTCTTATCGACGGAATGGTAATCAAGCTTAATGATATCGGCCTCTTTGAGAAAATGGGCTGTACGGACAAATTCCCCCGCGGAGAAATTGCATACAAATTTGCTGCGGAAGAGCTTATAACCACCGTGCTTGATATAACTTGGGAAGTCGGTCGAACAGGAAAGCTCACACCTCTTGCGCATCTTGAACCGGTTGATTTCATGGGAGTCACTGTCAAACGCGCTACACTCAATAATTATGATGATATTCTGCGTAAGCGCGTTGGAATAGGTTCCCGTGTTTTAATTCGACGCAGCAATGATGTCATTCCCGAAATACTGAAAAGCGTTGATGACGGAGAACCTGCAAACCCGGTCACAATCCCGACTTGCTGCCCCGCCTGCGGAGCGCGGGTCGAACGGGACGGCGTGAATATTTTCTGTACCAATTCCCTTTCGTGTACGCCGCAAATCGTCGGACGGCTTGAACATTTCGCCTCTCGTGATGCAATGGATATAGAAGGCTTTTCCGAAAAAACAGCACTTCTGCTCGTAAATGAAATCGGAATTTCAAAAATTCCCGACCTCTATGAGCTTACGCCTGCAAGCTTTTCGGGTCTGGCGGGTTTCGGAGAAAAACGAATTGGAAATATTCTTTCCGCAATTGAAAAAAGCAAAGACTGCAAGCTTGATGCATTTATTTTTGCGCTTGGAATTCCGAATGTCGGCAGTAAAACAGCCAAAGACCTTGCCAATCGATTCAAAACGTTTGATGCTGTCAGGAATGCGTCATTCGAAAGCTTAACCGAGATTCCCGGAATAGGTGAAAATGTTGCGGATGAGATAATCGGTTTCTTTTCGGATGAGCATATTTCAACTCAGATAGATAAACTGCTTGAGCTTGGTGTGACTCCGCGAGAAGCAGAAGCCTCTGCCGAAAACGCATTTGCTGCCGGCAAAACATTTGTTGTTACCGGCACGCTTGAAAAAATGGGGCGGAAAGAAATTGAAGATCTTATTGCGTCAATGGGCGGGCGCGCATCCGGCAGCGTCAGCAAAAAAACCGATTACGTTGTTGCAGGCGAAAAAGCAGGAAGCAAGCTTGAAAAAGCCAAGGAACTCGGAGTGCGTATTCTGAGCGAATCAGAGTTTTTTGAGTTGATAGGAGGATAGGCTGAGATTCAGCTCTTCTCAACATTAAACCTGCTGTTAATGCGGCGGAAAAAGTCCGATTCCTGCGGGTCGGGCTTTTTGCTGCTCATGCTTTATCGACATGCCTTTGAGGCGGACGGTCAGTGCTGTTTTTAAGCTAAATAAACTCTTTGGGATGATGTTGACATAATTGCATGATTATGCTACAATGCGCCCTAACGCTGTAAATCGGCAATGCTGCTTTGCCGAAAAAATATCGGAGAAATGGAAAAACAGGATGAATATTAAATTGTCGGATCATTTCACCTATAAGAAACTGCTGCGATTCTGTCTGTCGCCGATAATTATGATGGTTTTTACATCCATCTACGGTGTGGTTGACGGATTATTTGTTTCGAATTACGTCGGAAAAACTGCATTCGCGGCAATTAACCTTGTTATGCCGTTCATAATGATTTTCGGAGGAATCGGCTTCATGTTCGGCACCGGCGGCAGTGCACTCGTTGCAAAAACACTCGGATTGAAAGACTCGGAGAACGCCAACCGCTACTTCACAATGATGTCGCTTGTGACTCTTGTTGTCGGCATAATCATTTCAATTGTCGGCATGATTTTCATGCGTCCGATTGCAATATTTCTCGGTGCAGAAAACGAAACAATCGAACATTGTGTGATATACGGACGCATTATAATTGGATTCAACACGGCATTTATGCTTCAGAATCTCTTTCAGAGTTTTCTTATCACGGCCGAAAAACCCAAACTCGGTCTTTGGGTCACCGTTGCGGCAGGTGTTACCAATATGGTGCTTGATGCGCTGTTTGTCGGCGTTTTCAAATGGGGTGTGGCCGGCGCAGCAATTGCAACAGGTTTAAGCCAGTGTGTCGGCGGGCTGCTTCCTTTCATCTATTTTTTACGACCGAATAACAGTCTGCTCCGGTTTGTAAAAACCAAAATTGAGTTTCGTCCCGTTATCGATGCATCTGCAAACGGGGCATCCGAGCTTGTTTCAAACGTAACAGCCTCCATAGTAGGTATGCTTTATAATTATCAGCTGCTGAAGTACACCGGCGAAGACGGCGTCGCAGCCTATGGCACACTTATGTATGTGGAATTCATCTTTATTTCGGTTTTTATCGGGTACGCGATCGGAAGTGCACCGATAATCAGTTATCATTTCGGTGCCGACAACCACGCCGAGCTGAAAAACATGTTGAAAAAGAGTTTGATTCTAATGTCGCTGGCCGGGGTTGCAATGCTGATAATTTCCGAAGCTCTTGCCTTTCCGCTTGCACACATTTTCGTTGGTTACGATGAAAAGCTGCTCGAAATGACCGTTCACGGTTTTCGGATTTTTTCACTCATGTTCCCCCTTGCAAGCATAAACATCTTTGCTTCATCATTCTTTACAGCACTGAATAACGGCGGAGTTTCAGCCGCCATATCCTTTTTGAGAACATTTGTTTTCAAACTTGCAGCCGTTCTCATCCTGCCGCTGCTGTTCAAGCTTGACGGCATATGGTGGGCAACAATCGTTGCGGAACTCTTTGCATTTTTGCTTTCAATCGGGTTTGTTGCCGCAAAAAAGAAAAAATACGGTTACTGATACTGTTGCGGCCCGTGCTGTAAAGCCGGCCTTGCATAAAAAGTGCTCCCCGGAAATTCTTTTCCGAGGGGCACTTTTTATTGAAGTTACGATTTCAGCGGTGCGCCGCACAATGATTCATGTTTAATTATGCTGCGTGAATATCAAACCGACGCAGTTTACTTTGTCAGAATTTTTGTTATGCAGTCGGTGAACTCAACAGGGTTGTCTATCTTGAGTCCCGCTGCAAGCAAAGCCTGGTTGTAAACAAGCTTCGAGTAAACCGCAAGGTCTTCCCCGCCTGCCTGCATCGCACGTTTAAGGGCGTCGAAAACAGGATGATCGGGATTGAGCTCGAGAATACGCTCCGCTTTTGTTTCGCCGCCGAGAGGCATTGCGCTGAGAACCTTCTCCATTTCAAGTGAGAGCGGACCTTCGCTTGTCAAGCCCGCCGGTGCATCAGCAAGCCTTGCGGAAAGACGCACTTCCTTCACACTGTCGCCCAAAGCCGCCTTGATTGCATCAAGCAGGTCCTTATTCTCCTCCTGCTTCTCTTCCATTGCCTTTTTCTCATCCTCGGTTGCGGCATGAATGTCGTTATCGGTAATTGACTTGAAGGGTTTGCCGTCATAACCGTTCATCATTTTGACCATGAATTCGTCAACATTCTCCGTCATGAGCAAAACATCAAAGCCCTTATCGATCAGATATTTGTACTGCGGGAGCGTCCGTATAGCCTCAATGCTTTCACCGCAGGCATAATAAATTTCGGTTTGATTCTCGCAAAGCGTATCAACATACTCACGAAGCGTTATAAGCTTATCCTGTTTTGCAGAATGATACAGCAGCAAATCTTTCAGGAATTCCGCTTCCATACCGTACGATTCGTATATACCGTACTTAAGTGAAAGTCCGAACGTCTTGAAAAACTTTTCATAATCCTCGCGCTTATCCTTAAGGAGTTTTTCAAGTTCGGATTTGATTTTTTTCTTAAGGCCGTTTGCAATCGCACGAAGCTGACGGTTCTGCTGAAGCATCTCACGAGAAATATTCAAGGAAATATCAGCGGAATCAACAAGTCCTTTCACGAACCCGAAGTATTCCGGAAGAAGTTCCTCGCAGGAATCCATAATCATAACACCGTTGCTGTAAAGCTGCAATCCGCGCTTATAGCTCTTTGAGTACAGATTGTAAGGTGCCTGTGCGGGTACGAACAGGATTGAATTATAGCTGAGGGTACCCTCCGCTTTTGTGTGAATATGAAGCAACGGAGCTTCGTAATCATGGAATTTATCCATATAGAAGCTGTTGTAATCCTCATCGGTAAGCTCGCTTTTATTTCTGCGCCAAAGCGGAACCATGCTGTTGAGCGTTTGATCTTCTTCAACGGTTTCATACTCCGGTTCATCATGTTCATGGCCGCAGCTGCATTCGCCTTCGGAATCGTGTTCGCAGGTACATTCGTCATCATGGTCGTGATCGCAGGTGCACTCGCCTTCGGCATCGTGATTGCAGGTGCATTCATGCGTCTTTTCGCGTTGAGTCTCAACAAGCATCCTGATAGGATAGCGAATATAGTCGGAATACTTCCTTACAAGTTCACGAATGGTATATGTTTCAAGATAGCTGTCATACCTTTCGTCGTCAGTATTGTCCTTCAGGTACAGCGTAATAACTGTTCCGTAGGAGTCCTTCTGTGCGGGTTCAACTGTGTAGCCGTCAAGTCCTTCGGACTCCCATTGCCATGCCTCGTCGCTGCCGTATGCCCGACTGAGAACGGTAATCTTTTTGCTGACCATGAACGCCGAATAGAATCCAACACCAAACTGGCCGATAACATCCATATCATCTTTGTCGAGCTCGTTGTCGTTTTTGAATGCAAGCGTGCCGCTCTTGGCAATTGTGCCAAGGTTTGATTCCAACTCTTCCTTTGTCATGCCGATGCCGTTATCGGAAATCGTCAATGTGCGTGCCGTTTTATCTGCGGCGATGCGGATCTCAAGATCTCCGCGCTTGATATCGGAATTGTCAGTAAGAGTTTTGAAATAAAGCTTATCAAGTGCATCGCTTGCATTCGAAATCAACTCGCGAAGAAAAATCTCCTTGTTTGTGTAAACAGAGTTGATCATCAGATCAAGCAGCCGCTTGGATTCCGTTTTAAACTGTTTCTTTGACATTTATATCACCTCGTTAATTATAATCGTTCCTGCTTGGCGAACATATCGAAATTGCTGTATAATCGAATCAAGTTCGTCTGTCAGCACTCGTTCCTCTTGAGTGCTAACACTATTTTATACCTGTTTGCATCTGTTGTCAATAGTTTATCATGAATTTTTTTCGAATTGATAATTGCCGCATTTATTGTCATTGCGATTTGTTCTTGTTCGTTTTCATTGTGCCGCTGCAACGCTGTCTGTCAGTTTTCGAGCAAATCAGGTATATGCAAAAACCCGGACAACGCATTGTGAGCTGCCCGGTATTGTTTTGGGGCAGATACAACAGCCCCGTTTCCCCCGGCTTCGAGTCCCGTAGACATAACTAAACACAGAGGCACCCGCCGGGTGCCTCTGTGTTTGGTGGGGATGAAGGGACTCGAACCCCCGACCTCTTCGATGTGAGCGAAGCGCGCTAACCAGCTGAGCCACATCCCCAAACAAGTGTATTCTACCACTGTTTGCATCCGTTTGCAATGCTTTAATTGTAATACTTAAACAGACGATTTAACCCTAAGGATCCTCCTCAGTGAAATTCACTTATTTTAAATCTGTTTTTTGAATACCGGCGTTTCAGGTGCGTGTCAACGCCGGCAAAAGATTGAGTGGTGTGGTATAATGCGGATATGGTTCAAGAGTCGTTGTGTATGTGTCTGGAAAGGAAAGAAAAACGCACGTGTTCATTGTCAAACATCAAAACAGTAAAATTGTTTATGTGGATCCGCAAACCGGAGATCGAGTGAATATTGACAGACGGTTAAACCTTACTGTAAAAGGTATGACTGAAATTTCAAGAATTGATAATTTAAAGCCAAGTAAATACATAAACGGATGCGTAAGGAGGAGAAAAGATGATAAGCAAAAAAAACGACCAAAACAGTTCGAACAGGTCAAGGAAAAAGAATTGACCGGATCGGGAGTTCCGATGCTAAGGAGAAACACTTAGACGGAGAGCCCCCGCCTTCATATTTCGGGCGTTACGATAAAATCATAAGCCAAACCATAAGGAAGAGCTGGTATTGCGGAGAAAACTAAAGGGTTATTTGCTCAATCCCGCCAAAAGTTAAGGCAAGCACAAGCTGCTTAATGCGATTGGCTATACTATGAAAAACTCACCAAGGGAGCGGACCGCAGGACAAGCATCTGATTCCCCTGACGAGACGAAGCGCAGAGGAAGCTTACGCTGTACGTTCCGCAGGCGGAAAGGCTGCTCAAGGTATAGGTTGGCGCGGAACAAGAATAATGTGCAAAACTCGCCCGTCCTTTATTCCTGCATCAATTCATATGCGGATTCAGATAAAACCGCAAAAAACGATTGACGTTTTCTGTCAAATATGCTATCCTGTATATGCTGATTGCGCTGCAACGGTGAAAGTATTGAAAAGGAGAAAGAATTCAATGACAGATAAACTTCAGGAATACGCTCAACTGCTTATCAATGTTGGTTTGAACGTTCAAAAAGATCAATATGTTGTTATAAGTTCGCAGGTTGACTGTGCATATTTTGCAAGAATGTGCATTGCCGCCGCATATGAAGCCGGAGCAAAGCAGGTTATCATGAACTGGAATGATGATTTTGCGACTCGTCAGTACTATCTTAATGCAGCTGACGAAGTATTTGATCAGGTTTTCCCGTGGGAAGCCGAGCGTCCTATCGGTCTTTTGAAAAAAGGCGCATGCTTCCTTACCATTGCTGCGAGGGATCCCGAAAATCTTAAGGGTGTTGACCCTGAGCGTATCGCACGTGCAAACATTGCAAGCGGCAAGGCCAATGAGGAATTCAGCATTGAAATGATGAACAGTGCCGTTCAGTGGTGCATTGCGTCCATTCCCGTCCCGTCATGGGCCAAGAAGGTCTTCCCCGACCTTTCGGAAGAACAGGCAATGGAGAAACTGTGGGAAGAGATCTTCCAAGCGGTTCGCATAACCGGCTGCGGCGATGCTGTTGATCGTTGGCGCAAGCATTGCAAAGTTCTTGAAGAAAAGCGCGAAAAGCTCAATGCTTACAATTTCAAATCTCTCCACTATACAAATTCTCTCGGAACGGATCTTACTGTTGAACTGCCGGAAAATCATATTTGGATGGCCGGGTCCGAATTCAGCAAGGGCGGAGTCGAGTTTGTTGCAAACATGCCAACAGAGGAAGTTTTCACCGCTCCGCTGCGCAACGGCGTAAACGGCAAAATCGTTGCAACAAAACCGCTTGTGGACAGCGGCAATATTATTGACGGCTTCCACATGATCCTGAAGGACGGTGTCATAACCGAAGTTCACGCAGAAGTCGGGGAGGAGTTCCTTAAAAAGGCTATAACTCTTGATGAGGGCGCATCAAGATTCGGCGAGGTCGCCCTTGTGCCGTATGATTCGCCGATCTCCAACAGCGGCGTCCTGTTCTACAACACTCTGTTTGATGAAAACGCCTCCTGCCACTTTGCTTTCGGCGATTCCTATGCCTGCATCAAGGACGGAGACAAAATGACCAAAGAAGAACTCAAGGCACATGGACTGAACGACAGCATGACCCATGTTGACTTCATGGTCGGCTCAAAGGATCTTTCCATCGTCGGCACAACGCACGACGGAAAAGAAATCAAGGTCTTTGAGAACGGCAATTTTGTAATCTGAGATTGACCGAAGCTTAACTCGAAACACTTGTTATCTGCATACGCTGCCCGGTGCTGTTTTCGTGCCGGGCGGCAAAGCGAGGATTTCAATGAGCAAAAAGCAAAAAACCGGCGGGAACCGAACGGCGGGAATAATCAAGATTCTAATTTACGCCGTGTTGGTTCTTTTTTGCATTTTTGTATTTCTGCTCTACGGTAAAAAGCAGCGCAGCATTGAAGCAGCAGCAAATCCGAACCCGAGTGCGGCTGCCGTTCAAACCGAAACAGTCAACGTTACGCCAAGCCCGATTCCGAAGCTCTCCCCGCAAGAATTGGTATCGGGTCTGCAATCTGCCGATTTGGATTGTGTAATTACGCAGCGCAGCACGCTTACCGATGGTTCGCTCGAATGCAGTTTAATGCTTAACCGCATTTCCGGTGACGGCCGACTGGTTGTGAAGCCCGATTCAAACGGAGAAACTGCCGAATGCATTCTTGAATTCAATTATATTTATGCTGAAATTCTCGACGACCCGGAAACTGATGCTGTTGCAAGAACTCTTAAGGAGCAGTATGAATTGCGCGAAAAATACGACGCAGAGCTGATTGACGGTTTCATCCGCTCGCTTGCAGAACTTTTTGCTGATAAAGAAGAATATAACAGCGTAGATCTTGAAAAAATCATCTCCGGTACCGTTTCGGCATACAAAAGCATGAAAACCTACGACAGATACCTTGGTGATATTCATTTTTACATCAACACAAAATTAACTGACTTTAATGCGGAAGTGAAACTTATTGCCGCTGTTCGAAAAAAATAAGCCGCATGTAACTGCTTTTTCGGCAGCGCGTTCCGATCTTGTACATGTTTCAAATCATAATCTCCTCTGTCTTTGCATATTGGTTATTATCAACACACCGAATGCGGAGGCAGTTATGGCATTGAAGAAAAAAACAGGCAATAAAAAACAGTCCAAACCCCTTGTATACGTTTTGGAAGGTGTATTTGGCGCACTCGCAATGAGTCTCGGCCTTGTCGCACTTGCGGCTCTATTGATGCAAAAGCAGGTTCTGCCGATAGAAAGCACGCGAATACTCAATCCTGCCGTGAAGGCGTTTTGTGCACTTTTCGCAGCATTGCTCGGCGCACGCAAGCAGAAAAAACGCCGTTGGCTCACGGGTGCGCTCTGCGGCGTTGTCTATATTGTGATTTCACTTGCGGTTTTCGGTTTGGCTTCAGGTGAATTTTCCATCGGAAGTTCAACAGCTGTCGATGCGCTGATGTGTCTTCTTGCGGGAATGACAGGCGGAATCATACTCAGCCTCGCCGAGTAAGCTTAGCCCGTTCTTACGAAATAATATCGTTTTATTCTGTCACTCAGTTATTTTACCGACTGAATCGAGATATTCCGCAGCAGCCCGAACAAGCAATTTGTACCGTTTTTGTGTGTCTGCATTTTTTCCGCAGTACTCACGCGGAACAACGGTATTGTGTCCATAGTTTATCTCGCCGCAGTCGTGCAGTCTTCCGTACATTCGCGTATACTCCCGCAGCTTTTCCGCAAGCGCGGCACTGCATTCGTGCGGCAGCATCCGCCACTGCCCGGTTCCGGAAGCAACGCCCGGAGTGTTGACCCTCCCTTCCGCCGAAAGCCCGAGAACATCCTGCATTTGCGCGATAAAGATTCCGGCAGGCGAACACATGCCTCCGCGAATCATACCCCAGTTGATACCCTCGGCGGCGTTCAGCGCAAGATACTGTTCTGCAAATCTGCGTTCGGACTCCGAGGCCTCTGCGAACCATTGCATAATCGGTGCATTGTCGTGCGTACCGGTATAGTATACCCTGTTTTCTGCCACTCTGTGCGGCAGGTAATCGCTGTTTGCATCGGGGTTGAACCCGAACTGAAGAATGCTCATGCCGGGGAAGCCCGAGTTTTTAACAAGCTCATGTACCTCCGGTGTCAGGAAACCGAGATCTTCCGCAATGAACGATAATCCCGGCAGCCTTTTCTTTACTGCATTGACAAAGTCCATTCCGGGCGC
>ENA-ORRN01000174-ORRN01000174.1-human-gut-metagenome-genome-assembly--contig:-NODE-174-length-53522-cov-8.814633_pt1 | contig 53522 bp, 44 predicted proteins | sample MGYA00242174_ERZ509132 | MGnify/ENA primary metagenome ERZ509132 (study PRJEB26280, sample SAMEA2338671) | human gut metagenome | biome: human gut; feature: human-associated habitat; material: faeces... | reverse complement strand
TTATAGTTACCGACCACACGACTCTGCTCGGTGCGGACGACAAAGCCGGCGTTGCCGAGATAGTCGCCCTGTGCGCCGAAATCAACGCGAACAAAAACATCCGCCACGGTGCGCTGAGCATCTGTTTCACTCCCGACGAGGAGATAGGCTGCGGCGCGGATCACTTCGATTTTGTGCGCTTCAACGCCGATTTTGCCTATACTGTCGACGGCGGCGAGGTCGGCGGCATCGAGTGCGAAAACTTCAACGCCGCGGCGGCAGATATTACGGTTCATGGAGTGAATACCCACCCCGGAACCGCCAAGAACAAGATGAAAAATGCCGCGCTGTATCTCGCGGAGTTTGTCAATATGCTCCCCGCGTGGGAGACCCCGGCGCATACCGAGGGACGCGAGGGTTTCTATCATTTGGCGCGTATCGCCGGCAACGAGACCGAGGCGAGCGCGCATATGATAATCCGCGACCACGACAAGAATAACTTTGAGCGCCGCAAGAAGTTCGTCGCCGATACCGTCGGTTTCCTGAACGAAAAGTACGGCTCGGGCACTTTCGAGCTGAATATAAAAGACAGCTATTATAATATGTTCGAGATAATCGAGAAGCATATGGATATCGTCGAGCGCGCCGAAAAAGCTATGCGCGATGCGGGCGTTGAGCCTGAAATAGTGCCGATACGCGGCGGAACGGACGGCGCACGCCTTTCGTTTGAAGGTCTGCCTTGCCCGAACCTCTCGACCGGCGGCATGAATTTCCACAGTATCTATGAGGCGATACCTGTCGATGCATTGCCGAAGATGGTCGAGGTGCTGATAAATATCGTGTCCGTGACTGACTGAACAAAAAAACGCCGGAGACAGGGAATCTTCCCGCCTCCGGCGCTTTTATCAATATGGCTCAATGTTGAATTTGAGATTCTTTGTAGGGGTCGGCGACTCGACGACCCTATGCCGCCGTCGGCGGCACTGTTTGGAAAGCAGAAAAAAGCAAGGTCAAAACTACGCTTGGCCTTGCTTTTTGTTTTATCAGTATTGTTTGCCCTCGCCGATGCGGCTGAACGCAAGTATGATGCAGTCAATGCCGAACAGCACGAGGTATGCGCCGACGATGTAAGCAACCGCCGCAACCGAGATGTTCGGGCTGAATATCATCACAATGCCGAGCACAAGCCCGATGATGTTGACAATCATCGTGAACCAATAGACGAAATTGCCCGCGATGAACCGAATCGTGTTCAGGTGCGAGAGCCTCGAGAGACAGTGCGCGATGAACCATATCGGGAACAGGAGTGAGAGCACCCATTTGCCCGCGTTGGGATAGACGAGCAGCATGGCGCCCGCCATGACGCTGAGTATGCCCGAAATGAGCGATACAGTCGGCCCGAAGCCGAGATGTTTGTCAACGCGAACATAGAGCACAACATCCGCAATGCCGGTTATTATGGCGATTATGCCGTAGATAATAACGAGGGTCGTCACCGCATTGTCGGGATAGACAAAAGTAAATATTCCGAGCGCCGCGAGCGCAATGCCGATTATGAGCTCCATCCATCCGAAGCCGGAACGCCTTTTCATTCCTCTTCGCCTCCTTTATCGAGAATGGACATGAATTCTTCGCCGGTTATGGTCTCTTTTTCATAGAGATATTTTGCCAGCTCGTCGAGCTTTGCGCGGTTGTCCGCGAGAATCTTGGAAGCCTTCTCATGCTGGCGCTTTACTAGTTCAACGACCTTGCGGTCTATTTCATTCTGCGTATCGGCGGAGCAGGCGAGTGAAGCGTCGCCGCCGAGATACTGGTTCGAAACCGTCTCGAGAGCAACCATGTCAAAATCTTCGCTCATGCCGTAGCGGGTTATCATCGCGCGGGCAAGCTTTGTCGCCTGCTCGATGTCGTTCGATGCGCCTGTCGTTATCTCGCCGAAAACGAGCTCTTCAGCGGCGCGTCCGCCCGTAAATGTAGCAATCTTGTTTTCAAGCTCCTGCTTTGTCAGCAGGTATTTGTCGCCCTGGTCGACCTGCATCGTGTAGCCGAGCGCGCCGGAGGTGCGGGGGATTATCGTTATCTTCTGCACGGGCGCCGAGTGCGACTGCATCGCCGCAACGAGCGCGTGACCTATCTCGTGATAGGCGACAACTTTCTTTTCGCTGTCCGAGAGCACCGCGTTCTTCTTCTGATATCCCGCGATGACCGTCTCAATGCTCTCTTCGAGGTCGGATTCGTTGACGACGGTTCGGTTGTTCCTGACCGCGCGCAGAGCCGCCTCGTTTATAATATTCGCAAGCTCCGCGCCCGATGCGCCGGATGCCATTCGTGCTATCGTGTGGAAGTTGACATCGTCAGCCGTCTTTATCTTCTTTGCGTGGACTTTCAGTATCGCCTCGCGTCCCGCAAGGTCGGGCAGCTCAACGGGTACGCGCCTGTCGAAACGGCCGGGGCGGGTGAGCGCGGGATCGAGTGTCTCAGGGCGGTTCGTCGCCGCTAATATGATAACGCCGATATTTTCCTGGAAACCGTCCATTTCGGTAAGCAGCTGGTTGAGGGTCTGCTCGCGCTCGTCGTTGGAGCTGAACTGGCCGTCGCGCTTCTTGCCGATGGCGTCGATCTCATCGATGAACACTATGCAGGGGGCTTTCTCTTTTGCCTGGCTGAAAAGATCCCTGACCTTTGAAGCACCCATGCCGACGAACATCTCGACGAATTCCGAACCGGACATCGAGAAAAACGGCACATTCGCTTCGCCCGCAACAGCCTTCGCGAGCATTGTTTTACCTGTTCCGGGAGGGCCGACGAGCAGAACGCCCTTGGGCATCGACGCGCCGACGTCGGAATATTTCTTTGGATTGTGAAGATAGTCGACTATCTCCGAAAGGCTCTCTTTCGCCTCGTCCTCACCTGCAACGTCGCTGAAATGTATGCCCTGGGTCGACGGGACATAGACCTTCGCGTTGCTCTTGCCGAAGCCGAACGCCATGGAGTTTTTGCCGCCCGCCTGTTCCATCAGCTTCTTGCCCATATACTGGCCGAGTCCGATGAAGATTATCAGCGGGAGCACAAAAGTCAGCAGGAAGCTCACCAACGGCGAGGTCGTCGTCTCGATATCCTTTGAGAACTTTGCGCCGGAGTCATAGAGCCGCTGAGTCAGCGTCGGGTCGTTCATCGCGCCGGTCTTATAGATTTTCTTCGCGTCGTCCTTGTTGGTGAAGATTATCTGATCGTCATCGACCTCGACATTGCCGATTTTTTTCTGCTCAATCATGCTCATGAATGTGCCGTAGTCAACTTCCGTCACCCGCGCCTTGACGAGCAGGGGAGACACAATCACATTGAACAGCACAATGACGAGCAGCGCAATGCCGTAGTAGAATATCAGAGGCTTCTTTGGGGATTTCACTTCTTTCATTTTCCGCACCTTCCTTTTTTAGGATTGATGTTAATTGAAAATATATATTAATTATACTCTTGCGTCAATATAAGTTCAATACAATTAAAGAATAACAGCAAAAAAGCAATGCTCGCGAATTTGCTTAATATAGTTTCAAAAATGTCATTTGCAAATTGGAATTTGCGGAACACTTGAATTATAGCAAAGCAAAAGCGGGCGACTCGACTAACACTTATAATCAGACTTACAATAGCCGCGCCGCAGAGTTTGATAGCTTTCTTTGAGAGGGCTGAACGGCTTGCGAAGCAAGACGCACGAGCCCGTATTGTTTGAGCGAAGCGAGTTTACGGGCGAATGTGCCGAGCTGCTCACTGAGAGCCGCAAACTATGTACTGCGGCGCGGCGTTGCGGGGGCTCGGGGTGAAACCTCGAGTCTGCCTTTTCTTTGCAGGCGTTTCTTTTTTCAGACAGAAAAGAAATGCCGAAACGAGGGTAGTGTGAAAAGTTTGATTATAGTGGGACGCGAAGGTAGTAAGCCAATTATAAGCAAATCAAAATTGTTGTATCGGCTGCGCCGATAGCGGACAGCCGCGAGGGCTGTCCCTACGAACAATTGGCAATAGACATTTGCCGCTCGCGCGGCGTCGGTGCGTCGAGTCGCCGCACCCTACAAAATACAAGACAATAAGTCACTACAAATTTTGCGGTCAAATAATATCCGTCCCTACTGCATGTATTTGTTGCTTTGAGCGAAGCAAAACACCCTCTCAGTCTCGGCTTACGCCGAGCCAGCTCCCCTGCAGGGGAGCTTAAATAGTTTTTGTGAAAAATCCGATTTATCTCTCCGTATCCCCACATCGCGGCAAAACAAAACAGCCGCAGCAAAACAAATCGCTGCGGCTTGACTTTATATATTTTTTTACTCGCTGATTTTTCTGACTGTCTCCATGACATAGTCGCCGAACTCGCTGCAGGTGCAGCCGTCCTCGCGGCCTGTGATTTTGAGCTTCTTGTCCTCGTACATGCAGATGTCGAGCGCTCTCTCGAGCAGATCGGCTTTTTCCTGCTCGCCGATGTGGGAGAGGAGCATCACGCTCGCTCTGAGCATCGAGCAGGGGTCGGCGTACTGTGCTCTGCCCTCGCGAACCATTCTCGGAGCCGAGCCGTGGATAGCCTCGAACATCGCGTAACGCTTGCCGATGTTTGCGCTGCCGGCTGTGCCGACGCCGCCCTGGAACTCAGCTGCCTCGTCGGTGATTATGTCGCCGTAGAGGTTCGGGAGAATGAAGACTTTGAAGTCGCGGCGGCGTTTCTCGTCGATGAGCTTCGCCGTGGTGATGTCAATGTACCACTCGTCGGTCACGATGTCGGGATATTCCTCGCCGACCTTCTTGCAGAGGTTGAGGAACTTGCCATCCGTGGTCTTGATGACATTTGCCTTTGTGATTATCGAAACGCGGCCCTTGTTGTTGCGGCGCGCGTAGTCATATGCGAGTCTTGCGATTCTATCGCAGCCCTCGGAGGTCGTCACGACGAAGTCGAGCGCGAGGTCGTCGGTAACATTGACTCCCATCGAGCCGACGGCATATGCGCCCTCGGTGTTCTCGCGGAAGAAAGTCCAGTCAATGCCCTGCTCGGGAACCTTGACGGGGCGGAGGTTCGCAAACAGATCGAGAGCTTTTCTCATCGCAACGTTTGCGCTCTCTATATTCGGCCACGGATCGCCCGCCTGCGGGGTAGTGGTCGGACCCTTGAGGATAACGTGGCAGCTCTTGAGCTCTTCGAGCACGTCGTCGGGAATAGCCTTGTTTGCCTTGACGCGGTTTTCGATGGTCAGTCCGTCGATGACCTTGAATTCAATCTTGCCTGCCTTTACTTTATCGTCAAGCAGATATTCGAGAACTCTTGCGGATTCCTTGGTGATGACCGGACCGATGCCGTCGCCGCCGCATACGCCGATGATGATCTTGTCGAGCGACTTGAAGTCGATGAAATCGCCCTGAGCCTTTATTTTGTCCGAACGGTCGCTCTGAGCGCGGATGAGAGCCTCAAATTTTTCGACGGCGTTCTTGACCTGTGCCTCTGTCATGTTTATCTTCCTCTCTTATTTGTGTGATTCTCTTGTGTAGTTGAGCAGACCGCCTGCGAGAATTATGTCCTTCTGCCTGCCGGAGAAGCTGTAGCAGAGCTTGTAGCTTTCGCCCTTTGTCTCATTCTTGAGAACAGCCTCGCCGCCGTTTTCGATGGTCTCTCTGATGCCGTCGAGCGCGAGCTTGTCGCCCTTCTCGATGCGGTCATAGTCGGCGGGGTCGGCGAAGGTGAACGGCACGATGCCGGCGTTTATGAGGTTTGCCTGATGTATGCGCGCAAAGGACTTTGTGATAACGCTCTTTATGCCGAGATACAGCGGAACGAGTGCCGCGTGCTCTCTCGAAGAGCCCTGGCCGTAGTTGCTGCCGCCGATGATGATTCCCTTGCCTGCCTGCTTGCAGTGCTCGGCAAAGTGCTCGTCGCACTGCTTGAAGCAGAAGTTCGACAGGAACGGTACGTTCGAGCGGTAGGGGAGAATCTTTGCGCCCGCGGGCATGATGTGGTCTGTTGTGATGTTGTCGCCGACCTTGAGAACGACTTCGGCCTCGATGCTCTCGGGCAGCGCGTCGCCGTTGGGGACGGGCTTGATGTTCGGACCGTAGACTATCTCAAGATTCTTGGCCTCTTCCGGAGAAGCGGGCTTGTCGATAAGATTGTCGTTTATTTCAAAGTGGTCGGGCATGGTGATGTGCGGTGCCTCGCCGAGGGTTCTCGGGTCGGTCAGCACGCCTGTGAGAGCGGAAGCCGCGGCGACCTCGGGGCTGACGAGATAAACGCCCGCGTCGGCAGTGCCGGAGCGTCCCTCAAAGTTGCGGTTGAAGGTGCGCAGGGAGACAGCGCCCGAGTTCGGGGACTGGCCCATGCCAATGCACGGACCGCATGCGCACTCAAGCAGTCTTGCGCCCGCGCCGAGGATGTCGGAGAGTGCGCCGTCCTCGGAGAGCATTCTGAGAACCTGCATCGAACCGGGGGAGATAGTGAGGCTGACACTCGGGGCGACGCGCTTGCCCTTGAGGATAGCCGCCACCTTGAGCATATCGTAGAGCGAGGAGTTCGTGCAGGAGCCGATGCAGACCTGGTCGATCTTTATCTCGCCTATTTCTGAAACTTTCTTTACATTGTCGGGCATATGGGGCATTGCCGCGAGGGGCTCGAGGGTGCTGAGATCTATGTCGATAACCTCGTCATAGACTGCATCGTCGTCCGCCTTGACCTCGACCCAATCCTGCTCTCTGCCCTGAGCGGCGAGGAAAGCCTTCGTCACTTCGTCGGAGGGGAAAACAGAGGTCGTTGCGCCGAGCTCCGTGCCCATGTTGGTTATAGTTGCACGCTCGGGGACGGAAAGAGTCTTGACTCCGTCTCCACCGTATTCGATTATCTTGCCCACGCCGCCCTTGACGGACATGATGCGAAGAACTTCGAGGATTATATCCTTTGCGCTGACCCACGGTGAAAGCGCACCGTGCAGGTTTATGCGCGTCATCTTGGGCATAGTTATGTAGTATGCGCCGCCGCCCATCGCAACCGCGACGTCGAGTCCGCCCGCGCCGAACGAGAGCATGCCGATGCCGCCGCCGGTGGGCGTGTGGCTGTCCGAGCCGATGAGCGTCTTGCCGGGGATGCCGAAGCGCTCAAGATGCACCTGATGGCAGATGCCGTTGCCGGGGCGTGAAAAAAGCAGTCCTCTCTTTTTAGCGGCGCTCCTGATGAATCTGTGATCGTCCGCGTTTTCAAAGCCGGTCTGCAAAGTGTTGTGGTCAATGTATGCGACCGAAAGCTCGGTCTTTACTCTCTCGACTCCCATAGCCTCGAATTCAAGGTATGCCATGGTGCCTGTGGCGTCCTGAGTGAGAGTCTGATCGATCCTCAGACCGATCTCGCTGCCAACGGTCATGTCGCCGCTGAGCAGGTGGCTTTTTATAAGCTTTTGTGCAATAGTGCTGCCCACTTGTATCCCTCCGTATAAAAATAAAATTACCTTTAAATTTTATTGCAATCCGCGGATTTTGTCAAGGTGCGCCGCGCCAAATATATACCTGTATATATTACATTTTATAGGAGAAATTGATATATGACGATTTTTTATGTTGCCCGAAAGCTTTCTGCGTGGTATAATAAAATGTAATCTGCCGCAGTGCGCTGTGCTATGGCTGAATTATCAAAAGTTATTCGGGCATACTGTTTGTCGGGAGTGAATTCGATGAACAGAAAAAAGCAAGCGGAACAAAAAGACAGCATATTGGAGCCCGTCGCGCCGACCCCGAGCGTCAGTGAGGAGGACGGAGATTCGTCCGACAGCACGGACAGGGAACTTCGCCAGATAGTCGAAACAGGCTCGATAACCGTTGACAAGCGCGGGCATTATATCCACTGCCTGACTGTTATCGGTCAGATCGAGGGTCACTATGTCCTGCCGGCGCAGAACAAAACTACAAAATACGAGCATGTCATTCCGCAGCTTGTCGCGATAGAAGAGAGCCGCGATATCGAAGGCTTGCTCATAATTCTCAACACCGTCGGCGGCGATATCGAAGCCGGACTCGCGATAGCGGAGCTTATAGCCGGAATGAAAACGCCGACCGTGTCCCTCGTCCTCGGCGGCGGACATTCGATAGGCGTGCCGCTCGCGGCTTCGAGCGCGTATTCGTTTATCGCGCCGAGCGCCACCATGACTGTCCACCCGGTCAGAATGACGGGACTTGTCCTGGGCGTGCCGCAGACTATGTCCTATTTTGAGCAGATGCAGGAGCGTATAGTCAGATTCGTCGCCGATAATTCGCGTATCTCCGCCGACCGCTTCCGTTCGCTTATGCTCGCAACCGGTCAGCTCGTTATGGATGTCGGCACTGTGCTCGACGGCGAGGCGGCGGTCAAAGAGGGGCTTATAGATTCTCTCGGCTCTCTCTCCGATGCCCTCGATAAACTCTGCGATATGATCGAGGAGCAGAGTGAAAAGAAAGGGGAGAACGGGTGATGCTCTACACAGTTGTTTCTCCCGCCGAGATTTTTATGCAGCCGCCCGCGGATATCTGCGAGCATCAGACTCCGTTTGGCTGCGTGATGTGTTCAAGGACAGAAAAAGGCGAGGTTGTTGAAAGACTTGTGACGACCGATCCGTTTGAATATCTGAAACCGTGTTATTCGCCCGGCGCTTTATATTCCGCCGGAAAAATGGAAAAGGGGTAATATAATCATGGAAATACTCAAGGCAATATTGCTCGGCTTTCTGCAGGGCGTGACCGAATTCCTGCCCATCTCATCGAGCGGGCATCTCTCGGTCTTTCAGCACTTCTTCGGCAATGTCGGCGGCACAAGCTCGCTGCTGTTCACGGTGCTGTTACATATGGGCACTCTGATAGCCGTGTTCGTCGTTTATTACAAGACCATATGGGGTCTCATCGTTGAATTTTTCAGCACTATAAAAGATATCTTCACTGGCAAGTTCAAGTGGAGCGAGATGAACGAGAACAGGCGTATGCTCTTCATGTTCGTTATCTCCTGCGTGCCTCTGCTGTTCCTGCTCATTCCCGTCGGCGGCGACAGACGCATCATGGATGTTCTCGGCGGTCTTGCCGATGACAATGATATATTGGTCGAGGGAGTCTGCTTCCTCTTCACCGCAGCTCTCCTGCTCGTCGGCTCATGGCGCGCAAAGAAGGTCAAAGCTCGTCCCCAGATAGGCGCGAAATCCGCGCTTGCCGTCGGCGTGGCTCAGGCTTTCGCCGCCGGATTCCCCGGCATCTCGCGCTCCGGCTCGACCATCTCGACCGGTATGATTTGCGGCGTTTCAAAAGAGTATATGGTTCGCTATTCGTTTATCCTCGGCATCCCGGCTATCCTTGCCGCCAATGTCATGGAGATAAAGGACGCCGTAGCCCTCGGCGAGCAGATAGATATCCTGCCCGTTATTATAGGCGTTGTCACCGCCGCCGTCGTCGGCTTTGCCGCGATAAAGGCTCTCGAGTGGCTCGTCAAGATTGATAAGTTCAAAATTTTCGGTTACTACTGCCTTGTCCTCGGCGTTGTTGTTATAATCGCCGGCATAGTTGAAAAGGTCAGATAAGTTCGTTCAAATTTCTAAGGAGGGCCTTAATGGCTGCGAAAAAGACTGCGGCAAAGTCAACGGCCGCTAAGAAGAAAAAAACAACAACCACAACGACAAAAAAAGCCCCGGCTTCAAAGCCTGCGGCTGCAAAAGAGCCTGTCGAGCAGACTCCCGAGCAGCAGTCCTCGCGCCGCCAGAAAGCGGCTATCGCGCTCATGGCTGTCGCGGCTCTGCTCATAGCCATGGCGTTTATCGAGGGCGAGAGCGCGTGGCGCGCCGTGCATAATTTTATGTTCGGTGTGTTCGGCACGTGTACATATATCTGGCCCGTCATGCTCATTTATGTCTCGGTCATGCTCGCCATGAACAAGACATTCGGCTCGATATCGTCGAATCTTATCGGCGTCGGGATATCAATATTGCTGCTGTGCTCAGCGATACATATTTTCTCGAACCCGTCGGAATACTTTTCGCTCATGACCCTCGGCGATCAGATAAAGACCGCGTGGAGGGATTATGACACATTCCCGAGTGCGGGCGCGCTCGGTGCGCTCGTCGGCGGACTGCTTGCCAAAATGGCGGGCAAGGTAGGCGCGGCGATAATAAATATTATCCTGCTGATAGTCAGCATAATGTTCCTCACAGGACTCACTCTGTCCCGCCTCGGTACATCTATCGCCAAGCCCATAAAGCGCATGAGCGAGGACACCAACGAACGCCTTGAGCGCGGAGCGCAGCGCGTCAGAGATGAGCAGGAGAGAGCGCCGTCAAGAGACAAGCGCAGGGAGAAAAAAGCGGAGGAGCCCTATGTCAGCCCCCGTCCGTTCCCCGTGCCGCCTCTGCCGACCGATACGCCTACAGCAACTGCAAAGAGCCGCAAAAAATCCGCCGCCGATGAAGGTCCCGAACCAACCGTGTTCCCGCGCAAGCCGATTCAGACCGATGTCGGCATCGATGATATAGTCAACCGCGTCAACGCCGCGTCGGCGACTGCGAAGATAGCCGAGGGCGTGTCAAAGGCCGCCGCCGTTGTGGACGGCAGACCCGCCTGCGTGCCGCCTCTGCCGACCGAGAGCGCGAAAGACGAGCTTGAAATGCTCGATATAAGCAAGAAGCCCGCCGAGCCGGAGAAGCTGAAGAGGAAAGAGCCGGAGCTCCCGCCCGTCAAAGAGCCTGATCCCGTGCCCGATGTGCCGGATGAGGAAGAGCCTGTTATCGAGAGTCAGCCGACTTATCGCAAGCCGCCGATAACCTGCCTCAAAGAGCCTATCCATGACGGCAACGATAATTTCTCCGATGAGCTCAAATCCAACGCGCAGAAGCTGCTTGACACGCTCGAAAGCTTCAATGTCCACGCAAAGATAACTGAGATAAGCCGCGGACCGTCCGTCACAAGATATGAGCTTCAGCCGGATGCGGGCGTCAGAATAAATAAAATAACCAACCTTGCGGACGATATTGCCTTGCGCCTTGCCGCGTCGGGAATAAGAATCGAAGCACCCATTCCGAACAAGGCGGCGATAGGCATCGAGGTGCCCAACAAGCTGCGCTCGATGGTCTATATGCGCGAGATAATCGAAACCCCGCAGTTCAAGAACGCTCAGAGCAAGCTCAATGTTGTCCTCGGCAAGGATATCGCGGGCAACGCCGTCTGCGCAGACCTCGCGAAGATGCCGCATCTGCTCATAGCGGGTACTACGGGTTCCGGTAAATCCGTGTGCCTGAACACAATGATAGTCAGCATTCTCTATAACGCGACTCCCGACGAAGTGAAGCTTCTTATGATCGACCCCAAGCAGGTCGAGTTCACGGTCTATAACGGCATCGCGCATCTCGCCGTGCCCGTCGTGTCCGATCCGCGCAAGGCTTCGGGCGCTCTGACATGGGCGGTCAACGAGATGGAGAACAGATATAAGATACTCTCCGAGAAGAATGTCCGAGATATAAGAGGATATAACAAATTAGCCGAGCGCGACAAGTCACTGCGCCCGATGCATCAGATAGTCATTTTCATCGATGAGCTTGCCGATCTTATGATGGTCGCGCCCAATGAAGTCGAGGATGCGATATGCCGCCTCGCTCAGAAAGCGCGTGCCGCAGGTATGCATCTTGTCATAGCGACTCAGCGCCCTTCCGTCGATGTTATCACAGGCATTATCAAAGCGAATATCCCCAGCCGTATCGCGCTCTCCGTTTCTTCGTCGGTCGATTCGAGAACGATACTCGATATGTCCGGCGCGGAGAAGCTTATCGGCAACGGCGATATGCTCTTCAGTCCTATCGGCGCAAACAAGCCGACCCGTATCCAGGGCTGCTTCATCTCCGACGAAGAGGTCGAGAATGTTGCCGACTTCATCAAGCACAACGCCGAGGCGGAGTACGATGAGGGCATTATGGACGAGATAAACAGGCAGGCGGCAATAGCCGGTTCGACTAAGAAGAACAGCGCCGCAGGCGGCGATGACGGCGAAGAGCCGGGCGATGAGATGTTCCCGAACGCCGTCGAGGTCGTGCTCGATGCCAAAATGGCTTCAACAACTCTTCTCCAGCGCAAATTGAAGCTCGGTTATGCCCGCGCCGCAAGGCTCATGGACGAACTCGAGAGCAAGGGCATCATCGGACCGTTTGAGGGCAGCAAGCCCCGCCAGGTGCTTATAACCAAGCAGCAGTGGATGGAAAAATGCGCCCTGTCGGATGCTCCCGCAGACGACGAGACCTGATCGGAGGAAATTATGGCAAATCAGAGAAAAGGCGGCTCCGCCGCACAGAACAAGCGCACGAAGATAATCGTCACCGCAGTCGTGATAGCCGTCGCGCTGCTGATAACCTTCGCGCCCTATATGAATCTCCCGTTCGATATCCCCACATGGGGCGAGCTGCTCTCGGGCAATGAGCAGACGATACAGAGCGGCGACGCACTCAACCAGCCGTTCACCGTCCATGTTATAGATGTCGGTCAGGGCGACAGCATCTTAGTCAAGAGCGGCGACCACGCCATGCTGATAGACGCGGGCGAGCGCGGCAACGATCAGACGATACTCGATTATCTCAAGGCGAACTCTGTCGAAAAGCTTGATTACATAGTCGCCACCCACCCCCATTCCGACCATATCGGCAGTATGCCCAAGGTTATCGAGGGTATAAAGGTCGACAATATTATCATGCCGAAGCTCCCGAAGTCCATGGTTCCCACGACCTCGATTTATCAAAAGCTGATAAAAGCGGTCAAGACCTCCGGCGCCAAGGTGATATCCGCCAAGGCGGGCGATACCTATACCCTCGGCGACGCAAAGATAACTATAGTCGGACCCGTCGGCACGCCTGAGGATCTCAACAATGCCTCTGTAGTGATGAAGATTGTCTACGGCAAGAATTCGTTCCTCTTCACGGGCGATGCGGAGGCAAAGAGCGAGAAACAGATACTTGCAAACGGCGCGGATATCAAAGCCGATGTTCTGAAGCTCGGTCACCACGGCAGCAGCACATCGACGAGCGAAGAATTTCTCAAGGTCGTGTCTCCGTCGCTTGCGCTCATCTCCTGCGGCAAGGATAACGACTACGGTCATCCGCACAAGGAGACTATAGAGAAGCTCGAAAAATATAATATCCCGTATGAGCGCACGGATATAAAAGGCACGATAGTTGTCGGCTCGGACGGCGAGCATCTTTCAACGGCTTTCCCGGATAACAAGACCGCTGAGAAGTAAAAAAGGAGGCGGAATAATGGAATATTACGCCATCGACCGTATCGAAGGAAACTACGCAGTCTGCGAAAAAGACGGCGAAACAATGGTCAATATCAGCCGCGCTCTGCTCCCTGACGGAGCGGGCGAGGGCAATGTCCTGCGCCGCCTGCCGGACGGCTCGTTCGTGCTCGACCGCGAGGAAGAAGAACGCCGCCGCAAAGCAGCACTCGAACTCATGGACGGTCTGTTTGATGAATAAATTTTCCCCATTGATTTTTGGCGGGGTGCTTGTAGAATATAAAAACGATCTATGACTCATAGGTCGTTTTTTGTTTCTGTAAGGTGTATAGACGTGCCAATTTTATCGGTTTGATAAACTTGGATTTGTTGATTTGATTAGCACGAATTTTTACAAAGTAGAAGTAGATTGCCGACTTGTCTTTATAATCAAGCTTCCAATAGCCGCGCCGGAGCTTGAACGAGTGCGGGCTCGTGCGTCTTGCTTCGCAAGCCGTTCCCTCACTTCTCTAAAAAAGCTTATCAAACACTGCGGCGCGGCTATTGAAAATCTGATGATAAAAATCAATTGAGTCACTTGCTTTTACTTTGCTACAGCTCAAGTGATAGACAAATCTCAATTTGTCAATCCGTTTTATGTATGCTCAGCGTTATATCAATGTTTTTTATCATGATATCATCCACCGAAAAAATTTTCCGCCGCCGTGCAGTAAAATCTCAAATCCGTGCGTTTTATATTTTGCACGTTTTGTGTAAACAGCCAAAAATAAAGAAACAATAAATTTGTGGGATTGGTATAGCTTTTTGACGCAAAAAGTGATACAATATGCCGAATACTGTTGAAAGTGAGCTGCTTTATGAAAAAGAAAGAAAAAAGAACATTTAAACAGTTTTTTATGGACAACAACAAACGCAATCTAAAAATTACGATTACCGTTGTCTGCGTGGTGCTCGCCCTTGCTATAATCGGCGGCGGCATCTATATCGGCAATAAGCTCGGACTTATTACCATCGACCACGGCAGCAACGGTGATCCCGAGGGCACCTTTGCGCCCGAGGAGCAGTTTGATGCAATGTACGATGTCAGCGACGCTTCGAGCATCGACAGCCTCATAACTGCGTGGGCGAAGAACGGCGGCGCGAAGTATTCGAGCAAGAATATAATCAATGTTCTGCTCCTCGGCGTTGACAGCGAGACCGGCAAGGCAGAGGGCGGACGTTCGGATGCCATCATCCTGCTCTCGCTTAACAAAAAGACCAAGACGATAACGCTCGTGTCCTTCCTCAGAGACTGCTATACCTATATGAACATCAACGGCTCCGAGCGCTGCTGCAAGACTAACCATGCCTATTTCTGGGGCGGTCCCGCGGCACTTATCGAGACGCTTGAGAATAACTACAAGATTGAGATCGATCATTATATCAGCGTCGATTTCAAGAGCTTCCCGAAGCTTATTGACTCTCTCGGCGGCGTGTCCGTTCCGATTGAGCCCTATGAGGCGGATTATATCAACCGCACCACAACGAAGATAAAGAAGATAACCTCCGGCGATTCCGTCAAGCTCAGCGGCAGACAGGCTCTGGTCTATAGCCGTATACGCCATGTCGACAACGAGGGCGATGTCGGCAGAACCGCAAGACAGCGTACCGTTATCATGGCTCTCATCAAGAGCGCGCAGAACGCCTCTGCGGGTCAGCTCAACAACGCGCTCGATATCGTCCTGCCCAATGTCGTGACGAACTACAAGCGCAGTGAGATTCTCTCTCTCATGACCCAGGCGCTCTCTCAGGGCTGGATGAACTACGAGATAAAGCAGATAGTCATGCCGACCGAGGGCAACTACACTTCCGCTCAGCTCTATACCTACTACGGCAAGATAATCAACCAGCGCCTTTCGGTCTGGGTCGTCGATTATCCCGTCGTTGCGCGTGAGCTCCAGCTCGCTCTCTACGGCGACACGAATATAAAGATTGGCGATAACCATGTCTCCGCTGTCGATCTGCTGAAAAAGGGCGCAGTCCCGAGCAGCAACAGCAGCGGCTCAGGCTCATATTCTGCGTCGACCCGTCCGCACACCGATGTCGGTACTGTGGCGGAGAGCGAAGAGCCTGTAACTCATGAGCATACTTCCGAGGCGGTGAGCGAGCTCACCGAGGCAGAGAGCACGACCCGCCGCTTCCCGTTCACTCTTCCCGATTTCGGCTCAACTTCGCCGGCGGAAGACGAAGATGCAGCATAAAATTACCGCTCCGGATATATTCCGGGGCGGCTTTTCGTATATGATTGAAAAATTATGATTGATGATATATAATTGTCAAAGAAACAAACGGACGGTGATATTATGAGCAAAGTTTGTCATATAGTCGGCGGCGGCGACTTCTTCGGAATCCGCCCGACAGGGGAGGGCGATTTCATCATCGCTGCCGATAAAGGTCTGCTGTATCTTCAGAATCTCGGTATAACTCCGAATTTAGTTATAGGCGATTTCGATTCCCTCGGCCACACTCCGAACGGGCGGAATATTATCGTCCTGCCCTGCGAAAAGAATGACACCGACATGGGCGCGGCGGTCGCAGAGGGCGTGATGCGCGGATATAAAAATTTCATTCTCTACGGCGCATCCGGCGGCAGAGCCGACCATACTCTTGCGAATATCCAGCTCATCTCGTCTCTGTCGAGGCGCGGAATGACCGCGATTATCGACGCGCGCAAAACTTCGTTCACTTCGATAACAAACGGCAGAATTATTTTTGACGAGAACGCAAAGGGCATGATCTCCGTGTTCTCCCATTCGGATATCTCATCGGGTGTCACTATAAGCGGGCTCAAATATGAGCTCAAAAACGGCACCTTGAAGAACACATACGCCCTCGGCGTCAGCAATGAATTTGTCGGTAAAATGAGCGAAATATCAGTCGCTCATGGAACGCTGACGGTCGTTTATCCGAGCAGCGCAAAGCCCTCTTTTTTCAGATTTTGAGCCGCGCGAAAAGATGTTTTTGAACCAAATAATATCCTGCGCCGAGATGCTGCCCGTGAGCATCAGCAGAAGAATATACACCGCCGCGTTGACAGTTATTATGATTGTCAGCGCGGCTTTTCCGCTGCCCTGCGCCGAGGAGAGCAGCAGCCCCGCGAGAAACGAAGCCGTCACGCAGACGGCGGGCTTTATTATCGAATCCATGATATTTATTTCGAGCGTGCAAACTTTTGAAAGCCTGTGTATGCTCAGCGAAAAGTTTACTATCTCGCTGATAAAAAGTATCGCGACATAGCCCTTTACGGAATATTTCGGGATGAGTATCAGCACGAGCACGACGCACATCGCGGAGTCGATTATATTATATCTCATTGAATATACCTGCTGGTCGAGCCCTTTGAGTATTCCGTCAACTGTCGTGTCTGTGTACATTATCGGCAGAAGCGGCGCGAGCACGCGCAGATATTCCGCGCATTGCCCGTCCCCGTAGATGCACTGCGACAGCCCCTCGGAAAAAATGAACATTATTCCCGCCGTGCCCATCGAAAACAGCACGGTTATTTTTATTGCCCGCGCCGCCATGCTGTCTATCCTGTTTCTGTTGCTGCGCGCCGCACATTCGGCAAATTCAGGCACGAGCATGCTCGCGAGAGCTGTCATTATGGCGGCGGGGTAGAGGATAACCGGCAGAGCCATGCCGTGAATGACTCCGTAGAGCGTCATCGCGCCGCCCGCGCTCTGCCCCGATTTGCGAAAGCCCACGGGAATCAGCAGGTGTTCTATCGTCAGCAGCACCGAGCGCGCGCACGATCCGGCGGCGTCCGGGAGCGCAATGCGCAGCAGAGCCCGAAGCCCGCCGGGCGTTTTTTCTTTCGGCTTTTGGTGCTTCGTTGACTTGTAGAGCAAAAAGGCGCATAGCAGCGAGCTTATCTGCGATATTGTTATGCCGAGCGCCACCGCGTCGCATGCATATTCTGCGCCCTTTGCCGCCCAGAATCGAAGCATCAGAACAGAGACCGCTATTTTTACCGCCTGCTCGAATATCTGCACCGCCGCATATTTGAGCACTGTGCGCCGCGCCGTGAAATATCCGCTGAACGCGCAGCCGACCGATGCCGCGGGGAGACTCAGCGCGAGTATGCGAAGCGACGACGCCGTGCGTATGTCGCCGAGCCACAATTTTGCTATCAGCTCCGCGCCGAACCATACGGCGGCGAGCATTATGCACCCGACCGTCAGCCCGTATAGCGCGCACCGCCGCATTATCCATGCGCCCTGACCGGCATTTTTTCCGGAATCTTCAACCGTGAGCCGCGTCGATGCGAGCGGCAGACCCGCAAACGAAAATGTAAGCGCCATCGCGTATACATCCGTGACGAGCGAAAAAAGCCCTATTCCCGCCGCGCCCAGCCGACCGGTCAGATATACATTGAACGCAACGCCGACCGTGCGCATGAGAAACGATGTCGCGGCGAGCGTCAGCGTGTTTATGAGAAGCCGTTTCGTGTTCTTCATTTTTGCCTCCGGAGAAGTCAAAAAGCGTTAAATCTCTTGACAAAAACGCTTCTGAATGTGATAATATAGAGTAATTCATCGGAAAAGAGGGAATCCCCAAAAAAGGCGTATGCAGTGCCGAGTACCGCATCGCCGCCGATTTCTGAAATGTAAAATCAACGCTGCTCCTCCGGCGCGGAGCAATCAGCGTTCATGTAAAATCTATTCGCCGGAGAAATGGATTATGTTATGGCAAAGGAACTCGCAAAACAGTATGATCCGAAGGAAGTGGAGGACAGAACCTATAAATTCTGGCTCGACGGCAATTTCTTCCACGCCGTACCCGACCCGGAGAAGAAACCCTATACTATAGTTATTCCCCCTCCGAACATCACGGGTCAGCTCCATATGGGTCATGCTCTTGACAATACTCTTCAGGATATACTTATCCGTTACCACCGCATGCAGGGCTATGATACCCTCTGGCTGCCCGGCACCGACCACGCTTCAATTGCCACGGAGGCTAAAATAGTCGAGGCTATGGCAAAGGAAGGCCTTACTAAGGACGATGTAGGCCGTGAAGGCTTCCTCGAGCGCGCATGGGCGTGGAAAGAGAAGTTCGGCGGCAGAATAATCGAACAGCTCAAGAAGATGGGCTCGTCCTGCGACTGGGAGCGCGAGCGCTTCACCCTCGACGAGGGCTGCAACGAGGCTGTCAATGAGGTTTTCTGCAACCTCTATGAAAAGGGACTCATTTACAGGGGCGAGAGAATAATCAACTGGTGCCCCCATTGCCTGACCTCGATCTCTGACGCCGAGGTCGAATATGAGGATCAGGCGGGTCACTTCTGGCATCTTCGCTATCCTTTCAAGGACGGAAGCGGCTATCTTGAGCTTGCAACGACCCGACCCGAGACCCTGCTCGGCGATACCGCAGTCGCCGTCAACCCCAATGATGAGAGATATAAGGATGTCGTTGGCAAGACGCTCATCCTGCCCATAGTCCACCGCGAGATACCCGTTGTCGCCGATGATTATGTCGAGATAGACTTCGGTACCGGTGTCGTTAAGATAACCCCCGCGCATGACCCGAACGACTTTGAGGTCGGTCTGCGCCATAACCTGCCCGTTATCAATGTCCTGACCGATGACGCAAAGATAGTCGACGACTATCCGAAATACGCCGGTATGGACAGATACGAGGCGAGAAAAGCTATCGTCAAGGATCTTGAGGCTGAGGGCGCTCTCGTCAAGGTCGAGGATTATAACCACAATGTCGGCACCTGCTACCGCTGCTCGACTACCGTTGAGCCCCGCGTTTCAAAGCAGTGGTTTGTCAGCATGAAGCCCCTCGCGGGTCCTGCTATCGACGCTGTCAAGAACGGCGAGACAAAGTTCGTCCCGAAGCGCTTCGAGAAAGTCTATTTCCATTGGCTCGAGAATATCCGCGACTGGTGCATATCCCGTCAGCTCTGGTGGGGTCACCGCATCCCTGCATGGTACTGCGACGATTGCGGCGAGATAACCGTTGCAAGAACCGCTCCCGACAAGTGCTCGAAGTGCGGTAGCACCCATATTCATCAGGATCCCGATACGCTTGATACATGGTTCTCCTCGGCTCTCTGGCCGTTCTCGACCCTCGGCTGGCCGAATACCGACAGCGAGGATTTCAAGCGCTATTATCCCACCAACACCCTTGTCACAGGTTACGATATAATCCCGTTCTGGGTCATGAGAATGATGTTCTCCGGCATCGAACAGACCGGTCAGGTTCCGTTCGATACCGTCCTCATCCACGGACTCGTCCGCGATGAGCTGGGCAGAAAAATGTCGAAGTCGCTCGGCAACGGCATTGATCCGCTTGAGGTCATTGACAAGTACGGCGCAGATGCCCTGCGCTTCACTCTTGCCAACGGCAACAGCCCCGGAAACGATATGAGATATTCCGACAAAAAGGTCGAAGCGAGCCGCAACTTTGCGAACAAGCTCTGGAACGCCGCACGCTTTATCCTTATGAACCTCGACGGCTCCGAAGAAGCGGGTCTGCCCGATGAGCTTGCGCTCGAGGATAAGTGGGTGCTCAGCCTCTATAACGACCTCGTCAAAGAGGTTACGGACAATCTCGAGAGATTCGAGCTCGGCATCGCCGTTCAGAAGCTCTATGATTTCATCTGGGATGTTTTCTGCGATTGGTATATCGAGCTTGCGAAGATTCGCCTGCAAAAGGGCGGCGAGCCCGCACAGTGCGCAAAGCGCGTGCTCATATATGTCATGTCCAACGTTTTGAAGCTTCTCCATCCGTTTATGCCGTTCGTGACCGAGGAGATCTGGCAGTCCCTGCCGCATGAGGGCGCGAGCATAATGGTCTCCGATTGGCCGCAGTATTCCGACGCTCTGAACTTCAGCGCAGAGGAAGAGCAGATGAACATGATTATGGACGCGGTCAGGGTGATAAGAAACCGCCGCGCCGAGATGAACGTTCCTCATTCAAAGAGAGCGAAAATATATATCAGCACCTCCTATGTCGATACCTTCAGACTTTCCGGCGAGTTCATGCAGAAGCTCGCGGGCGCGTCCGAGGTCGAGGTTGAGGACGGCATCGAGATAGACGGCGCAGTCTGCATCGTCACCGACGCCGCAAAGATATATATCCCCATGGGCGACCTCGTCGATTTCGAGGCCGAGCGCGCAAGGCTCAACAAGGAATTGGCCTCCGCTCAGAAGCAGCTTGACGGCATCAACGCCAAGCTCTCCAACGAGAACTTCGTCTCCAAAGCTCCCGCGCCGGTCGTTGAGGCTCAGCGCGAAGCGGCGAGAAAGCTGAATGAGAAGATAGCAATGCTCAACGACAGCCTCTCTAAGATCGCCAATGCGTAATTTCGTGTGATACTGCGTTGTGGGAACCGTGCCCGTTCGGTCACGCACACAAAGTGCGCTCCCTCGCGTGCAGAACCCCACGCCTTGTTTCGCACAAAATTCCGCTATTGGCTGCCTTTTCGTGTGAACCGCGGAGAAATCGCACATAGCTGCGTTGTGAGAACCGTGCGTGCGGCAGTCGCGCACACAAAGTGCGCTCCTTTGCCCGCAGAACCCCACGCCTTGCTCTGCACAATTTCTCGCAGTTCGGGAAGACGGCTCATAATTTCGCGTGATACTGCGTTGTGAGAACCATGCCCGTTCGGTTATCGGTGTAGGGGCGGATATCATCCGCCCGTAAAATCGGTATTCGTTCACATTTGCGTATGTTCTCCCGCACATAAAAACTAACCTGCAAAGGACGGGCGTGTCCCGTCCTTTGATGCTTTACGGAGGAAAAACGATGACACCAACCGAAGCAATCGAATATATCCATTCGCGCCTGACCTTTGGCATACACCCCGGCATGGAGCGTATCAGGGCGCTCTGCGCCGCGCTCGGCAACCCGCAGGATGAGCTTCGCTTCATCCATGTCGCCGGGACGAACGGCAAGGGCTCGACGAGCACCATGATATCCTGTATGCTCTCTGCCGCCGGGTACAGAACCGGGCTGTTCACTTCGCCCTATGTCATCGATTTCCGCGAGCGTATGCAAATTGACGGCGAGATGATTCCGCCGGAGGAGCTCGCCTCGACCGTTGAGCGCGTCAAATTAGCGTGCGACGAACTCGATAAGCGCGGAATTGTCGCGACCGAGTTCGAGACCCTGACCGCCGCCGCGTTTCTCTGGTATAAAGAGCGCAAATGCGATGTTGTCGTGCTCGAAGTCGGGCTCGGCGGGCTGCTCGATTCAACGAATATTATAAAAACTCCGCTCGTCTCCGTCATAACCTCGATTTCCATGGATCACACCGCGATACTCGGCAATACAATCGCTGAAATAGCCGCGCAGAAATGCGGAATAATCAAGCCGCGCGGCGTGACGGTCATGTATCCCGAGCAGTCTGTTGATGCACGCCGTGTTATAGAAGAAACCGCTCGGCGCGAGAAAAATAGGCTCGCAGTGCCGGATATGACCGCCTGCCGCGTTGTTGACGAGACGATACGCGGCACAGATATTATCTACGGCTCGCTGAATCTCCGCATACCGTTCGCGGGCGACCATATGATAAAAAATGCGCTGACAGCCGTCACCGCCGTTCGCGAATGCGGATTGAATGTCAGCGGCGAAGCGATAGAGCAGGGAACGAAAAACGCCGTGATGCCCGCGCGAATGGAGCTTATCGGCGAAAATATTATTCTTGACGGCGGTCACAACGAGGGTTGCGCCTCGGCGCTTAAAGCCTTTTTGGAGCGTTTCACAAGCGGCAGACGCGTTGCCGTGTGCGCGCTCATGGGCGATAAGGACTGCGACACATATTTGCGCCTGACCGCGCCGCTGTTTGAAAAAATGTATCTGACAGCTCCGGACAATCCGCGCAGCATGAACCCCGAAGCCCTGAGCAAGCTCGCCAATAAATATTGCGCCGATTGTACGCCTGTGTCCGACCCGACAGAAGCCTGCCGCATGGCGATAAATGACATAAAGCAAAACGGCGGAACGCTCGTTACTTGCGGTTCGTTCTATCTCGCGGGCGAGGTTCGCGGTTATCTTTTGGAAAATAAAAATATTTAACCCGCCGCATTTCGGCAGGATTTTCAAACGGGATGGATTATTATCTTTGATGATAATAGTCCGTCCTGTTTTTTATTTTGTACAAGCCGTGTTCGATTTTTGATCATATCAAAATGACCCTCCGCACAGAGCCGACCAACAGCGGCACAGATTTTTCATAAGATTTGCTGCAATTAAAAATTGTGCACGGTTCGTAGGGACAGCCCTTGCGGCTGTCCGATATCGGCGTAGCCCCCAGCCGATACAAAATTTTAAATGTACTGATATCGTCAACAAAAAATTCAAACAAATCCGAGAATAATCCCATTCATCCCGGACAAACTGCTAATTGATAATCACCCCAAAGGAGGAAAAAACATGGGTGTTGAAATAATCTCAAATCCGCTCAGCGTCAGCGCGCTGCTCTCCGGCGAGATAGACCACCATACCGCCGCCGCAATGCGCGCGGATATCGATGCCGCCGCCGCGGCTCAGCAGCCGAAAATACTGCGCCTCGACTTCGCCGATGTCACTTTTATGGACAGCTCCGCCGTCGGTCTTGTCATGGGTCGCTATAGGCTTCTGCAGGGCTGGCAGGGGAAGCTCGAGGTCACGAATCTCAGCGAGCGCAATTATAAAATGATGCGCCTTGCGGGTATGCAGGCGCTGTGTACGCTGTCGCAGAAAAGGAACAAGGAGGATAAACATGAGTAGAAAAAAGCCTGTCGATCAGATGAGCCTGAAAATAGAGAGCCGCTCCGTCAACGAGAGCTTCGCGCGCGTCGCAGTCTCGGCGTTTGCGGCTCAGCAGGACCCGACTGTCGAAGAAATATCGGACATCAAAACCGCCGTCAGCGAGGCGGTCACAAACTGCATCGTCCACGCCTATCCAGCGAGCGTGGGGGAGATATACATATGGATCGGGCTGTTCGACGACGGACTCGTCCGCATCAGAATAAGGGATCGCGGGTGCGGCATAATCGATGTGCGCCAGGCGATGGAGCCGCTGTTTACGACCCTCGGCGGCGAGCGTGCGGGCTTGGGATTCGCCGTCATGGAGAGCTTTATGGACAAAGTGCGCGTGCGCTCCGTCCCGGGCAAGGGGACGAGCGTCACCATGGATAAATTTATAAAAGGACGCGGCGATGGACAGGGCTGAACGCAATGAACTCGTTGAAAAGAATATCGGTCTTGTTCATGCCTGCGCCAACAAATTCCGCGGCAAGGGCGCGGAGTATGACGACCTGTTTCAGGCGGGGTGCGTCGGAATTATAAAAGCCGCCGAGAACTTTGACCCGGAGCGCGGATTCTCGTTTTCGACCTATGCCGTGCCAGTCATTCTCGGCGAGATAAAGCGCATTTTCCGCGACGGCGGCAGCGTCAAAGTCGGACGCGCACTGAAAGAAAAAGCGCGCGCCGCGATGCGCGAAAAGGATGCGCTGACTGCCGAGCTCGGGTGCGAACCGACTGTAGGTCAGCTCGCCGAACGCCTCGGCAGCGATGTCGCCCAGACGGCGCAACTGCTCAATGCGGCAATGCCCGCCGTGTCGCTGACCGCCTGCACGGACGACGGCGAGGGGCAGATCGACCTGCCCGTTGAGTCGCCGGAGAACGCCGCCTCGGAGCTTATCGCCCTGCGCGAAGTCATTGCTCTGCTCGATGACCGCGACCGCGAGATGATAAGCCTGCGCTATTATCGCGGCATGACCCAGAGCCGAACTGCCGAGCTGCTCGGTATGTCGCAGGTGCAGGTGTCGCGGCGCGAAAAAGCCGTGCTCGCGCTCCTGCGGCGCAACCTGTCCGCCTGATTTTCTTGACAATTCCCGCCGATGTGATAAACTTAACTGAGATCATATTGGAGGGACAAAAAATGAAAAAGATGATTCCCAACGGCGTCTATCCGACCATGATAACGCCGTTCACAAAGGACAAAAAGATAGATTATGCGGCTGTCGAAGCGCTCATAAACTGGTACGCCGGGAAGAAAGTCGACGGAATTTTCGCCATCTGCCAGTCGAGCGAGATATTCTTCCTCTCGTTTGAAGAGCGACTCGAGCTCCTGCATTTTGTCATGCAGCATACGCCGAAAAATATCTCAATAGTCGCGTCCGGTCATGTCGCGGATGATCTTGACACTCAGATAGAAGAGGCAAAGGCTTTCATAGACGAGGGGATAGACGCCTATGTGTTTATCTCGAACAGATTCGTCTCAGCCGATGAGGACGACAGCGTGTTTCTTAAAAATATCGACAGGGCTGTCGAATCCGTCGGCGATGTCAATTTCGGCATCTACGAGTGCCCCTATCCCTATAAGCGCATTATGACCCCTGCGGTGCTCAAAAAGCTCGCCGAGTCCGGCAGATTCACCTTCCTCAAGGACACCTGCTGCGACCCCGGCATGATAAACGAAAAGCTCAGAGCCGTTGACGGCATGGGACTCAAGATATTCAACGCCAACTCCGCGAGCCTGCTCGAAACGCTGAAAATGGGCTGCGCCGGATTCTCGGGCGTTATGGCGAATTTCCACCCGGAGATATATTCGTGGCTGTGCAAAAACTTTGAAAAAGAGCCGGAAAAGGCGAAGAAAGTCCAGGCTTTCCTCGGCTTTGCCTCTCTCGCCGAGTGCCAGCTCTATCCCGTCAACGCAAAATATTATCTCTCCCTCGAGGGCGTGCCCATGGGCTATGACTGCCGCTCAAAGGACGCCTCGGCGTTCACTCTCAGCCGCCGCATGGAGATAGATCAGATGCGCGAGCTGACCGAACAGTTCAAGGCAGATATGGGTATAGAATAATGCCCGAACTCGGTTTTCAGTATGAATTAACGCGCTCCGACCGCAGGACGCTGAGCATAAAAATATCGCGTGACGCAAAGGTTCTGGTCTATGCGCCGCGCCGCATGAGCCTCAAACATATCGAAGATTTCCTTTTTGAAAAGCGCGAATGGGTGCTCAAAAATCTCGCAAAGGTGCAGGAGCGCAAAGATATTTCCGATTCGTTCGTCCCGGGAGGGGAGTCTGGACTTCTCCTGCTCGGGCGCGAGTATCCGATGATAAAAGTTCCTGGGAAACGCGCAGGCTTTGACGGCAGCAATTTCTTTGTCCCCGACGGGCTCTCGGCGGAGGATACGGCGGCAGCGCTCAAGGAAGTCTACCGCTCGCTCGCCAAAAACTATCTCGTCCGCAGGACATATGAGCTTGCCGATCAGTTCGGCGAAACGGTCGCTTCAGTCAAGATAAATTCCGCGAGAACGCGCTGGGGTTCATGCACCTCAAAGGGGAATATAAATCTCTCGCTGTTTCTCGTTATGGCGCCCGAGGGCGCGGTTGATTATTGCATTATCCATGAGCTTTCGCATCTTAAACACATGGATCATTCGGCGGCGTTCTGGCGGCTTGTCGGTTCGCGGTGCCCGGATTATGAAAAACGCAAAGAGGAGCTGAGAGTTCTGAATCTCCGCCTCATGCGTGAAAAATGGTGAAAAACAGCTGTGATCGGGCAATATATTTGCTCCGACCGCAGCCGTTTTTATTTTTGAAAACCGATTGACAACGGGAATAAATTCCATATATAATTGTCTTGTAAACGGCGCGTTCGGAGAATAACCGCCGACAAAAACAATGAAAAAGGGATGGTCATGTGGCAAAAATAATTTCATTTATTGTATCTGTAATTATGTTCTGCTTCCCCGCGCTCAACATTCCGCACGTCAAGGTTGACGATACGAAGTTCAACACCGAGTATGCCAACGTTTTCGTTCACGGTCTTGCGGGCTGGGGCAGCTACACCTGGTATAACGATTTCCTGCCCTATTGGGGTATGTTCGGCGGCGATCTGATGCAATATCTCAACGCCCGCGGCTTCGAGTGCTATTCTGCAGCGGTCGATCCGACGGGAAGCGCATGGGACAGAGCCTGCGAGCTCTACGCCCAGCTGACCGGCACCGTCACCGACTACGGCGAGGAGCATTCAAAGCGCTGCCACCACGACAGATACGGCGAGGATTATTCCTCCGATCCGCTTATCGATGAGTGGAGCGCCGAGGATAAGATAAATCTTCTCGGTCATTCATTTGGCGGTGTGACCGTCAGACTTCTGGCTGAGCTTATGGCAAACGGCAGCGAGGCCGAGCGCGAGGCTTCGGGTAGCGATGTCTCCGACCTGTTCACGGGCGGAAAGGCAGATTGGATATATTCCGTCACAGCGCTCGCCGCTCCGCATAACGGCACGACCGCCTATCTCGTGCGCGACGCTATAATCAAAGATGTCAACGCCACCGCCGAAGAGCGCGCGGTTGTCGCCATGCTCACCGTTGCCACCGCTCCGCATCTCGACAGGGCGCTTTCGGACAGCGCAGAGTACGACATGGATATCGACCATGCTCTCGCGATGAACGAGAATATCTCGACGCTCAAAAATGTCTATTATTTCTCCTATCCGTGCAGCGCGACCGAGCGCAATGCGGACGGCACTTACAGCCCGGTCGACGGCAATATAGATAGGCTCTTCAGAGCGTGCTCAGTCAGAATGGGCAAGTTCACCTGCACCACCAAGGGCGGCTATGTCATCGACGAGAAGTGGTTTGAGAACGACGGACTCGTCAACAAAATCTCCGCTCTCGCTCCGTTCAATGCGCCCTCTGCCGTTTACAGCGGCGGCGAAGTCGCAACGGGCGTCTGGAACATCATGCCGACATTCAGCGGCGACCACCTCTCGATAAACGGTGGTCTGTTTGTCAATCATAATGTCCGCGTGTTCTATGTCGACCTGCTCTCGATGATAAACGAGCTGTAATATAATTTTCCCCGTGTCTTGCATGGGAGCGAAAAACAGAAATCCTACCCACGGTTTTCCCTTGGGTAGGATTTTTTGCTTGATAATCGCCTCGGCGACTCAACACATCGCTGCCGCGCGAGCGGAATGAAATTTCAGCAAAGAGTTATTCTGCCGACTGTCAATATTCCCAAATGTCCTGAGCTTAAATTGTGCAGATTGCAAGAAATTTTTAAAATATATACAAAAAGATGCGATAAAATAAGTGAATATGTTGCAATATCGCTAATATAATGCTATGATTAGAAAAAACAAGCAGGAGGGTAAAGATGTATAACACAGAAAATCCGTATAAAAGCGCGGAGGAGTATCTGAAAGCGCCGCTGTTTGAAAAATATCAGCTCAGACGCGCCGCGGTCAAGACCTCGACCGCGCTGTTCCCGTTCATGCTCTTCGCCGCGATATTCGCGTTTATAATACTTATTCTCGGAAAAGTTTTTCCGTCCCTGCTCGACGGACTCTATTGGGTCTCGTATATGTCCGTCCAGCTTTTCGGCATAGGTATGTCGATATGTATGGCGTATTATGCGGGCGGATTTTTCTCCGCGCTTGTCTCGGGCGTTCTCGCAGTGTATTTCGGTCTCTTCTGCACCCAGGTCGCGGGCGTTGAAACAGTGGGCGGCTCGTCTGTTATCGGCTTCATGGGCTATTATGTGATAGCTCTGCTGAGTACAGTGTGCGTGACCTTCCTGCACAAGGTCTGCGTCGTCGTTATAGAATGGGCGTTCGGTCTGCTGTTGAAGCTTGCACATTCAAAAATAAAAGACGAAGCAAAGCGCGAGGAGCTGATATGCACATTCCGCCCGCAGCTTAAAAATATGACCCTGCTCGGCGATTCGCTCATTGTTATCGGGCTTTCCGCTTTCGCGGTGTTCTTTGTTATGAACTACGCCTACGCCCTGCCGATGACCCTGCTCGCGCATAAGCTCGCCGGAATAGTCGCCTCCTCCGCAAATATCATTCTCAAAGGCGCCGTGATAGGCTTCGCACTCGGTTTCGATGTCGGCGGTCCGCTCTCGCTCGCGGTGTTCGATGAGATATTCAAGGGCGTGCTGGCGGGCTCAATAGAGAGCGCAAGACTGCTCACAGTGTTCTCCGCGGCGATGATAACCCCGTCGTGGATATGCATGATTTATCTCTTCGTCGGCAAGAAGTTCAAGTCCTGGCCGATGGTTGTCTATGATGAAAACCTGCTCAACACGGGCTTCATTAACGAGGTGTTCCAGAATGTCAGGCTCATGGCGATGTCGCCGATGGTCTATTGCGTCAGAGAGCCACAGACAACGCCTTTTGCACTCATCGGCGGAACAACGCTCACAGGCATTCTCGCCGCGGCATTCGGCATCTGCAACGAGTCATTCTTGACTGACTATGCCCGGAAATACGGGCTTCTCCGCACTTCCACAATTGTCGTCACCGATAAATACGACGCCTTTGCGGGGCTGCTGCCTCCGCTCTATGCCGGCGGGGGAGCGAAAGTTATTCTGCTCTCGTTCGCGGCGGCGCTCGTCGGTTCGCTGCTCGGCGTGGGGATTGTAGTCCTGCTCAAGAAAGCGCGCTATTCAAAGCAGGAGAAGCGCGGCGAGGATCTCTTCCTTGCCTACGGCTATGAGTTCACTCAGCAGGAGTGGAATGAGACATATAAGAAAAAGTCGAAGCTCGAACAGAAATTAGGTCTCGCGGGCGATATAGAAGAAAACGAGCCGGAGCTCAAACCGGCGGAATAAAACAAAACCGGGGTTGGCGAAATACCAATCCCGGTTCTTTTTGTCTCTTATTCTTTTACATATCTGTCGAATGTGAAAATATATCCGTTGCTCTCCTACGTATCGGCGCGCGACAAGCTGATAAAAGTGAAAGCTTATATCAAAACCGAGTCCGGCAGCGCGGTCATCCGCCTGAGAATGGACGGAAAAGTGCTCGAATATACGCCCGACGCCGACGGCAGATTCGAACGCGAGTTCAATTTCCAAAACGGCGGCAACTACATCATGATAGACTTCGACCGCTTCACCGGAACAGTTCAGATGACAGCAGAATATGTATAACAAAAACGGCAGGAACCGTAAAAAAGTTCCTGCCGTTTTCTCTTATTTTATATATCCCGGTGCATCGCTTTCGGGAATGTACATCGTCTGATTGTAGCCGTCGGTGAATGTTATCTGCGCGATATAGCCGCCGAGAGAGGTGTAACACTGTCCTTGAGCGAGTGCGAACAGCTCGTCTGACTGCTTTTGATTTGTAACGCTCTTTATGAAGCAGTCATCCATGTCGCCGAAAGCTTTGGTCACCAACTTTATTTCTTTCGTGTTGAACATCGTGCTCATAATAAAAATCGGGTTTATCGCGGTGCCGCCGTATTTTCCGCTTTTGTTTATCTCCTGCGCCTGCAAAATGATGCGGCGGCAGTCGTAAATATTGACGCTCTTGACTTCGCGCTTTTGCCCGAGCGCGTCCGTCATGCCGTGTTCTTTGATAAACTTCAGCGTCTCGGTCATGTCGTCCGTGACAGCCGCAAGAACAGACCTGCCCTCAACATTTTCTTCATATCGACCGCCGTAGTATGTGGCATTGTCGTTGAGATAAATATATGCTACTTCCTTTTCGCTGCCGCGAAGAATATCCGTATATTTTTTCTTCGATATGTCGCTCCATATGCATTTGCCGAGCTTATCAAGCTCATCCGAGCTCAGCTCGCGGCAGAAGCTGCCGTCCTTGCTCGCTATTAGAACGCCATCCTTATTGCGCAGAGGATTGCCGTAGTTTCGAAATAAGAAATAGCCTTGCAGGTTCGACATATTCGGAGCTTTTACGTCTTCGCTTTTGAGCTTTTCGCGCTCTGTGTCGGAGGCGGCGAGGAAAAGATATTGCTGTTCCTTTACCCCGTCCGTGTCGGCAACGGCAAAATATGAGTTGAGGTCTTTTTCACTTATGTTCGTGAAAGTGCGCTCCATGCTCTTCCCGTTCTTGAAATAATACTTGACGGAGAACTGGGTGTTTGTCTTTTCGTCGCTCTTCTTCTCGTTCGTTATGAGCTTGTGGATGGAGAGCACCGTGTTTATGTCCTTTTCCGTCGAGAGAGTTATGCAGTTTGTATAGGGCTTGAGAACCGTTGCAGTGCCCTTGACGGTGCGGAGTATACTGCCGTTTTGCGCCATTCCGCTCTCAAAGCTGAACGGCATCGACACCGTGACATACTCTACCTCTTCCGCTTCGGGAACGCGCGCGGTGTAGCCGAATCCGCCGGTCAGGAATATTGCGGTGATTATCGCCGTTGCGCCGACCGGCATTGCAAACTGCCAGAGATTCTTGCGAACCGCCTTCAAATTCCTGCGCGCAATGAATGTGTAGGCAAAATATGCCGCGAGCATGACGGCGATACCCAAAAGCGCGGTGAGCGCAGTATTAACGGAGGGGATAGTGGTTTTCAAAACCCATGCGGGAACGGAAAATCCGCAGAACACTATTATCGCCGAGGTAAGCGCTGTGAGTACACGGCTCGCCGCCGGAACTCCGAGCTCTTCAAGCTTCTTTTTGCCGAACATCCGCTGCGCGAGCACGATCAATACGGCGGTCAAAACTATCCAAAGCAGTATCGGAAGCCATGCGCCTATCCCGGGCAGGGACGAGCCGTCCTTGCAGTAACCGAAGTCGATAGGACCGAATCCGCGCAGATCCGAGATTGCAGAATCCTCTATACTCGTTCCGGGAACGCGGAACAGCGTGAACGGGCAGAATGCCATTATCCCGCGTCCGCCCCGTTGGATGGAGAAACTGAAATAGTAATGCTGCATATCCATGTCGCCGGTGTAATTCACGCCGGAGACTGCCGTCCTGCCGCGCAGAAATACCGAAGAAAGGGCGTCCCAAGCAGTTGAGAGAAGCGGCAGGGCGAGAATGAGCACTACAGAATAAAATATGCTCTCCGCAACGCTGCCCGTGAGCGACGCCGTCAGCGCGCCTATCGCAAAGCCCGCGAACATCATCGTCAAAAATCCGGAATACTGATAGAATATTACCGGGAGAACTTTCGCGGCGGAGCAGCCGGACGCGCAGCATATTATCGCGCTGATTATCCCGGGTATTATTATCGCCGCGCCGAGGAGCGTCAGCGAAGAAACACAGCGGTTTTTAAAGAGCGCCGAGCGGCTGAGATTGAAGCTGAACCACACGTTCGACTGATTCTTTATGTTGATGAACCGCAGAGTATATGCCGCCTGTATCGCGCCGACGAGCACAATGCAGAATGAGATGAAAACAAGCGCATCGGGCGAGTCCCTGAACCATGTGAAAAAGACCTTTTCTTTCTGTTTGAACTGAAAATATGCGCATACTGCCGCCTGCACAGTGAATGCGAGAAAGGTCAGCGCGGGTATGACGAGATTTGAAGCAAAGCTGCGCTTTAAGTCGGCGGAAGCAATATTATTCAAAGACTTTTGAGATTTCATCGCTCTTGTCCTCCGTTTCCTGTAAGAATATTTCTTCAAGCTCCATCGGGAACTCGTCGATGAACAGCGGCTCCAATGCGTCGAGCTTTGCCCTTGCGTCGTCGATGTGTCCGCAGACGGTCACAACGGCACTTCGGCCGTCGATGTCGAGCTTTTTGATGTCGATATTCCCGAATATCGAGCGCGTCGGCTCAAAGTCAAACTGAAGCCTGAATTTGCGCCAGGTCGAGGGGATATCGTCCGTGCAGCAGTTCATCTGCATACGCTTGCCGGATATCAGCACTATCCTGTCGCAGAGGTTTTGGAGGTCTGCTATCGCGTGAGACGAGATGAGCATGATGCAGCCGCTCTGAGCCATGTAGTCCATGAAAAGCTGCTTGCAGATGTCCTTTTTTGCGATGTCAAGCCCGTCGAGGCATTCATCGAGCAGCAGGATCTTCGGCGACGAGGCGAGCGCTAACGCTATCTCCGTCTGGCGCTGCATTCCTTTTGAAAATCCGCGTATTTTCGCGTCGCCGTCAAGCTCAAAGAGCTTTAGCATACGCTCGAAGTTGCCGAATGAAAACTCCGGGTAGTAGTCTTTGTAGAAGCGAGCCGCGCTGTTCGGGGTCGAGCCGACGGGGAAGAAGAGATCGTCCGACACGAAGAACAGCCGCGAGCGCACCTCATCGGAATTGTAGGTGGATTCGCCGTCTATAAGCACCTTGCCGGAGTCCGGCTTATAGAGCCCCGCGGCGCATTTTATAAGCGTTGTCTTGCCCGCGCCGTTGTAGCCTATCAGACCGCAGACGGACGAGTCACAAGCGGAGAAGGATATGTCCTCAACGGCGGTAAAATCGCCGTAGCTTTTGGTGACGTTTCTGAATTCAATCATGGCGTTTGCCTCTTTGCTCCTTTCATTTGTTTTCGGCGTAGACCTGCTTTAGAAGCTCCTCAATATCCGCTTCGCTCAGCCCGTTTGCCTTCGCCGAGCGCAGAGCGGCCGAGAGCGCCGAAAGAGCCTGCTCGCGCACGTGGCTGTTGTCCGCCGCGTTTTCGCTGATAAAGACTCCGCGCCCGGGTTGGGAATAGGTCACGCCCTTTGCCTCAAGCTCCTGAAATGCGCGCTTTACGGTGTTCACGTTGAGCTTGAGCTCGGAAGCTAAAGAGCGGGTGGAGGGCAGACGGTCGTGCGGCTTGTACACGCCGCGCCTGACCATGAGCATCACCTGCTCCTCGATCTGTTCGTAGATAGGTGTTTTTGAGTGGAAATCGAGTATAATCACGATTTGTCCTCCGTATTAAAAAGTTAGCTAACTGAGCTATCTCAAATAGCTCAGTTGTATATTATCATCCTTTTCGGCGTTTGTCAACGGAAAAGCTTTATTTTTCTCTCGTCAATATTTCCAAATGTCGGGCGCTTTGTTTGTGCATATTGCGACAAGAACGGCGATAGCGCAAAAATAAATCTTTGATTAAAGAGCCGAAAAAGTCCGACCCGACCGAATAAAACAAAAAAACGGGATTGGCGGTCAGTCCGTCAATCCCGTTTCGTATAGCTTATTCTTTTACATATCTGTCGAATGTGAAAATATATCCGTTGCTCTCCTGCGCGGCGGAGCGCTCGACGAGCTTCCAGCCTGCGCGGCGGTCGAGGTCGGGGAAGAATTTCTCCGCCTTTCCGTCCGCATTTACGCGCGTTACATACGCTTCATCGCATGAGTCGATCAGCTCGTTGTAGACCGCCTCTCCACCCATGAGGAATACATTTTCGCCATTTTCAATAATGTCCGCGAGCTCGTCAATGCCGTGGCACACCGTGACATTCTCGGCGCTCCAATTTTCGTCTCGCGTCAGCACTATATTCTTCCTGCCCGGCAGAGCCTTCTGCCCCGGCAGGGAGAGAAATGTCGTGCGTCCCATGATAACGGTGCTGCCCATGGTCTTCTCTTTTAAAAACTTGAGGTCGGCGGGGATATGGAAGAGCATTCCCGTGCCCTTGCCGATGCCCCAGTTTATGTCGGCGCAAACTATTGCTTTCATCTTCGCTCCTTATATCGCAACGGGTATCTTCTCGGTGAACTCGTGATATTTGTAGTCCTCAAAATGCACGCTGTCGGGCGTGAATTTGTAGAAGTCGGTTATCGACTTGTCGAGGACGAATTTCGGCGCGTCGTATGGCTCGCGCTTTATAAGCTCCTCGACTATCGGAACGTGCTTGTCGTAGATATGCGCGTCCGCAATGACATGAACAAACTCGCCCGGCTCAAGTCCCGAGACCTGCGCTATCATGTGAACGAGCGTCGCATATTGGCAGACGTTCCAGCTGTTTGCCGTGAGCATATCCTGCGAGCGCTGGTTGAGTATCGCGTTGAGTTTCTTGCCAGTGACGTTGAAGGTCATGCTGTATGCGCAGGGATAGAGGTTCATCTCGCTCAGGTCTGCGTGGACATATATATTTGTCAGTATGCGGCGGCTGAGCGGGTTGTGCTTGAGGTCATAGAGAACTCTGTCAACCTGGTCGAAGTCGCCCTCGGGATAGTGGTGCTTGACTCCGAGCTGATAGCCGTATGCCTTTCCTATGCTGCCGCTTTCGTCTGCCCAGGAGTCCCAGACATGGCCGTTGAAGTCGTTGACGTTGTTCGATTTCTTCTGCCATATCCAAAGCAGCTCGTCCGTTGCGCTCTTGATGAAGGTCTTTCTCAGCGTCATCGCGGGGAACTCCTTTGAAAGGTCGTAGCGGTTGACAATGCCGAATTTCTTTATCGTGTGCGCGCTCGTGCCGTCCTCCCAGTGCGGGCGAACGTTGTAGTCCGTGTCCCATGTGCCGTTTTCGAGTATATCCTTGCAGTTGGCGATAAATACCTCGTCTGCGTAGCTCATTTCTTCCTCTCCTCTTTGCCTTTTCTTTTTTATATTATCCCCGTCTGCCGGAGCAGATCGGGTATTCCGTGCTCAAAATCAACGCCGTAGCGAAGATCCGTGCCCGCTTCTTTTGTTCTCACGATGCAGCCGTGGGTGTAGTCAACGGCTATCCGTGCGCTTTCGGCGAGGCTCAATCCGTTCATGTATGCGCCGAGCAGCGCGCTCGCGAACACATCGCCCGTGCCGTGAAAATATCCGTCCACCGTGTCCGAGAGGGCGTAGCTTATCTCGTCTGTCGAGCGGTCGTATGATGCCGAGCCGACCTGTCTGCCGTCGAATGCAACGCCCGTCAGAACCACCTTTGACGGTCCGAGACAAGAGAGCCTGCGAAGCGTCGATTCAACATATTCTTTTGAGTATGGGGCAGGGCGGTATTCCTCGCCGAGCATGAACGCCGCCTCCGTGAAGTTCGGAACGATTATGTCTGCCTTGGCGCAAAGGCGCGTCATTTGCTTTGCGAAGTCCATGTCGAACACCGTGTACATCTTCCCGCCGTCCGCCATCGCGGGGTCGACGAGCACGACCGTGTTTTTCTCTTTGAAATCGTCTATAAAATCGGTCACGATGTCTATCTGCTCGACCGAGCCGAGAAAGCCGCTGTATATCGCGTCGAATTTTATTCCGAGGCTCTTCCAGTGCTCCGCGATCGGGCGCATGTCGCCCGTGAGGTCGCGGTAGGTGAAGCCCGTGAACCCGCCCGTGTGCGTCGATAGCACGGCGGTCGGTATGACCGAAACCTCAATGCCCATGGCAGAGATTATCGGCAGGGCAACTGTCAGCGAGCATTTGCCGAAGCCTGATATATCGTGTATGGCGGCCGTTCTTTTGAGTCTCTCCATGTGTATCACTCGCTTTTTGTTATGATGTCCGCAAGCTCGTCTGCGGTCAGATTCGGAATATATTTTTCCACCCGTGCTTCTTCGAGCGCCGATATTATTTCTTCGCGCCGAAACTCCGTCCCGCGAAGCTGCGCTTCGAGCCTTGAAATATCTCCGATGTTCATGAAATCGCCGAAAATGCGTATGTCTTCTATCCGTCCGCAGACATTTTTCTTTTTTATATAAACCGTTCCGCAGCTAAGACGGGATCGCTCGGTTTTTTGGAGCTGCTCGGCGCCGCAGTTCCATTCATAGGTCGAATATTTGCTGTCCCGAAGCTTCTCAATAGCTTTTATATCGCTTTCGCCGAGTTCATATATTTCTCCGCCGCGCTCCGTCATATATTCAGCCAGCATCGCGCCGATAATGTCGGGGCTGACTTCTTCTGTGTATTCGGACAGATTCGCAACGCGGCTTCTGACTGATTTAACTCCGTGCCCGATCAGCTTGGTTTCGTCCGGTTTCAGCGCTTCGGACATAGCCTCAAGGTCGGCGCTTATCAGCAGTGTGCCGTGGAACAGCGACCTGCCGCCGTGCGAACACATCGCCGTGCCGGAGATTTTTCTGCCGCCGACAAGAATGTCGTTTCGCCCGGAAAGCTCCGCTTCAACGCCGAGGGAGCGAAGAACATCTATAACGGGTCGGCACAGTTCAACTCTGTCCGCTTCGCCGTTTATAATGAACGAAAAATTGAGGTTGCCCGCGTCGTGATAAACTGCCCCGCCGCCGGTCATACGCTTGACAACGGGCAGGGAGCGGGTGCGGACATAATCACCGTTTATCTCGTCCGCCGCGTTCTGATTTCTGCCGATTACAATGCACGGCTCGTTTTGCCAGAGCAGGAAAAAATCTTTGCTTTTTTCGCAGAGAAAGTATTCCTCAGCCGACAGGTTGAAAAACGGATCGTTGCTGTCGAGCGTCAGAATAAACACAAAACTCATCTCCGAAAATCTGTTGCCCTTTATGATATCATTTCGCGGGAAGAAAATCAATAATAAGCGCGAACGAAACGCAAAAAAAGCCGCCCTGCGAGTTTTGCAGAGCGGCTCGTCTGTGTTATTTAAACAGCTTCTTTATAAAATTAATTATAGATGACGTGATTTTAAGAATCGGCTTGAAGATTGCTTGGAAAGCCTTGACAACGAGCGATTTGTCCGTGCCGTTGCCGTTCTCTATTTCGGCATAGAAAGCGTCGTAGTCGCCTTTTTCGTATCTTTCAAGCATTTCGCCGAAGGTGACGTCCTTTTCCTCGCCGTCCTTCATAACGCTTATCTTCACATAGATGTCCTTGAAGGTGAGGTACTCGGAGTCTGGATCGACGCACTCGAATCTCTTGCCGTCCGTAGAGTCTGCCGTCTTGATTCCGTCGAAGGTCAGAACGTCGAAGTGGAGATACATGGCGTCGGGATATCTCGACGCGTAGTAGGCAAGGTATCTTCCGGCAACGCTCTCAAAGACGGTGAGCGTGCCCTTGAAGTTTATAACCTTCTTCTCCTCGTCGTAGCTTACTGTCACAAGCGGCATCTCATTATCAAGGGCGAAAGCCTGCGCGGCGGTGTTTTTCTCGTCGCATATGAGCAGGAATTTTTCGTTGTGACCGTCAAACGCATCGTACTCTATTTCCGTGTCGCCCTCGGCGGTAATCGCAACCGTCATGAGGTCGCCGCAGTTTGCGAATGCGAGGGAGTTTATATTTTTTACATCGCTTCCGAGCAGAACTTCCGTCAGATACGGGAATCCGTTGAACGCATTCTTGCCCACGGAGGTCACTCCGTTGCCGAACACAACTCCCGTGACCAAATTGGCGTTGCTGCTCCAGGTGTAGTCTGCGACATTGTCATAGGAATACATGTCGCCGCTGCCCTCGACCGTTATCTGATAGAGGTCGGGCTGGAAGCTCCATGTGAGGTTGTCGCCGCATACGCCGCTCGTCTGACCGTAGTTGTAGACAATCTTGATGTTCTTGAGCGCAGATGCAACGTCAACAACATTTATCTTGTCCCAGTCGCTCTTTGTGCCGCGATAGTATATAGTATCTATCCTGTTCGTGCCGCCGAGCGCACCGATTTCTATCTTCTTTATGCCCTTTCCGACAACGACGGTTCTGAGCTTCGGGCATATAGAGAATATATTTTTGAAAGTGTCTACTATGTCGTTGAACTCAAAATGTGTCAGCGGTGTGCTGCTGAATGCTTGGGTTCCTACATATTCAACCGAGTCGGGGAGATAGAATTCTGTCATTCCGCATCCGTCGAATGCTACCTGGTCTATCATTCTGACTGTGTCGGGGACTGTAGTTATCTTGAGCGAGCCGCAGTTCCTGAACGCGGCATACGGAATTTTCTTGATAGCATATGAGAAAGTTACATCAGTAAGATTCGCGCAGTTGTAGAAAGCATATTGATCTATGTTGCAGTTTATATCGAATGTGAAAGCTTTCTCGAAGTTCGGGCAGTGGAGCAGGAGCGACTTGTCCTTGTTATAGAGCACTCCGCGCTCGTCTGCGCTGTAGTTCGGGTTGACGGCGTCTACCGTAATTGCCGCAGGGCAGCCGCTGAAAGTGTATCCGGGAATTGATATCTCTGTAAGATTTTTCGATATATTTATCTCTTTGAGCGCACAGCCTGTGAAAGCCATATTGCCTATCGTTGTGACAGAATCCGGAATATTTACGCTTTCAAGCTTTCTGCAGCCAATAAAGCATTCCCGTGGAATAGTTTCAAGACCCTCGGGCAGAGTTGCCTTTGTCATTTTCCAACAGTCACGGAATGCGCCGACGCCTATTGTCTTTACGGAGCCCGGGATAGTGATGTCAACAAGCTTTGTCGCACTGTAAAAAGCGTAATCGCCGATGGTTTCAAGTCCGCTCGGGAGATTGACATCTGTAACTCCCGTGTTCGCGAACGCATATGGCGCGATTTCTTTTACAGTAGATGCAACCGTGCACTCGACAACATCGTAGTCAGCCGTTGTATTTTGGGCAGGGAACCTGATGAGCTTTGTCTTGTCCTTGTTGTAGAGAATTCCGTTGAGCGAGCTGAGATACGGGTTGCCGGAATCGACCTCGAACGATTTCATGTAATAGAACGGCTGTATCGAGTCGCAGAACACTCTCGCATCGGTTACGTTTATGTTCTTGCCGATTTTAACCTTGAGAGCGTATGTGTTTATTTCCGAGGTGTCCCATTTCTTTATGTCATTGACCGTCAAAGTGCCGCTTCCTGTTATGGTTACAGTACTTTTGGATCTGTCGAAGGTGAAGGTTATCTCCTCCGGCTCTTCCTCTTCGCTGTAATTATAAACAACATTTGCCGATTTAATGGCGCTGTTGTCGTAGCTGTCTATAGTTATGAGCTTCCAGAGTTCCTCTGTGCCGCGGTAATTTACCGTATTCAGCGATGAATCGAACGCAGCGCCGTCAACTCTCTGAAGCGTCGCGGGGAGAGTTACGGTATTGAGATTTTTGCAGCCGTTGAAAGCATATGTCGGTATGGCGCGCAGGTTATATGCAATGTCAACGTTTCTGAGATTTTCGCACCCCTTGAATGCATATTTATTGAGATCACATCTGACGGTGTAGTCAAAAGTATACGGAAGATTCGGGCAGTAGTAGAGCAGGGTCTTGTCCTTGTTGTAGAGCACACCGAGATCGTCCGTGCTGAAATACTGATTTTCGGGGTCGACTGTCAGGGCAATATTGAGTCCGCCGAAATTTCTTCCGGGGGAGTCGGTAAATGTCTGAAGATTTTTCGGCAGCTTCAGGGTTTTAAGCTTGGTGCAGCCAAAGAATGCGATGTCGCCTATAGTTGTCAGTGAATCGGGAAGATTTACTGTTTCGAGACTTCTGCATCTGTCAAATGCGTCTTCGGGTATCGCGGTAACGCCCTCTTCAATGGTTACCTTGTTGAGCAGATTGCACTGAGCCAGAACGCCTTTGCCCATCGAGGTCACCGTGCCGGGTATTGTGATATAGAGCAAATTGCCGCAGTTGTCAAACGCAAAGTTTTCTATTGTCTCAAGACCGTCGTTAAGGAATATTGTTTTGAGAGCGGAAGAAAACTCAAAAGCACGGTAAGAAATGGTTTTCACGGTATCGGGAACGGTGTAAAACGAAAATTCTTTGCTCCCAGCTGGGTATTTTATGAGCACAGTCTTATCTTTGTCCATAAGCACGCCGTCGGGGTTGCAGAGATATTTATTGTTCGCGTCTACCTCATATTCATCTACAAAGTCAAAGTTCTCAAAGACGCGACCGGTTGTGATATTTACATCCGCCCCGATCTTTACATGCTCGGCGACCCATGAGCCGCCGAAAAGCCCGAAGTCGGCAACATCTTCGCCGAGTGTGCCGCTGCCGCTCAAAACGAGCGTTTTGTCGGCCGAGGTGTAGACCCAATCGACTCCGTTGACTGTGCCGCTTGCGTCCGAGCCTGCGGCAAAAGCCGCTCCGGCGCAGCCGAACACGGTCAGTGCCGCGAGCGCAATGCTCAAAAATTTCCTGAGCGTTGCTTTGATTTTACTGTTCATTGTTTCTTGCACCCTTTCTCATTATCATCATCACTTCAACAGTGAAATATCCGTTTTCATATTTGAGATTGACCTCGCCATTGTATTTCTTTGCGGCGCTTCTTATGCTGCCGATGCCGAGCCCGTGGTTCATGCTGTCGAGCTTCGTCGTTTTGACAGTGTTGTTCTTTATCTCGACCGGGTGGAGAGTGGGGTTGCTGACGGTCAGCATGAACACCGCCGAATCCTGAACGGCGTGAACGCTGATGACCGCGTTGCCAACAAGCTTGCTTGCCTCAACAGCGTTGTCCAGCGCGTTCGCAAGAATAGTGCAGAGGTCGATGTTTTCAATCCCGTCGGCGGGTATTATTCCGTCGAAATCAAGCTTAGTCTGCCAAATCGCCGCAGCGGCGCTCTTCTCGGCGAGTATGGCGTCGGCAAAGTGGTTGCCTGTCGAAAATGCATTTTTCGTCGCGTCGAGTCTGCCGTAAAGCTCGTCTATGTATTTTTCCGCCTCGCCGTACTGCCCGTCGGATATCAACGCCCTGACGGAGGTGAGATTGTTCTTGAAATCGTGGCGGAACACACGCATATCGCGGTTCTTCTGAACCATATTATTGTAGTGGTTGAGCTCGAGCTCAAGCTGCTTCTCCATCGCGCGCTTTCTCTGCGAAGCGATAAGATATTTTGTAACCAGATACGCTATGCACCCGACGATGAGCACGGACGAAAGCATAGTCAGCGCGTTTGCCGTTTCTTTTGTATATTCAGCGTTGAATGAGACCGTGACGCTGTAATATGCGGCGAGAAAAGCCGCGTATATCATCAGGCTTGCGACAGGCGGGAATTTGTCGAAGGCTTCCGTGAGGTCTGCCCGTCCGCGCCTTCTGACGATCAGCGCGGTGGCGGCGAATATAATTAGATATATGACAATACGGGTTATCAGCTGACCTATGACGCCGAGCCTCATGGCATAGTTCAATATGAACGCCAGGTAGTCAAGGCTCGATACCATGGCTATTCCTATCCATAAAAAGGCCGTCTTTTTGCGCGACTTGAACATCAGATAGGGATAGACGATGTGGCACAGAGTCGATGTCATGTCAACGGTGTCGGCCACATCGAGGTATTTCGGCAAAAATGCCGGAGCGAAGCTCAGTGCGGCGAGGCCGAGGCAGAAAACGTCGAGCGGGATTTTCCTCGTTTTCGTTTCGTAACCGACCGAATGCAGAAATGTGTGCACAAGCAGTATACAGCACACGCAGCTGATGAGGTTCAGCGGCGGGCAAACGGCGTTTAGCACCTTAACATTGTTCATCTTCTGTTACCCCTATACTTTAAAGTGCGTTGCGCTGCCGTGCCAGCTCGCGAAGCTTTCTGGATATCTTGTTTAAGCTTTTCGCTCTGATAGGAATGCTCTCCTCACGGTTCTTTATGTATATACCATCCGTATTAAGGTAATCTATCATCGACAGATTCGTCAGATAGCTGCGGTGCGTGCGGAAAAAGTGAAAAGGCGTAAGCTCCTTTTCAAGGCTGTCGAGAGACCTTTTGCAGACGAACACTTTCTCTTCGCCGCCGCTGTCGTAGTGAATATATGCGTCCTTACGCTCGACTTTTATAAAATATATGCTGTCTATGTCGATGAGCTTTGAATCCCCGCCGTTTCTGACGAGCAGGCGGCGGAATGAATATGCGTCCTTGTCCAGCTCGTTGAGCGCACGGTAGAGCTTCTCTTTCTCAACGGGCTTTGTGAGATAGCGATGCGCATGAACCTCAAAAGCGTCGTAGACGATGTCGTCGTATTGCGAGATGAATATAATAGTCTTCGTTGTCATATATTCTTCTCTGATACGCTTTGCAAGCTCGAACCCGTCTATATCCGGCATTCGGTAATCGAGAAGAAAAACATCGAATTCACCGATTCTCTCCGCCAACTCCTCGGAGTTTGAAAAGGCCGTAGCACTTATTCCGTAGGCTGCCTTTCGCGGATATTCTTCAATGAGCGACATTATCTCCCGAAGTTCCCGCAAATCGTCGTCACATACCGCAATTCTCAATATAATCTACCCCCAAAAAAGAACAAAAAAACTTCCTACTGCATTTTAATACTTTAAACAATTTCTGTCAATGAATTTGGATGCTTTGCCCAAAAAAATTTAGTTAATACCGAAAAAAGTCATGTTCGTACCGAGGGGGTAGCCTTTTAATTCTTCTTCCCGTTTTTGCGCTTTTTCGGCAGTCCCTGCGCAATATGCGGAAAAGAATTTTCCGTCTGCGAGGTCGGCTGAATGTTGTAGGTTCCGTATTTGTTCACCATGTCGAATGAGTCCTCGGGTTCGCCCATGACGGGTTCAGAGCTCGGGGTGGGGCAGTGGCTGCCGTCGAATTTTTTGTCGGTTTCTTTATTCATTTTAATTTTATCCTTTCTGATAGAAAAAAGCGCCTTTGCATTTATTATCGTTTCCGCCCGACGCCGAAAAAATTTACTCGTTCACAAAGATTTAAAGAAATTTTTATATTCTCTTTAAACCCTATTGCAATTTTGCGTCTAATTATTGTATAATTATGGCACATTTTCAAAAGGAGTGTCGCTTTTTCATGAAAGAAGAACACAGAAAGTATGCCGAAGAGGTATACGACATAATCAATCATGCCGCGAAGAACATCGGCGCAAGATTGCCGGGTTCGGACGGCGAAAAAAAGTTTGCTGCCTATATGGGCGATAAGCTCAGAGAGATCGGCATCGAGCCCGTTCGCGAAGAGTTTGCGGTTTCCCCGCGTGCGTCCATCGGCGGAATCCCCTATGCAGGCTGGCTCGGTCTCGCGCTGAGCGCCCTTGTCTATATCGCAATGGGCATCCCCGCAGTTTGGTACGGCATGGCGCTCGCATCTGCGGCATGTATCGTCTGGCTCGTCTGCAGCGTTTTCCTTTATAAGACCTGGTTCGATATGTTCTTCAAGCAGGAAGTATCGCAGAACACCTACGGCGAGCTGCTCCCGGAGGACGGCAAGTATGACTACACCATCATCCTCTCCGGCCATACCGACACCAGCTGGAACTGGCGTCATTCCGAGCACGCTTCGAAGTTCGCTAAGACAAACCCCGCACTCGGTCTCGTTGCCACCTTCGCCAAGGTCGGCTTCGGCGCTCTCTGCTTCTTCTTCCTTGCAGGCACTTCGATTGCCGTCGCGACCCTCTACACCGGCTATTATTTCGGCGCAAGCTGGGCAGCGGAAGCTTTCGCTTCTCCCGCGTTCGTGAACTTCATGTTCGCTATGCGCTTCCTGCCCCTCGTCACAGCTATCGGCTGCGCGTTCCTTGTTATGTGGGCTGATCCCGATCCGCGCAACGCATCCCGCGGTGCTATGGATAACGCCTCCGGCTGCGCTATCAGCTATGCTGTTACAAAGTATTTCAAAGAGAATCCCGACAAGATGCCCAAGAACTGCCGCATCATCGACTTCAACTGCGGCTCCGAGGAGGCGGGTCTGCGCGGCTCTATCGCGTTCACCCGCGCTCATAAGGGCGAGGTCATTCTTGAAAACGCATGGAACATAAATATCGACTCCGTCGCCGATAAGGACTATTTCGAGGTTGTTATCAAGGACGATTGGCAGTTCTGCCGCTTCGACAAGGATCTTGAGGCAATGTTCAAGGATACTTTCTCGGAGCTTGGTATTCAGAGCAAGTCCAACGGCTGCATACATAACCCCGTCGGCGGCTGCGACAGCACCCCGATGACCAAGGCGGGCATGAAGTCCGTTACATTTGCGGCTCAGGATCCGACCCTGACCTATTATTATCACACCTGGCACGATATGCCCGAGCGCTTCAGCGTTGACACTGTCGGAGACGGCTTCGATGTTGTCCTCGGCGTTATCGACAAGATCGACAAGTTCCAGCAGGCAAACGGCTTCACCGGTCCCCGCAGATAAAAGACTGTTTTGAGCGGCTGCCGCGACCCGTATTTGCGGTTTCGGGCGGCCGCTTGACTTATATTTAAGGAGGTAATAAAAATGAATCTTCAGTCAATCATTGACAAGAAGAAAGAAGCGGCCGAGTATATGGTGAGCGAGATAACCCACATATGCAAGGACTTCGAAAAACGCGATCCCGGCTCCAAGGGCGAGCAGCAGGCATGTGAGTATATGGCGGACGTACTGAAAAACGAGTGCGGATGCGAGAGAGCCGACGTCGAGTCGTTCAAAGAGAACCCCGGTTCGTTCTTCGGCTGGATATATTTCACAATTACCTTCGTTCTCGCGGCGGTAGCTATTTCGTTCTTCTATCCGCTTGTCTCGATAATTCTTATCGTCGTCGGTCTGCTTATAGTCTTTATGCAGTTCGGACTCTATAAGAAATTCATCGATCGCTTCTTCCCCGAAAAGACCGGACATAACGTCACCGCAGTCAAGAGCTGCAAGGGCGAAGTCAAGCGCCGCATATTCTTCAACGGCCATCCGGATGCCGCATGGGAGTGGCCCGTAAACTATAAGCTCGGCGGTGTCGGCTTTGAGGGTCACGCGGTTATCTGCGGCATCGGCGCTGTCTATTATCTTGTCATTTCCATAATGCTCGTAGCAAAGAACGGACTTGAGTATGTCTCGTTTGACGCAGACGAGACCCTCGGACTTCTCCGCCTCATTGGTCTCGTGTTCGTCCCGTTCCTTATCGGCCTTTATTGGATGTGGAACGAGAACCGCGTTGTTGACGGCGCGAACGACAACCTTTCCGGCTGCTATATGGGCATAGCCATCCTCAAGGCTCTCAAGGAAGAGGGCATCGAGTTTGAGAACACCGAAGTCGGCGTTATCCTCACCGGCTCCGAGGAAGCTGGTCTGCGCGGCGCAAAGGCGTGGTGCGCGGCTCATAAGGGCGAGTTCGACGATGTCCCGACTTTCATCTTCTCTTATGATACGATTCACGATCCCAAGTATCTTATGACCAACTACCGCGACCTCAACGGCACGGTCAAGGCGGATAAAGATGTCTCCGATCTGTTCATGGAGGCTGCTAAAGAGCTTGATATCTCCTGCAAGAAGGGCTGGGTTCCGCCTCTCGGCGGCGCTACCGACTCCGCAGCGTTCGCGCAGGCGGGCTTCAGAGCGACCGGCGTCACCGGACTCAACCATAAGCTTGAGGACTACTATCACACCAGAAGAGACACCTATGACAACATGAACGAGCAGGGTCTTGCCGATTGCTTCGCAATCAGCGTCAAGGCTCTCGAGATGTTCGATAACGGCGCAAAGCAGTAAATTTTATCTTAAATAAGCTCACCCCGGACTGTATTTCACAGCCCGGGGTTTTGTCTTTTATATATTTTTTTATCCCAAATCCGGCTCGGCGGTTATCTCGACCTCCGCCTTCTCGCAGCCCTCAAGCTCGAGTACGATTATCTCATTCTCGTCCTTGAGCAGAACTCCGGGAATGTACAGCGCGCGCTGGGGACCTATCTCCCAGTAGCGGCCGATGTTGAAGCCGTTTATGTATACGCAGCCCTTCTTGAACCAGTCAAGGTGAACGAAGCAGTCATTTTGGCTCTGCGCCTTGAAGTGTCCGCGCATGAAGAGGGGATACTTGCCGCCCTCGAGCGAAAAGTCTATCTTCTCGGGGTTGTCGAGCGGAAGTGTGACAACATCGTAGCCCATGAGATTCTGGTTGCCGTAGCGGATGGCATCAATGCCCTTGCGGTCGTAGAGGTGCTCGCCGTAGTTCACTCGTCCCATCGCGTCAACCAATACGCCTATCGTGCAGCCGTCCGTGCAGCCGTCGAATTTGAATGTATCGTAGCCCTTGACTTTGTTCTCGTCGCGGCGGTCAATAGTCGCCTTGTGCTCGCCGTCTATATAGACATACGCAGTGTCGTGGACATTCGCAACGCGCAGCTCGCGCGGGTCATATATCTGTTCGAGCTTTGTCTCGTAATAGATCATGCCGCTGTTCTGACCGAAATATTCCATGCTCTCGGGCAGGGGAACGCGGTGGCGCTCGCCGAGATTGTCGAAGTTGCTCATCAGCGAGGTGCTCTCGTCAAGCTCAACTTTGCCTATCGTCTGGAGCTCCGGCGATGCGGGAAGCTCGGTCTCGGGCAGGTTCTGAGCCTTGAGCAGAAGCTCTCTGACTGCATAATATGCGGGCGTGTAGTCGCCCCATTCGGTCAGCAGCGCGCAGTAGTCGTAGCTCGTGACCGTCGGCTGATATTCTTCGTAGCAGTTCGCTCCGGCAGTGAAGCCGAAGTTCGTGCCACCGTGGAACATGTAGAAATTGAAGCTCGCGTCGATGTCAAGAAAATCTTTAATCTCGCCCGCAACGCTGTCTGAGCCGCGAGTGTGATGTTCCTCGCCCCAGTGGTCGAACCAGCCGCACCAGAACTCGGTGCACATCTTCGGGGTGTTCTCATGGAATCTGTCCATGGCGTTGAATATCTCGGACGCACGCGAACCGAAGTTCAGCGTCTTGAACACATCGGGGAGCGTGCCGCCGGAGAGCATGCTGTTGTCGTCGCCGTCGGAGGTGAAGAGCATAACCTTTGTGCCGCAGTCGAGCATCAGCTTTTCGATATATCTGAGATATTCCTTGTCGTTGCCGTAGCTTCCGTATTCGTTCTCAATCTGCATCGCGATTATGTTGCCGCCATCGCTCTGCTGAAGATCGCCGATCTCCTCAAACAGCCTGTGATAGAAGTCCGAAACGTGCTGCAAATATTCGGGATAGGCGCAGCGCAGACGCATGTTTCTGTCCTTGAGCAGCCATGCCGGCAGTCCGCCAAAGTCCCATTCCGCGCAGATATACGGACCCGGTCTGACTATCGCATAGAGCCCGACCGCCTGCGCCGTCTTGATAAAACGCCTGATGTCAAACCTGCCGGTGAAGTCAAATTCGCCCTTCCGCGGCTCATGCATGTTCCAGCAGACATATGTTTCAACCGTGTTGAAACCCGCCGCCTTGAGCTTTCTGAGCCTGTCCTCCCAGTATTCGGGCATGATGCGGAAATAGTGCATCGAGCCGGAATATATGCGAAAGCTCTCGCCGTTCATTTTAAACTCGCCGTCTTTTATAGTGAGCATTTATCTGTTCCCCCTAAGATTTTTAGTTGATTATACAATAACGCCCGAGTGCAGTCAATAGAGATATCCGCACTCGGGCGTTAAACTTTATTTCAGCGCTTTCGGCTCGTCCGTAAGTCCCAAAAGGTAGTCCGCGGAGATGTTGTAGTAGAGCGCAAGAGTATAAAGCATCTCGGTCGGCAGAGTTCGTTCGTCGCGCTCATAGCGTGAATATACCGTCTGCGAGGTGTTGAGCAGTTTTGCTATGTCCGTCTGGGTCAGGTCGTGATCCTCACGCATTGCCCGTATTCTTTGTGACAGTTTCACGAAAAAGCCTCCTTCGTTTTGTATACTGTCACAATCCTATCATAATATCAAACGATACTATTGACTTTAACACCAAGCGGTGTTATATTAAAGCTGTAATATCGAATGATACTATTGCGGTGCGCAAATATCAATCGGATTTTTTCAATCTGCATACGCAAAAAAATAACCGCCCGTGCGGCGGTCATTTGATTCTTCTCGGCTCGTCCGTAAGTCCCAAAAGGTAGTCTGCGGAGATATTGTAGTAGAGCGCAAGAGTTTTTATATGGTGGCTCGGTATGTCTCGCACACCGCGCTCGTATGCGCTGTAATACTGGTAGGTCGTGTTGAGCACTTCCGCAATTTCCTTTTGCGTTTTTTCTCTGTCCTCACGAATGTCGCGCAGTCTCTGATAATAGTATTTTTGCATAATTCCAGCAGCTCTCTTTTGTAAGCTTTGCTGAATTATATCATATGTGATTAGTATATCCTTGACAATTAACCATATGTGGTTTATTATAAAATAAAACTAACCTTATGTGGTTAGAAATATAAAACGGAGGATAATATTATGTTTGACAATGTGGGTTCAAAAATCAAAGGCCTTGCGTCGTTCTTTTGCTGGGGCGGTATAATTGCAAGTATTATTGGCGGAATTATTCTTATCGGTTTGGATGAGGATTTAATTTTTGTCGGAATTGCGGTTATTGTGATTGGGTCGCTGCTGTCTTGGATTTCATCGTTTGTTCTCTATGGCTTCGGAGAGCTTGTTGCCAACAGCGCGATTATCGCGGGCAAGAGAGCAGACGATAGCGTTCAGCACCCCAACACGGTTGCGCCGCAAGATAAAAGCGAGAAGATAACGGCTTTGAATAACCTTAAGGCAAGGGGCCTCATTAGCGAAGAGGAGTACAGCAAAAAGCTTGCTGAATTGGAGAGCAAAAGATGAAAAATAAGCTTGCGTTTCACGCAGACAAAATGAAACTTGTGTGCATTTTAGAAGCGATATCTCAGGGACTTTGTGTTATTTGGATTATATTCAGAGTCATGGCTGCTGAGAAAAAAATGGAAGATTATTCGCAGCTAATCATAACTTCAATTTTTTCATTTGTTCCATTGATACTGTCCGTTTTTATATTGGAATACGGCAAGAGAGGCGCGAAAGTTGATAGCCTTATAAAGATTTATGCTTTGGTATCTGCGGCTTTAAATATGAGTTCAATCATTTCGAGAATTAATTTTTGCAATGAATCCGCTATTGGTTTTTCGGCGATAATAGACTATTTGGTAGTTGATGTTATGTGCTTGGCTTCTTGGATACTTATTGCTGTATTCTGGAAGCACCGTGCTTTGTTTGTTGCGTCTGGTGTAGTAGTTATTTTGGGTCTCTTCTTTAGTGTTTTTAGGAGTATTTTAAGCTTGATTTTATTTTTTACGCATTTTGATGTTCTGAATAATTTTGAAGTAACGAAATATTCCGTATATGCAATCCTATTTGGTTTGATTCAAGCGTGTATAGATGTTGTTTGTGCAATAATACTGCTCTTTTTCGTCTTTTCAAAGGGAAGAGATAATCTGGAAGAAAAGCTTGAAAAATTACATGAAGACTACACATCCGGAAAAATCACAAAAGACAGCTACGATGCTCAACGTCAAGAACTGCTCAAAAAGCTGTAAAGGCTGTTTTACTCGAAGTTAAAAGGGGAGTTATAATGTTTTGCTATAAATGCGGAGCTGAAATTCAGGACGATTCATTGTTTTGCTGTAAATGCGGTGCAGCCCAAAATACGGTCGCCAATACTGTTACAACTGATGATAATCAGCATAATGGGGCGAGTCGTGGAGCGATAAGAAGTATTGAAAAAACAAACAACGATGTAAATGAAAGACAGGGAGTCAGTATCTATATTAACGATATTCTCAAACTTGAGTTTATATCAAATAAGCTGCAGGAAAAACGTGATGGTTTACTTGAACGGATAAATGCATGTAATGATTATATCCCCATGCGTTCAAAGGAGTACAGAGGATTAGAATCATCAATGTACAGAACCGGTATAATTAAATTCATGTATGGCTACGATGGTACATTTTATCATTTTGATGCAGATTATCAGCAAAGCGGCACTCAGCCGACAGAGTATGGCGGATATCAGACAGTTTATTGGTATAGCAGTGACCTTAATAATGGTCAGATTTTTTCTGAATATACCCGTTTGACATCGGAGCGGCTTGCAGAGCTGTCGAAACCGCTGATAGAAAAAGTTCCGAAACTTTTTGGCGGATATAGGGAGAATATTCTCGGAAACTGGTGCCCGAATAATTTAATAGGATATATTTCTCCTGAGTTCAGAGATATTTTTCTGGATGATTTAAGCACATTTAAACCCCAGTTGAAACTGGAATGGGATACTGTGCATGAACAAATACCACAGCTTGAAGAAGAGCTGAGCGGTGTTGAAAAGGAATTGCAAGAGGCAAGTGCGCTTTTGGAAAAGGAATACTCGTTAAATATTATTCCGGGCAAATTCAGGTCGCTTGCGGCAATATATTATATCTGTGATTATTTTAATACATCAAATGAAACTCTCGGGAATATTCTGTTTCATTTGGATCTTGATGAAATCAAAAAGAAACTTGATACCGTCATTCAAAATCAAGAACAGATTATTATTAATCAGGCGATACAAATTGCTCAAAATCAAGAACTAATAAATCAGAATCAAAGAATACTCGGCACTCTTTGCGAAATTGCTGATACTTCTGCTCAAATCGAACAAAATACTGTCGATGCCGCTCAATGGGCAAAAATTGCAGCAAACAATGCAGAAGCTTGCGCGTGGATTGGTGCGGCAAATTATATTAAAGGATAGAAGATAAGAGCAGAAAAGCTGTAAGCGGATATAAAACGGAGGATATATTATGTTTGACAATGTGGGTTCGAAAATCAAAGCTCTTGCGTCATTTTTCTGCTGGGGCGGTATAATCGCAAGCGTTATCGGTGGAATTATTGTTATCACTTTGGATGAAGACTTGGTTTGGACCGGATTAGCGGTTATTATAATCGGCTCGTTACTCTCGTGGGTCTCTTCATTTGTTCTGTACGGCTTCGGAGAGCTTGTGGTCAACAGCGCGATTATAGCGGGAAAGGAAGGCAAGATTGTTGTCGGCGGTCAGAGCGGCAATGCGGTTGCGCCACAGAATAAAAGCGAGAAGATAACGGCTTTGAATAACCTCAAGGCAAGGGGTCTCATTAGCGAAGAGGAGTACAGCAGAAAGCTTGCTGAATTGGAGAGCAAAAGATGAAAAATAAGCTTGTGTTTCACGCAGATAAAATGAAACTTGTGTGCATTTTATTTTCAATTTCAATCATTGTGAATATTTGTGCATGGTGTGCATTTATTATTGCTTCGGACTATTCTATTATAGATGATAGCTATCTTTCAAATCTAAACTATCTTAATCTGATATTTATAGCTTTTCCGGCTTCGATAGTTGAGTTAATTCCGCTCGTGCTGTGCGTCTTAATGTTGATATATAACAAGATTAAGCACAATGCTAAGGTTTTGTTAAAAGTATGCGCCTATGTGATGGCAGCCCTAAATTTGTGGATTCTCGTTCAACGCCTTTTGAATCAGAACGATGATACTAATAAGCTTACCACATCCGGTTATTTTCTTTTTGTACTGCCGCAGATAATAAGTATCGTTGGATTTATTGCTATGGGTATTAGTGATAAGTGTTTTGATATATCACGCATTGGAGTTGTCTTTGCAGCTATTTTGCGAGCTGTCGCGTCTGCCATACCTGCGGTGTCAACGCTTATTAACGCTAATAAAGCCGATGGTCAGTTATATCAGCTTAATAAGTTTATCGGATATTATTATATTGGAAGATGTATTTATTCAATTATCTTTGCTGTTGCGCTTGCAGTTTTACTGTTCTGCGTTTTTACGAGAGAAAAGTCGAGCGTTGAGGATAGAATTGCGGATTTGAATCAGGACTACACATCCGGAAAAATCACAAAAGACAGCTACGATGCTCAACGCGAGGAATTGCTCAAAGAAATATAAAATAATCGCCGCCGAGTTAAAATATCGGCGGCAATTTTTATCATCTCCCCAAATGAAAAAACCGGCAGATTTTACTCTGCCGGTAAATTGTTTTTTTGAAGCTTTTCTTATGCCTTGTTGACCGATCCGAACAGCTCCATCTTCTCTTTGACGGTAGCCTTGATAGCCTCGAAGCCGGGTGCGAGAAGCTTTCTGGGATCGAAGCCCTTGCCCTCGAGATCCTTGCCTGCCTCGATGTACTTTCTGGTAGCGTCAGCGAAAGCGAGCTGGCACTCGGTGTTGACGTTGATCTTGGAAACGCCGAGGGAGATAGCTTCCTTTATCATGTCTGCGGGGATGCCTGTGCCGCCGTGGAGAACGAGGGGCATCTCGCCGGTGAGCTCCTGGATGTTGGCGAGAACGTCAAATCTCAAGCCCTTCCAGTTTGCGGGATACTTGCCGTGAATGTTGCCAATGCCCGCTGCGAGCATATCGACGCCGAGATCAGCGATCATCTTGCATTCGTTGGGGTCAGCGACTTCGCCGCCGCCGATAACGCCGTCCTCTTCGCCGCCGATGGCGCCGACTTCAGCCTCAACGGAAATGCCCTTCGAGTGAGCGAGAGCGATTATCTCCTTGGTCTTCTCGATGTTCTCCTCAATGCCGTAGTGAGAGCCGTCGAACATGACGGAGGAGAAGCCGGCCTCAATGCACTTGAGCGCGCCCTCATAGGAGCCGTGATCAAGGTGAAGCGCAACGGGAACGGTAATTCCGAGCTCGTCGACCATAGCGTCAACCATGGCGGTGACGGTCTTGAAACCGCACATATATTTGCCCGCGCCTTCGGACACGCCGAGGATAACGGGGGAGCTGAGCTCCTGAGCGGTGAGAAGAATAGCCTTTGTCCACTCAAGGTTGTTGATATTGAAGTGACCGACCGCGTACTTGCCGGCCTTTGCATCTTTGAGCATTTTTGCTGCGGAAACTAACATAGTAAAAACCTCCTAAGTTTTATGGCTTTATTATACACCATGAGTTTCAAAAAATCAATATTATCGATCCTCGCGGAAGTAAGAAAGTCCGAGGCTCGCGGGCGGCAGATTCTCGCGTTTGCGGCGCATGCTGACCGCGACAAGGACGATTATCGTAACAACATAGGGAGTCATCATGAACAGTTCCTGCGCGCCGAAGCTGAGGTTCGGGATGTAGTTGTGAACGACCATGAGACCGCCGAAGAGGAACGAGCCGAGGATGCCGAGATCGGGCTTCCAGACGGCGAAGATAACGAGCGCGATTGCAAGCCAGCCGCGGTCGCCGAAGCCGTTGTTCGACCAGACGCCGTTTGCGTAGTCCATGACGTAGTAGAGACCGCCGAGACCCGCTATAACGCTGCCGACGATTGTCGAGACATATTTGTATCTGCCGACATTGATGCCCGCCGCGTCACTCGTTGCGGGATTCTCGCCGACCGCGCGCAGCTGAAGTCCTGTGCGCGTGTGCTTGAAGAAATAGGCGGTGATGAGCGCGATGATTATCGCGGCGTAAGCGAGGAAGCTATAGGAGAAGAATATATCTCCGACCTTTCCGAGCTTTGCGGCGAACGGGAGCGTTGTCTTGAAGCAGTTGCTAGTTGCGCTCAGCGCTATCGAGGGGATGTCGCTGCCGGTTATCTTTATCAGCGAGCCGCCGAAGAAGTTGCCGAAGCCGACGCCAAACGTCGTCATGGCAAGGCCGGTGACGTTCTGGTTTGCGCGGAGCGTTACTGTGAGGAAGCAGTAGAGCAGCCCCATCAGCAGCGACCCGAGAAGCGAGCTCAGCAGGGGAATGAGAATGGCAAGGAACGGGTTGAGCGCGCCCGGCGCGGGAACGGCATGCTCATACAGAAATGCGCCGATGACGCCGCAGATACCGCCGACGTACATGATGCCGGGAATGCCGAGATTGAGGTTGCCGGATTTTTCCGTAAGCGTTTCGCCGGTGCTGCCGAAAAGGAGAGGAATGCCCTGCACAATGGCACGGGGAATGAACGAAACAAAATCAAACATGGCTGGCGTCCTCCTTTCCGGCGCTCTTGCGGAAGTTGATCTTATAGGTGATAAAGAACTCCGATCCGATGATGAAGAAGAGAATGATGCCGGTGAGAATATCGGAGAAGGACTGATTCAGACCGAACGCTGTGGAGATCTCGCCCGCGCCGCGGCTGAGGAACACGAGCAGGAAGCTCGTAAAGATCATCCAGATGGGGTTGAATTTGGCGAGCCACGAGACCATAACGGCGG